>OFQZ01000419.1_pt1 | contig 14695 bp, 25 predicted proteins | sample 1543011 | NCBI WGS metagenome assembly OFQZ01 (sample SAMN07774216, study PRJEB24372) | wastewater metagenome | isolation source: Exp Tend NO 0WW | collected 2016-02 | reverse complement strand
GTAAAGTTGAGAGGGGTAGTACCGCCAGCCGAGTTGATGAGCACCGTGGTACGCACCAACTTGTTGTTGACGTTGTCCCACGTACCTACGCCAAGCTCCCACTCTGTGAGTGATGCGTTCTCCGCTCGATAGCTGTACAGGAAGCCATGCACCATGCCCGCAGCTTGCGGCGCGCGGAAGCCCGCCACCGCGGCGCTGACGATGAAGTCGCCGGTGCCGCCTAGTGTGGGAGTAAACTGGACTGCATTAACGAGGCTCAAGGTTACCCAGCGAGGTTACCCTCACCCCCCTCGGCAATCGCACGCTTCGCGGCTTCGCGCGCAACCTGCATTGCCTTCTTGACGTACCCGGGATCGGTGTTGCCTTCTTGGTAGCAGTACGCCACGGCCTGCGACATGGCTTCCTGAATGAACGCAGCTTGCTGCTTGCTGATGCGCTCGCCGCTGGGGGCAGCTTGCGATGCATTCGCCGACACAGCTACCGCATGCACTTGCTGCACCGGGTACTCTTTTCCGTCTTCATCCGAGATCACGGTGCCCGACATTTAGTCCTCCGTGATGGTTGACGCGGTAGTGAGGATGGGCTGCACGCCCGTGCTCACGTTGATGAGCGGCGTCACCGTGCCGCTATATAGAAGGTTCGTCGCGCCGGCGCTCGCTACACCGATGCCGAAGTGCGTGATCGAAGACACGGTGGGGAGGTTCGGCGACGTCGCTTGCGCAAACGTCACGTTGGCAGCGGGGCTCGTGGAGCCGCCCGAGGATGCCGTCATGCCGCCGGTAGTACGCGCAACTGCGACGCGGGCATATGTGCCGTAGGCCGTCTCCGACGTGCTCTGGTTGCCTGCTTCGCCCGGGTCAGCCGTGTGCAGCGACCAGTATAGGTTTGTGAGCGGCGATGCCGCTGCGTTGTCGGCGATGTTCGCGATCGCGACGGCGCGGAACAGGAGATTGAGGATTGCGTCTTCGAGGAAGTTGCTCTTCGACATGTCGGCTCCTTATTGCGGGGGTGCCCAGCCCGAGAAGCGCCCTTTCTGAGAGCCCCCCACAAAGCCGGGAAAGCACCACGCCTGCTGGCGGAAAGTGTTGTTGCGGGTGGCCTCGACGCGCGCTGCCGCTTTCTTCGATGCAAACTTGCGCAAATGGTACACGCTCATTTGGCTGTTCGTCCACGGCTTATTCGGCTGGGTCATCAGTCGGCCGACAGTCCCGTCAAGAAACGTCTCGGCATACTTCTGCATGATCCACTGGGGGAGCACAACGTAGCCGTCCCGATTGACGGGGTCCTGCACCGTGAGCGCCACGGTCACCACGATATCCATCGGCGAGCTTGGCTGGAAGCGAAGGACTAGTTCGCCGATCACGCTCATTGAGGCTTGGATCGGCGCACCGCGAGACGTGGACGGATCAGTGCTCGCGCCGAACACCCACATCAACTGCGTGATGTTTGCCGGCTCGTTGGGGGCAATGATGTAAGGCGTACCCGCCGGGTCCTGTCCGGGCACCGTAAGCGGGACGTCCTCTTTCCACACGTTCGTGTCCCGGAAAAACTCGTCGACCGCGTTAAACAGTTCGCGTTGAATACCTGCATCAGTCGCGCCCGGGGTGCGCTCGCGGATGTTGTTCATCAGGCGGGTGACTTCGAGATCAGCGGCCATTAGGTGCTTCCCATCTGCCCGCGGAATAGCTGCAAGAAGCCTGCAGCGCGAGCGTCTTGGTTTCCTTCTTCATCGCGCATCTGCGCGTGCCCGCACATGTAGTAGACCAGCGGGACGCGGTACATCTCGTCCATATCCACCGCGGTAGTGTCGTTGTTCACGAAGTTCGGCAGCGTCTTTCCGATCATCAGGTCGGGGCGCAGCTTCTTCGTCTCGTAGATGGAAAGAGTAAGCCCGCGGACAAGGTCCGCATCGGGATAGCGGTAGGGGCTGTCCACCGTATCCATGAGCAGCGTGCGAGCCAGCGCGACATAGTCGGCAACGGTAGCAAGAGCCATGCACGCCTCCAAAGGTCAAGGAGGGTGCGCCGTAGCACACCCTCCCGGCCGTTACCAGCCTTAGACCTTGGTGACGATCGCCTGAGCAATCGCGGTACCGTCGATCACCTTGTAGCCGTACACCTGCAGGCCACGCATCAACTGGCCGAAAGCCAGTTCGGACTTCAGGGTCTCCATCTTCGTCATCTGGGATGCGAAGGTGAGGCCGTGAGAGTGGCCGGCGTAGATGATGAACTCGCCCGCAGCTAGACCGGCGGCGACGCCGAAGGGCAGCAAGTTCGAGGTGTAGAGCGTGAAGCGATCGACCATGCCCAGTCGGCCGTTGCGCAGCATCGAGACGCTGTCACCGGACAGGTAAGCCTGCCGCAGTTCCGAGCGCTTAACCAGCGTAGCCGCCCACGTGGGCATCACGATCCAGCGTCCCGTCTCCGGGATATTCTGCTCGTCCAGCGCCTGACCCAGACGCAGCATCATGTCGAGAATGTCGACCTGACCCACGATGGGGGAGTTCGGCACGAGAGCCAGCGGGGTGCCGGTGACGCCGAGGTTGATCGCGCCGGTGATCTTGCCGGCGGTCAGGCCGCGGTTGGCCGCATCCGCTTGGTCCTTGAGGCCGAGCAGGACAGCGCGATCGATGACGATCTTCATCTGCTCTGCGGCGTCGTCTGACCAGACCGACATCAGGTTGATATCCGACTGGATATTCATGACGTCGTCGAGGATCGTGTTGAAGTACTGGCCCTGATCGATGTTCAGGATGACCTGACCGCCTTGCGGGCGCTCAAGCTCCAGAGCAGCGTCTGCCAGATAGGTCTTGATCGTAATCGTCGGCTTGGTGCGGATGTGCACCTTATCGCCGTGCGACTTGATCTCGCCTTCGTAGTCCGTGTTCGAGATCGCGGCCAGAACGGTGGACGCGTAGAACTTCTCGATCATCTTGCCGGACCAGATTTCGGGGATGAAACCTGCAGCGGAGAGACCGTTACCGGCCGAACCGGCCGGGTAGATCGGAGGCGTCGTGACGCCCGTAGCGACGGGGAAAGGCATTGGCCTTGTTCCTTACAGAGTGAGTTGAAGGGGACTAAGTGTCCCGCACCACCCTCCCTTCACGCATCGCGAGGTTAAGTTCGGCCTCGTGCGCCGCCATCTCCGCTTCACGGCCTTTGTAGGACCCTTTGCGGACGGCAGCGTAAAACGCGTTGATGTCGGATGTGCGGATGATCTGCTTCTCACCGGGGGCCGAAGGCGCTGCCGATGTCCTCGCTCTGCCCGGTGCGGCAAGCTCCTCAAGGGTCGGTCTCGGCGGCTGCTGGCTTTGCGGAGCCGGGGCAGGCGGGAGATCGGCACCGGGAGCGGCCGGACGCATCGCAGCCGTTTCTGAGACGAAGCTTTCGAAGATCGAGAGCACCCGGGAGCCATCGTTGCTCGCGTATGCGTCGGTCAACAGTTTCTTACGTGTAGCACCAGACATGCGATCGCGCAAGGCCAGCCACGCATGAAAATCCGCGTCGTGGTTTACCTCGTTCCAGTTGGGCATTTGCTGGTCGAGTAGCGCGTGCATGCGCGCACGTGCATCGCCTTCGATCGTGTTCACGGTGGTGCCGAGGCGGGCCTGCATTTCACGGATGGTATTCTGAAGCTCTGCGACCTGTGCCCCGGCGACCTCCTGTGCGGCACGGCGCACGAAGTCCACCATTTCCGGACCCATGTCGTCCATATCTTTCTGGGTCAAGAGCGACGCACGCGGAGCAGGATCAGAGGTTCGAGGTGCAGCCTGCACCGACGCTAGCATGTTCTCCAGCGCCTCCATTCGCGAGTTGGCGGAAGCAAGCTGTGAACTGGCGTCACGGTACCGACCGTGCATGGCCTCGTACCGGTTCTTCCACGTAGCTTCGTCGGCGTCCGGACCCGGCTGCGGGTTGCTCGGGTTTGGCGGCTGGGGCGGCGGGGGAGGAGCCGGCTCGATGGTCAAGGGTACCCGGTCAGGTAACCCGGGCGGAGGCGGCGGTTCGGCGATCTGGATGGTGGGTTCAGCGGGGGGAAGAGGGGCGTTGGGCGCTACGGGCTGTGCCGCTTTCATCGCTGCATCCGCGGCGGCCGCGGCGCGATGTACTGCTTCGGGGACCTGCACATCCTTATCGAATGCGAGCGGGTTCGCACGGGGCTTATGGGCCATTTGGTCTGCTTTCTGTTGCGCGCCGAGTGTTAGGTCGGTCGGGCAGTTGGGTGCACCCAGCGGGATGGTGGGTACAGCTTAGAAGAAGCCGAGCCCCCCGAAGGGGGCCCGGTAGTTTGTGGTCGAGGAGTTATTAGCCGCCCGACAGGGTGACCGCGTTCGCGCCGCTCCACTTCACGGTGTAGCGCCGCTGTGTAGCGATCGCGAGGGCGAGAATGCCCGCCGCGCCGATGTTGGTGACGCCCGAACCCAGAACAACGGTGACAGCGCCCGTGGACGTGTTGTCGTTGATCAGGGTGAACGTAGCCGAAGAGCCGATCGCAGCATTGGCATCGATCGCCTGCATTCGGGCGATGATATTGGCAGCGGTGTCGGTGGTGACGTTCTGCGCGGCGGTCTGGCCGGAAACGGCGACGACGCCGCCAACCATCTGCGCCGCAGTGAGCGCCGGGTTGTTCGCAGTGATGCTGGTGTAGAGGCCGTTGCGCATGGACGCAACGATCGCCGCCAGATACTGGATTGCCTCTTCGTCCGACAGGACGTTGTTCGGCAGGTTGGGGTTATTAGTGCCCACTGGTCTTCTCCTTCTGTTGCATTTTCGCTGTCAGGGCTTTTGCACTTTCGCTGTCAGGGCTTTTGCACTTTCGCTGCAGTTTTTCAACAGCGCGTCGATTTCCTGCATCTGGAGTGCTCTGCCCTGAGCCCTAAGTACCCCATCCGGAGGTGCTTGTACACACTCCGCGTTCCGTACCGCGGTGAGGGCGTTGAATGCCTGCTCGAACTCCGCAAACGAATTGGGCGCTGCTTGCTTCAAGCGGGCTGCTGCCATTGCCAGCGTATCAACGGCTCTTAATGGGGTAATCATTGATCGAGGCTCCAGCCTTCGAGTAGTCGTTGAGGCCCTTGTCGGATGCGGCCACCACGTTCAGCGCGCGTCTTCCGGGAAGAAGCGCCTTGCCGCCGGCGGTGCTAACTTTCGCCCGTGAGCCCGGTTTGGCCGAAGCTAATTTCGGTTTTCGGATCATTGCGCTTGGTCGGCTTCCTATAGTCTTGCTTCGTCGAGAGCGGATTGCCCGCCTTTGAAGAAGCCGAAAAAGACGTCTTCACGCTCGTGGATTTGGACGAGAGGACTTGCAGTTTCGGCTTCTTCATAGCTCCACCTTACGGCAGGTTAGCGGCGGTCTGAAGCTCGGTGATTTTGGCACCCAGCATCTGATCGTAGATCGCCTTGTTGACGTTACCGGCCGAGAACTTGCCGAGGCCAACAAGTACGTTCTGCAGCTTGATGATGTCAGGTGCACGCATCTGGTCATCGATCTGCAGGCGCACGGTCTGACTGAGGAAGGTTTGCACAGTCTTCAGGCTCGTCACATGCGCGTAGCTGCTGTTTTCGTGCTTCTTTACTGGTGTCGGCAAAGTTGCCTCCTGCTACCGGCCGAAGGGCGACTTCTTCGCCTTCTTCGGATTGTCCCCGGATACGCCGGGCCTCTTCGCGGGCGACTTCGCATAGTTCGTCCGCTGCTTGGTGTTGGCGTTGGCGTTCTTAACTACGCCGCCGCCGGAGCCCGGCTTCATGCGAGATGCCGGGGCGAGCCCGCGCGCCATTAGCGCTTGGCCACCGACACGCGGCCGGAAACGACCGGGCTCGACTTGCCCTGCTTGCCGACCTGACCCGAGGGGCCGCCCTTACCGAACTTGCCGCCGCCGGACTTGTTGCCCGGAATGGAGACACGGCCGGAAACAGCCGGCGTTGCACCGCCCTGCTTGCCGACTTTGCCGGACGCACCGCCACGAACCGCGGTCATGGTACCGGACTTGATCACTTTGCTGTTCTTCATCGTCTCTTCCTTTATTGCGGACCGCCGTTGATGTTGACCCGGGGTCCTTGGTCACCCGTGACGTTGCCGCCTTTGGGAGCTTGCTGGCCCTGCGCTTGTCGGGCCTGATCGCCTTGTGGCTGCTGTTGCGACTGCGCCATAAGCGCAGCCTGCTGCTTCGCCTTGATCTCGTCTTCGGTCGGGACGATTTTCGCACCGGGGATACCGATGCCGTCCGCAACCACTTCGAGCACCTGCGCGCGGCCTTCCGGCCCAATGATAGCCATGTCGACCGGGTTTGCCGTGATCTGCAGGAACTCCAACTGGCGAGCACGCTGTGTTTCGCGCTGAATTGCCACTGTGACGCCCATGACGCGGACCTTCTCCTGACCGGTAAGCATGCCTGTTCGGTCGGTGAGCATGATCATGTCGTAGAGCGAGTTGATGGTTCCATCGAGCACGTCGCGATCGATATTGGCTGCGACACTTTGCAGCACCTTCGACGCGTTGGCCATGAGCATAGCAAGGCCCGAGGACGTGCGCCCCGCACCGCCGGCGGACTGTCCGGACAGATACCGCGGGATCGCCGACGCGTCGTCAGCCATGGCATTGAGCTTCTCCAACGCCATCAGCAATTCATTTACGTTCGAGTTGGGCTGGAAGAAGCTGATCGGCACCTGAGAGTTCTGGCCGAGGGGGTCGTTGATGTAGTGCCACCGCTTCCATGGGTAGAGGCTCTCGCCATCTTCGCCGGACGACAGGCGTTCGTCGTTGATCATGACCTGCGGACCAGACGCGATCGAGAGGTTGTTGATCAGCGAACGCATGACGCTGTTCACGCTCTCCTGCAGGTCGGAGATAATGTCGGTGAGGCCGTTACCCAGCGGGGTACCCGGGACTTTCTCAAAACTGGTAATGTAGTACGGATGGCGTTTTCGCGGGCTCGGCGACATCTGGACCTTGATGACGTGCGAGCCAATAAGCCACGCCTGCACCATGTAGTCGCGCATCGGATCACCGATGTACTTCGCGTCCATGCCCTGTTCGAGCAGGAGCCGCCCCTGCACGTTGCCGTTGAACTCCAAGCAGTTGATCATGCCTGACCGATTGAATAGCGGGTTTTCCCGGCTCTCCATGTCGGCGCGCTCGGCGTCGGTGCTATCCCAGTTGTCAGTCAAGCCACCGCGGCCGTACTCGTCGAGCACCGCGTAAATCTCGCCTTTGTCGTAACCGGGAAGATCGAGCAGATCGTTGAGGTCGGCGCGCGAAAGTCGCGTACGCTCGATTACGGATGCGTTCTCGATATCGGCTGCGCCGGGGGTCCACCAGACATCGAATGGAGAGACGCGCTCCCAAAACAGCCGCGGCTTGGGAGTAGAGATAGCAGTGCCGGAAGACCAATCAATAGAAGGCACCACGCGAACAACAGGACCCTTAAGACACGCGAAGGGGAAGATCGGTAGGTCGACGATGAACTCGGCCATCGCCTTGTAAAAATTCCCTTCAACCAAAAACTCCTGAATTTTATCCTCGGCCACCTTTGCTTGGCCGGCGGCCTTCTTTTTCGCAGCCTGCCGCGCTGCTTCGAGCAGCATACTGAGGCGGTCCCGCACCTGCGTGGGGTCCGGCACCTGCCCGGCCTGCTGCATCGTCCCAAGCTCGGAACGGATCAGGTTTTCAATGGCCGCCATGATGTTCGGCGGGATGGCGGGGTCCGGGCCGGGATCGAGGCCCCACGGCATGTCGGCCTGCAAATAAACGTCCCGCAGAAGACTGGACGCGCCGCGGCATTTGGATGCCAGCATGCGGAAATAAATTTCGGAACCCCCGAACTTTTGAATTTCCTGCAGCTTCGTCGGGTCATACTGTCCGTTGAAAGCGCGCAGCGCCGCGATCAATCGCTGGCTCCAGCCGGACGTCGCATTGTCCCGGTGCTGGCGCATCATCTCGAACTGGTTCCGGATGTAGCCGGCAAGATTGGTCCGGGTTGTCGGGGACAGAATAGCTTCTGCGGCCGCCTTTTCTTTCTCGACCCGATCTTGGTTCTGTCGTGCCTCCATGCGGTCGAGCGCGCCCGGCGGGATCACTGAGATCACGCCTTGTGCATTGCCCGTCGCAGATTGTGGTAGAACACCGACCATGATGGGCCTATATGCTGTTTCTGTGTGGAGCACAATACATGAGCGACCTAACCCTACCGCCCGACTACGAGCCGGCGCTCAGCGCGGCCGCGAAGCAAGAGATCGATATCGTAAAGCTTGCCCGCGAAATTGCAATGGACCTGCGGCCGCTGCCCTCGATCCTCGAACACCACAAAGTCGACCAGTCCACTTTTGAGAAGCTGAAGCGGCAGCCGTACTTTTCCCGGGTGCTCGCCGCAGAGGTGGAGGCTTGGCAGTCCGCTGTCAACACCGGCGAGCGCGTCCGCCTCAAGTCCCAAGCCATGATGGAAGAGTTTCTCCCGGACCTCTACAAACGTATGATCGCCCCGAAGGAAGACCTGATGAAGGTCGTTAAGGGCGCAGAGCTTGTCGCCAAGCTGGCCGATCTCGGTGAGCGCAAAGATGGCCGAGACCCCGGCGACAAGGTCGTCATCCATATCGACATGGGGCAGGCGGGCAAGATGCAGGTCGCCAAGCAGGTTACCCCGCAGGTAATCGAGCACGAACCTTCGCCAAAAGACCTCGCCGACGAACTCCAGCAAAACCTTTTCGAACTCAGCGTGGACAATGCCAGCAGCAATTAGCTTCAAAGCCCCGGTCACGATCGCCAACTTTATGTCGAGTGTCGCCTTCGGCCGGCTGATTGCCGGACCAGTGGGCTCGGGCAAGACCACCGGGTGCATCTTCGAACTCTTCCGGAGGGCTATCGAGCAGGAGAAGGCCGACGACGGGTATCGCTACACTCGCTTCGCCATCGTCCGCCAAACCCTCAAGCAACTCAAGGATACCGTCCTCAAGGATATCGAGGACAAGCTCCACGCCGTCTCTCGCTACAAGGTCATGGATAACGTAGTGTACGTCGAGTTTGCCGACGTGCGCTCCGAATGGCTGCTCCTGCCACTGGAAACCGCCGAAGACCAGCGCCGTCTGCTATCGATGCAGTTGACCGGTGCATGGATGTCGGAAGCCATCGAGATGGACGTGAACCTCGTTGCGGGCATCTCCGGCCGCTGCGGCCGATATCCTTCCGGCGATCGCGGTACTCCTACATGGTTCGGCGTGATTGCCGACACCAACATGCCGACCGAAGGCAGCGACTGGCACAAGTTCATGACGGAGGACATTAAGGACTGGGAGTGCTTCGTGCAGCCGGGCGGGCTCGAAGAGTTCGCCGAGAACCTGATGCATCTAACGCAGACCCCGGAGACCAAGAAGCTCCCAGAAGATGACCCCCGTCGCCTTGCACAGGGACGCCTCTATTACGAACGTCTCGCGCGAAACAACAACCTCGACTGGGTTAAGCGGTATGTCCACGCCCAGTTCGGAAACGATCCATCCGGTACGGCCGTCTTCCGCGACAGCTTCAAGAGCACTTTTCACGTACGGTCGGGCCTTATACCCAATCGGTATTTTCCACTCCTCATCGGGCAGGATTTCGGCCGCGACCCATGCTCTGCCATCTTCCAGATGGACCCGCGTGGTCGCCTTGTATGTCTCGAAGAAGTGATAGCGGAAGACATCGGGCTTGAGGGCCATCTTGAGAAGAACCTCCGACCAGTGCTCATGCAGGAGCGCTACGTAGGCATCCCGATCGTGATCATTGGTGACCCCTCGGGGACTTCCAAGTCCACCATTTACGAAGAGACAACGTTCGACGTGCTGAAAAAGTGCGGCTTCCAAGCTGTACCTGCCCCAACAAACGAACTCGACAAGCGCTTGCGCGCGGTGGAAGGCTGGCTGCTCAAGCAGTACGACGGCAGCGGCGCGATGCTGTTCGACCGCGAGCGGTGCCCCACAATTATCCGGGGCCTCGCCGGCGGGTATCGCTATGCTCGGACGCGTGCTGGAGTTCGCAAACCGCTGCCCGATAAGAACGAATACTCGCATCCGCTGGACGCGGTACAGTACGTGTGTGTCGCAACACACGGGCGTGCTCACGAACTATTAGGTAGGCATCTTCGAAGGGGTCAGGCGGTCGCTGCTCGCCCGCGCGTAACCGCCGCGGGTTGGACGTAAAATTTTTAGACTGCCCGCTCGGGCGTCGCTTTATCCACCCCGACGCCACCATGTGCTGCAGGTACGAGCCCAGCGTACGCTTGTGAATGCCGTAGAACGCACAGATCATCCACACCTGCATGCCCCACACATAGAGGTCTTTTACTTCGCGGATCGCGGTGAGGTTCAGCGCGAGAGTGCCGGGCTTCGCCACTGCCACTGTCCTCCATGTCGATGATAGATGCGTCGAAGTGCATCCTGCCCGAAGCACCGGTGGCGCTTGGACAGGTGCATCTTCACGCGGTCGTAGTAGGGCCTACGCACCGTCGCCCGGCTTGAAGCCGGCAGCGGGAGGCGGCATCTGGCTGGTGACAACCAGCGACGACTTCGGCTTGATGCTGTTGATGTCGGCAGTCAGGTACGCCTCCATCTTTCTAGCGTCGTCGAGCAACGTGTCCACGCTGGTGTGCTCGCCGGCTTTACCCTCGTACCCAATAGACCGGATACTCGCCAACTTCTGCGCGTGCTTTAGCGACAGAATGCGGGTGTTGATGACCAACTGCTCGCGCTGTGCGTTCTGCAGTTCAATCGGGGTGGGGCCTTGTGGTTGTCTGCTCAATTCATTTTCCTTTTCTGCTGGCTGGTGAGGGGTGCAAGCTGCTCTTCGCAGATTGCGATGTGGTCGCCCCCAAGCTCGCACCCGTATCGGAGCGCGTTGTGGGCGGTGCATCTTTCATCGAGCAGCGCGAGTACCTTTACTCGCTGTCCGCCGAGGATGGGGTCGTTGACGACGGAGAGGTGTTGATCTCGCGCGAAGCGGTGCCCAGCCATGCGTTTGCCCTTTCGATCAGGTACGTACGTTCTTCGTTGAGATGGCCCAACCGCTGCAGCAAATTTTCGATCGCGTGCTGGTTGTCTTCGAGAAGCTCAAATGGCGAGCGAGGGGAGTTGTCCCTGTATTTCCGAACAGAGTTTCGCGGCACGCTGGATATCTCCTGCTTTCATGTGATCCATGGCGGCCTTCACGGCCTCGCACATGCTGATCTCACGGCCGTGCCGGAGACGCATCTCCGTCGTGATGTTCACGCCGGCCTTGTAGTACTGGTGGCCCGCGTCGATCTCCTTGATGCGCCCGCGGTGCCACTCGATCAGGTTGTCGATGTTCACCTTGGCGGCGTCGCGCACCGCGATCAGCTTGGCTTCGGATTTTAAGATGGTCATGCGATCTCCTTGCCACACACATGGCTGCGCCCACCGCTGTTGTCAACGATGGGCGCGAAGTATCACTTTAATGTGATGACGAGAATAGAGGTTAGATTATACCCCTATTCTCGTCATGCGGCTAGCCGGCGGCCTTGAAGCTGTCCGGCCCCACGGTCGAGGGCGGGGCGACGCTACCCTGCGGCTCGCCGACCTGAGCCTGCGACAGCGCCGGGTTGCCCAGCGCGGCCTCTGCGGACGTCCGCAGGCGTTCGGTGGCTTCACGCACGCGGCTCTGGAGGTCCTGCACCTGCGCGATGAAATCGGCAGAGCCGGCTTCCGGGAGCGACATTTGCGGGGTCGGGATGTTGCCCGAGGTGGCTTCGGCGTATGCGCGGGCTTTGGCCGCGGCATCGTCGACCAGCTTCTGGATGGTGTCGGTCGCCGTGCTGATCAGTTCGAGCACGTCGGACTTGAGATCGTCAAAGGCTTGCATCGGTGGTCTCCGGGGGTTGGGGAGCGGTAGGCTCCATCTGCACTACAACGTCGTACACCTCGCGCAGGTCCCCCTCAACGCGTTTCAGCAGGACCTGCTTGATGGTGAGGGGGCGGCCGTGCTCGCGCTCTGCAGCGGCGTGCGCACGGCGGATATCGTCGGACAGGATCGTGCCGGCACTATGGAGCACCTTCTGGCCGTATGTAAGCTCTTCCGCCACCGCTATCGCCGGATCGTCCTGATGTCGCCTTCCTTGAGCCCGACGCCGCGCCGGCGCTTTTCTTCGTCGTCGAGCGTGTTGCCAAAGAAGGTTTCGGGGGCTTGGTTCAGATTGCGCGGGTTGAGGGTGGGCTTGTCGGACGTGTAATGCACTGTGAGGTTGTAGTGCTTTACATTTGCACCGTCTGGTACGATCTCGTATGTGTAACCATTGTACCGCCAGCCGTCCTTGCCGGGGTAATCCTGCCGGCCTTGGTTGGTCCCTTCCACCAGCAGGATGTCGAACTGGTCGACGAGCGACTGCTTGTGGACCTGACCGTCGCCGGATTTGACCGGGCCGAGAAGCTTCTCGAAGCGCTGCATCATGCGGTGGTCCTACGATTTAGGTTTTGAAATAGTTGGGACGGCGGTCTTCGATCCCCGCATCTAAGGTTTTTTGGCCTTACGCTCTACCTTTGAGCTACGTCCCGTTTAGTGGTTGGACGGCGGATTGGGGCCCGCATTTCCTGTCCGGGGCCTTTGCCCCTTGAGGCGGTCTATTCGCAGGGCTACTCGCGTTTCGAACCGATTTCACCCAGCCGTTTGATCTATGTCCGTAGGTAGACCGGGGCGGTCTATCCTACTATCAGATACGGGGGAAGTGTGGTAAATATGTCACACTTTGTTTTTTAGGGGTCCTATGGTTGCGGGGCCCCCAAAAAAAGCCCGGGCCCGGGGGTGGGGGGGCCTGTCCAGCTACCCCCGGGGGTAACCGCCCCATATCTAGGATGTAGGATGGGCTTACAACCTGACCGAAACCGCAAGCGGCCCGCGGATTGATTAAAAGGGCGCTCCGCTACCCCCGTATGCGCAGCCGAAAGGCCGGCGCGGACCCCGGGTCGACGGTTGAACTGGGCATATAGCCCGCCGTGCTTTCCCCCACGCCACGTTACCCTTCTGGGTAGCCATCGGACGCGGGCTAGGCTACGCCAGTTAGTGGCAGGGTTCATCGCGATTGATCTCGCGAGCGGTACGACCCATTAGGACAGACTTGTCCGAAATCGAGAACGAAAGTTCTCACCGTAGGATCGCGATAGGGCCTGCAAGTGCCACCATTGATCGCTGCCGTTTTACCTACACTCGCCCCAGCTAGCTAAGGGACGCTGGTACGTGACTGTGGGTAGGGCGCACTTAGCAGTTTAGTCACTGGAACTGGTAACGTTGGCGGGATCGCAACTAACTACGGCGAGGTGCCTAGTTCTCCAGCAATCTTATGCCAATGCCAAGGTTGATTGCTGTAATGGTTCGCTGGCCGGATCGCCCTATGGGTTTGCGATCGCTACCGCCAGTCGAACCATTACAGCAATCAACCCGGCAACCTTTCGAGGTAATCATGCAACCGTTGAGCGAGGCGCAGAAGCGCCACAACCGACGCGTGCGGGGTGTCGTGATGCGGAGATCATCCGCGGTCGGCCCCGTTGAAATCCAGAAGCCCAAGGCGCGCGACTTCTTGACGTGCGTCAAGTCTGACTATGTTCCGGCGAAACCGCGCGGCCGCTCCGGCTGCCGTATGTCGCCGGCAAAGCGCGCGCTAGTGATGGCGAAGCGCTCGGCACGGGAGGCCTTCTTCGCCACCATCTGACTATTCTAATTCTAAATTCTAATTCTGTATTTTATATACCCTACGTAGCGCGAGGCCCGATGGCTAGATGGTTCTGCCCCGCCGGACCATATAACCATCACATCGCCTACTCTCCTTCAAAACGCGAGGGAGAATTTAGAATTAGAAAAACTCCAGCACTTTCAATGAGGTGACGTTTCTAATTCTCCGTCACTCACAAACGTGTGATTGCTTGCCTTAAGTGCGGCGAACGCGCCACATTTTAGCCAGACAATTATACCGAGTTTGCCTGCATCACACTGGAGGTCACACCCATGCACCAGCCGGTGTTTAACTACCGCTACTTCAAGCGCGGCGGCCTGCGCTTCTTCAGGCTTGGCCGCTTCCAGATATCGTTCTGCCTGTGCCGCGTTGGCTGATACAGCCGCACATAGGTACAACTATACAATTCCTTTGTGGTGACACGCTCGCGCCATAAAGGTCCGGCATTACCTGCCAAGGTAATCACACGGGAACCATAGAAGGACCACGAGGTCCGGAGGTCAAACCGTGTGCAAATATGGAGAGCGAACTATGACGGAGAACGAGAACTCGGTGGTCGACCCCTCGATCGTGTTCGGCGGCAACGCTGTGCCGATGGCGCAGCCGCAGCCCATGACCGACGCGGGAGCGATCCCGGACTTCCTCGACCGTTCGAAGGAGCAGCCCGAGGCGGAGACCGTCCAGCCGCAGCCCGTGTTCACCACCGCGGTGAACGAGGCGACCGGCCAGACGGAAGTTACCGTCGAGGGTAGCGAAGCGTTGGTCAGCAACGCGCCCAGCGAGGTGGAGAATGCATGACCGCCGTGTCATTGTTGGTTTCCATTGCTCATGCATCACACCTGATGCAAGGCACAATCATTTTTTGACGAAAAGACCTTCCTTGGTTTTTACGATAACAATATCTCTATGGGATTCAGACGGGTTCAAGAACTGATATGCATCAGTCCCTGAACGGTCTGAACCCAGCTCGCGTACCTTTTTAATTGGCGAGAT
>OFQZ01000416.1_pt1 | contig 14746 bp, 15 predicted proteins | sample 1543011 | NCBI WGS metagenome assembly OFQZ01 (sample SAMN07774216, study PRJEB24372) | wastewater metagenome | isolation source: Exp Tend NO 0WW | collected 2016-02 | reverse complement strand
CCAAAAATGAAAAACAATGTCAAAACCAAATGAAGGCGGGATGCCGACAAAGAAAAAGCATCTAAACGAGGGACTCGGATTAGAGCAGTTTGATTATGAAGCCATGCAAGGCGCAATGTACGATAAGTACCTTGACCTTGTGCAGGGTAAGGTGATAGACGAAGATGACCCGAAGCAGCGAAGGTCGGGCGGTCTTAATGCGAATAAGCAGTATGTATTCGAGGTGTACAATGTACGCCCGTTACAGAAGCGATTAGTACCAAAGTCATTGACCGATAAGACAATGATACCTAACGGGTTTGAATTGCGGGAAAGTAAGCCGAGGCAGGTAACAACCACTTACCTGAAAGATGCGTTATTGCTAAATGGTGCTTTATATGCGAAGATTGCAGGGGATAACAATAATCCGATATTTTACTACATTCTTCAAAAGCCACCGATAGAGAAATAATTTACTAACCCATTAATTCCAACACAATGTTAAAAGCAACCGATAAAGAACGATTGAAAAGTTTAGGTATCGACATAGATGCCATTATAGCGGCGCATACAGACCCCGCAGAGAAGGATATAACTGTACCTGACGGCATGATTTATACCGATGCGCAACTTGCTACCCGTGATGAGGTGAAGCTGAAAGACGGGGAAAAGGTAGGAGAAAAGAAAGCCATCGAGATAGCCAAGACCGAACTGAAAAAGCACGCAGGTTTGGATATTACGGCTGAAAGGTGGGGTGATGTAGGTAAGGAAATAAAAGCCGCTATCAACGCCACAGGTGATGACAAGGTAAAGACCCTGCAAGAGCAAAACGCTGCGCTACTTGCTGATAAGACCTCATTAGCAGATAAGGTAGCACAGGCAGAAACGCAACTAAGAACTGGTATGTTTGAGATAGGCGTACTATCAAAGCTACCCGCTAATTCACTCGGTCTAAGCCCTAAAGAAGCGTTTGAGCTTGCCAAGATACGGGGCTATACACCTGAACACACCGACACAGGCGTAGTATGGAAGAAGAACGGCGAAGTGATGAAAGACCCTGTTACACATGCGCCACTATCGGAAGATAAAGCGATTTCGGCGATATGGACAGAGCAGAAGTGGACACCTTCGGCAACCGCTCCCGCAGGTGGTAGGGGTGCATCGCAGAAAGCATCGGGTGACGGTATGGGCGGTATTATGTCTAAGTCGGCAGCGGAGGCAGCATGGCGGGAGCAGAACCCCGATAAGGGTCTTGCAACGCCTGAAGGTATGGCATGGTATGCGGAACAGGCAAAGCAGCCGGGTTTCGACCTGTATAGCTAAGAATGTAGGGTATATTTTCATAAGGGCTTGCCTATTCTTAGGCAGGCTTTTTTATTTGGAATAGTTTTGTATATTTGGGGTATGGCACTAATGGAGCAAGGGCAAAACACATACACATACGATGTGCTTATTGGAATGAAAAAGGAATTGGAGGCAAAGCGACCTATGGTAGGTACGGAAGATTATACCGCACTATTGGGAATTGAGTACCAATTACGCAATATGGAACAAGCCATACCCGTTCACCACAGTAGTAAAGCATGGTGGCACGGTGTTCACGAAATGGATTGATATTATGGAAAAGATAACAACAGAAAACATACACAAGGTAATTTCACCCGATGCAGAGGCGGCGTTAATTCTCTACTGTGTTACTAATGAGATTGAGTATAACGATGACTTTATAGCGCATGTTAGTATGTACTGGCCTCGCCCCTCTTTAGAGTTTCATTTAGTGTATGACAAAGGATTACCAACGGAGGTAACTATTGCTAAGTTTGGAAAGACATTAAACCGCAACTAAATGCCAACCCCATACCATAAAGGACTATTAGGGCTATACCGCTTTAGCTGGCGTTGTTGGTTCGGCTTTCATTCGTGGTTCAGCGATGGAACATGTAAGCGTTGCCCATGTAAAAAATGAAGATAATAACCTACATACTTAATTTCAACAAAGACGATAACGCAAGGCGTATAAGTTCTTCATTGTCGTGTGAGAATTACGTTATAGATAGTTCGGGTATAGCTAAATCAGGATTTATAGCAACAGACGAACCGTTATACGGCGGTTGTTTAAACAAAGCCATACAGCACTTTTTGCGAACTGAAGCTACGCATATGTTTATTGTTTGCTCGGATGTTATTGGTGATGTTAATTCAGTAATCCAAAAATCGGAGCAATTACATAGCAATATAGGCATATATGCACCATCAATAGAGGGGCAGGGATGGGAACAAAATAAGCCGCAAGGCATGAATACCCGTCATGTGTTATTTGCAGAGGGTATAATCGGGTGTTATCATAGGGATATTATAGAAACATCATTGCCCGTAGTAAAGGGCAATTTGTATGGGTGGGGAACTGATTTATATATGGGTTATGTTTGTGAGTTATTAGGTATGGATTGCGTAATTGATGATAGTTTGGTTATATACCACCCATACGGAAGCGCATATAGCCAACGTTTAGCACGTAGGCAAATGAAACGGTTTATACATAGTGTAGGTGGCGAGTTTGCTGTGTTTTGCGACACGGTAGGGGTATTCGATACTTACGCTCAAAGGTTGTTACGGAAACTTACCGCAACGGATTTAGGTAAAATATTTGGGTGTTATAGGTAAGATGTTGCCCACAAGCCGAATGACTGCACGAAACGTAGCTACTAAGCCCCTAAAACGGGGCTTTTTTATTTATACAAAAATATTTTTGGCAGTATCAACTATTTGTATTTACCTTTGTACCTGTAAGGCAAATCGGAGATTTTAACCTTACATTCTTACCAATCGGTGCGGCGCACCACATTACTACGGCGTAGTAACATTAGCGATAACAACCTTTATTCCTTAACCTTAAATTCCTATCACAATGGCAAATTACGCCTTAGGTGCGCTCGTGAACGGGCAAACCATAGTAACCAAGAAATACAACGAGGCAGAGCAGCGCAGGCAGATGCCTACCGTAATGGATTTGGCGTTGAAAAATCAACACATATCTATACCCGATGCACAAGCATTGAGGGTTTCCCCGCTCCGCACAGTAGATGTTATCTATAACAAAAACATCGCAGCAGGCAGCGCAACAGCTAAAGCCTACAACCACACAGGTACAATCGGCGATAGCGGAAAGATAAACGTTACCTATCAACAGACCGTTGAAACGTTTAGCCTGCCACGCAAAATAGCATACAACAACATCGAGAAATATACGCAGATGTTCGCCAACCAATACGAAATGGCATGGAAGAACCTGAAAACAAGGCAAGACGTTCTTGCACTTGCTTACCTGTACGCACAGCGTAACCAGCTTTCACAGGCGGTAATGGCTGCACGTTTGGCATCGGCTTTCGGCGCATCGGCAACGAACTGGAACGAAACTAACTACGCACTCGAACTGTCAGCATCAGACCAATCGCTGTTTATAGCGCAGGTTAAGGCGGCACTTTACGCATCTTACTACTCAACAGAGTACGATATAGTTGCCGATGTGCAGACTTCATTGCAGATTGAAAACTACATGAATCAGGGTGCAGGTAACTTTAGCAATACTCAATGGCAGTTTGCAGGTTGCAACTTTGCACGTACGCAGATGAACATTGACAGCAACTACACAGCAGGTTCGGTCTTGGCTATGCCGGCAGGTGCGTTTGCGGGTCTGTGCTGGAATGAAGGGCTTAACGTCAAGGGTGATTTCCAAGATGAAGGCGGTTCAATCGGTATCCTTACCACAGCTAACGACCCATTCGGAGGTCAGGCGGTAGCGGATATATCCATGTATTCACAGCGTGCGGATACAAGCGCAGATACAACAGGCGGTTCAACGGAAGATATTGTTGACCAGTGGGAGCTTACCCTTACAATGGGTTACATACTTCCTCCGCTGTCATTATCAGGTGATAGTACGCTGATGGAAATATCTAAGATTGGCGGCGTAAGCTAATGATTGAGTAAACCAAGTAAATAACCTTTAAACTAATCAATAATGAAAAATAAATTCTTAATACCGATTATCGCCCTGCTTATAGCGGTATGCTCAACAGTAGCATACGGGCAAGGTACGCCATACGTTCAGAGCAACGGGGCAAGCCCATACTTTTCTACCCTGCTTAAGTTGGTAACGCCACAAGGTACGGCTAAAGTTACGGCGAGGGACACACTTAGCAATGCCGACACAGGTACTATGTACATATGGGTTGGGCAGGGCTTTGATATGTCCTTTGAAATGACACGCAGAGTGCTTACAGGTACGGTAGCCACAGAAAGCGACATACTGTATGGCTACAATAACAACGGCAACCCATTGACAGCAGCGCAAGCGGCTACGGTTACGGGTACAGCCATCACAGGTAATACCACATACTGTGCGGGTTGTATTGCAGCATCTTATACGGTTGTACCTACGGGAACTGTAACTAAGTATTGGCAAGTCCCACGCAGTTCGGGTTGCCTGTACGATAACTATTTTATCAAGACAATACAGACAGGTACAGTAACAAGTACCTATGCAGGTAAAATTTTAACACAACGCTAAGTAAGCACAATCACCTATGCCAGCTACCATCTCAAACGGCTTTGACCTTGCACGGATATTCCCCGTGTTTCAAGGTCGTTTGGGGTGGCATCAGCCGACCATAACGGGGATGCCTACGCTCGATGCGGATAATCTTGAGGCTACAAGCGGGAGGTACTACGATAGGGGCTTTCACAAGGCGGTAACGGTACAAAACTATTATGAAACGCAGGAGAACCCCGATATAACAGACCTGCAATTCAATGCGTTACTGCAAGATGAAGACCAAGCTGTTATTACCCGTCTGATTAATGCCGTACTGAATAAACCGCAACTAATTGAGCATGTTGTTGATTATACCCGTGTAGCATACAGGCAAAGCATTATCATACCTAATATGGGTATGGCTGTGGGCTACCGTATCAACATATCGCCTGGTGATTATGCCGTGAATATCGACAGCGTAGGGCTATTATTCGATGGTGCTGTAACGTTCAATATGTACCTGTTCAATGACCTTATACTTGCACCTGTTCAAACGCAATCAGTAACAACGGTAGCCAATACACAGGTAAGGGTATCACTCGATTGGGTGATGAACTACATAAACAGCGCAACGAGCGGCGGAAACTTAGGCGGCGTGTGGTATCTGATGTACTTTCAGGATGACTTAGGCGATGTACATGCGATTGATGAGCAGTTGAATATGTGGAGTAAGACTAAGATACTCGGTGCTATACCGTTTCAGAGCGATAAGGTAGGGGCTTTGGATTTCAACCGTACAAACGTATCTGCAAACTACCGTACATACGGGTTCAATTTCGAGGTAAGCTGTTACAGGGACTATACGCAGACCCTGATACAAAATGCAAGCCTTTTCGATGAAGCAAGGGGTTTGACAATGGCAATCAATGTTATTGAGCAGATACTGTTTACAAGTCGTGCAAATGGCAATCAAAGGGTTATGCAAGACATAGCCAACAGGTTAAGCCCGTCACTTGACATGCAAAGCGGTGAGTTTAACAGTAACCCTTACGTTTCAGGATTGAAGCAACAGTTAGCAAGGGAGTTGAACAGGATTAACCTTGTATTCAGTCCTAAGCCCGTACCGATGAGCGTACCGATAGGCGGTGTTTATGGTGGCGATTATATGTACGAGGGTTATGACATACGGGATATGCCGAGCAGACAAGAACCATACGGGACATTCCCATAAATTGAATGAATATGAACAAGCGATATGCAATACATGAAGTAAAGAACGGTGTTAAGGGTGCGTACTTACGTCATACATCTATACCCGAAAGCATGGCGGAACTGTTTAACATGCAGACTGGCAATTCAGGTGTAGGTTACTTTGAGGAAGTAGCACCAAAGGTAGATGAAGTGCATATGGTTGATGAAGTACCTGAAACGAGCAAGAAAAAGAAGAAATGAACCATGTTATAGACTACCCGTATGGGGCTGATTATTATGTTCAACAGGCGCAAACAAGGCTATATGATTACCTGCTAAACAGGTGGGGGCTAAGTTTAACACCTGCATTATATCAGAGTTTCGGAAGGGTTTACAGGGTTCACACAGAGGATGGATATGTGCCGATGGCGTTTAATGACAGTAGCAGAGATTACATAGCGAGTACGAGTACAAGGGGTGGTAACGGTGGATTGTTCTTTGAAGATAAATTGGCGGTATTATCCTATTGGTATCAGGTTGACCCGATACGAAAGAATGATATTCGGGACGATGTTTTAAAGGTAGAGTTAATGTTTTTCATTGACCTTAGCAAGATAACACCGGGCGGAATATCAGACCAAGCAGGGTTTAGACTTGACGAGATAGTGATTAATGACGTAAAGAACTTTGTGCAGAATAATGGATGCGGGTTTACAGTACATGAAACGATAAGAGAAGTTGATAAGGTGCTTGATAAGTTTAGCGGGGCAGCTAAAAGAAATTCGTTACATGAGAATATGCAGCCTAAGATGTGTTTCAAACTCGGATTAGAGTGCAGGTATAACCCACAGATATTTACAACGGCGCAACAAAAACAGTTACAACCAATGCAGAAAAGCATCGTATTATATATCAAGACTTCGCCGAATACAAGTGTTATAATAGATGTAGGCAACGGGCTTGAACTTTATGCTGAATATGCCGTAGGGAATACTTTAAAACCATTGCTAAACAATGGAGTATTGACGGGCTACTTAGCGGGAAAGAATATACAGATGCCTTTTGTGTACAACGAGCAGAACATATCCTTACCTGATTTCAATACAGGAACAGGCGTATGGGATAGGACAGCGGAAGGCGGATTTTTTGACGGTGATATAATAACAATAAACTTTACAGACCAAATATAAACCCTTTTTTTAACCAGTAAACCTTAACTACAATGTCAGCAGGAACAAATTTAAACTACAACGGAATTCAGCAGTCGTTCAACGCAGGAACGATAGGTACATTCCCTGAATTAGGCGTAATAACGGCGGTGGTACTTGCCCCTAAAGGGTCGGTTATACCTGCGGCTAACATGGTTAGTCAGTCTGCATTTGCAACGTATGTAAATGCTAAATTTATCAATGACACGTATAGCAGCCGTTGGTTTGCACTTACGAACCTTGATAAGTTTGAAGATGCGACCAAAGCACCCAATGATGAAGACACGGGACGTTTTCAGCTTACCACATATACATTCCCTCCAAAGCTGAAGTTCCGCTACATGCAAGGGATGGGTAACTTTATCGAACTGACCAAGATTTCAAACCTGCAAGGGTATGACTGCTTCTTCATCGATGACTTCGGTAACTGGCACGGCACACAGGACATTACGGGCGGCACGTTGGGTCTTGCGGGCTACAATGTAACGCAGTTGTTTGTACCTAACAGGGTGTTTAAGACAACTTCAACAGGCAATCAGTATATGTTTACTATCAGCCTGTCAGACCCTACACAGAGCAACGGGGCGTTCAAGTATTACCAAGCTAATACGCAGACCGATGCGATTGTAATGCTGCAAAATGCAGTAATGCAGGATATTTCGGACATTATACCTCCTGCGGTAACAACAACATCGGTTACGTTCACTATCAAAGGCGGACAGGGCAGCTATGATGTTGTCAAGGCGTATCTGTCATCTTTGACTGCTGCTTGTTTCGTTGCTACCAACCTCACATCAGGCGGTACGGCTATATCAGCAACGCCATCGAGCATAACGACAGGCACAAACGTTGTTTCAGGGCAAACCTATTATTGGGTTAAAGCCGTTCTTTCGGCAGCACCAACAGCGGGCAACATTGTGCGTATCGCCCTTGCTGCTCCGAGTGTGGTAAATGCGATAATTCCTAACTTCAATATGGAATCGCTTGCTTTGGATAACGTGAACGGGCAGAACTGCTGCATACATACATTCTAATAACATGGCACGGGGTGAAATATCCCCGTGCTTTTAAACTATTGCCATGCAAAACATTTCAATAAGTGATGAGTTTACAAAGAGTGTTTCTAAAGAGGACTTTGTGCAGCACTTCAAGGATAACGGTTACGATTGGTCTGATACTGACATTATCGGTTTTTGGACAATGAAGAACCCAACGCCACCACCAGTAGCGGCAGAGAAACCCGCCAAGCCTGAAAAACCCGTGAAGTAAATGAACGTAACCCAAGCCCGTGAAGCGATACAAAACCTGAAGGCAGGTATTATCAGACTTGCGGGTGAGGCTATGATGGAGCATGAAAGCGAGATACTACGGGTATTCATAGACCAACACGAATACGAAGGAGTTGACAGCAACAACAGACCATTAGCACCATACACACGGCGCACGGTTGCGATAAAGAAGTACAAGGGTATTTATTCGGGGCATACCGATTTTAGAGATACAGGAGATTTTCATAATACCACACGGTTAAATGTCGATGGAAATGAGTTTACATTCAGTAGCCCATCAAAGACATACGATGGAATACTGAAAAGCCAAAAGCTAACCGAATGGAATGGGTCTGAAATTATGGACTTAACGAAAGAAAACGAGGCGTTGATTTACCCGATTATTGAAGATACTTTGAAAGACAAGGTTAATAGCGAATTAGCCTTAGACTAAAAAGCCCCTGTTTGGGATAAGGGACTTTTTAACACCGTGCGCAGGTTGTATATAGAAGTGCAATACAAATATAATTCCTTTCAATGGTCTTGGCAAAAAAAATATTATCATGGTTTAAGCCCATGCCCGTAACCATACCCGAAACACCCCACAAGCCCGATATAATCGACAATATCAGCAAATGGTACGTTAAGGGGCTTATAGAAGGCTGTTTTTACCAAGATTACCAAAGTATAGGGAAAGGTACAACAGACGAATTAAAGGCGGCATTTGACCACCTTATAGCCCAATACCACGACCAAGTAAAGAATGAGTATGTAAAGCAGTATGTAAAGCTATCAGGGCAGATTAAATCCATCGAAACACAATGGGAGATAGTTAATATCATAGCCGACATAGTGAAGGAACATTATAGCGAGAGCGCGGCAAAGGCATTAAAACAACTTTACCCAACATACGAGTTTTCCCGTAAGACAATCATGGATGATTTGGGCAAGGTAGGTAAAGGTGAAATAGCCAACCAAATAAAGCATGAAAGGCTATGCAAGGATTTGGCTAAGTTATCTGAAACACAGGAGAAAAGCAACAACTATACACCAGAACAGAGGCATGCACATTTCCTCAACAGGCTTGCGGAAATAAACAAACATGAAGGGGTAAAGTATGACGTTCACACCACCACCGTATTGGAATTGGCGGTATTAGAAAACAGGCTTACTGATTATATTGAACACTTAGAAGCACAAAAAGAGAAACATGGCAGGGCTGATTAGCGATATAGTAGGCGGTAATGTTGATAGCGACTTAGATAAGTTGGTGGCTAAACTTGCAGCCGTTGAAAAGGAACTTGATGTTATTAACGGTAAGGCTATTTCTATTAAAGTTGATTTGCAGGGGGTCGGCACGTTATCGGAATTAACCAACCTATATAAGCAGCAAGACGAGATATTAACTAAGCTACGCAGCACATCTATACAGTATGTTGATACTTACAAGATGGCTACGGAGGTTATTAAGCAGCATAACGGGCAAACACAGAAGGTAGTAGCGGTATCTGATAAGATAGCAGCCACGCTATTGAAAGAGGCAAAGGCAAGGGAGGTAAACGCAAGGACAGCAGAAAAAGAAGCGGCTTTATCAGAAAGGGTATCACGCCAAAAAGAAAAGGAAACACAATCAGTAGAAAAAGCGGCGGCGGCTAAACAAAAAGCGGCAGAGCGTGAGATAGCTGATTACAACAGGGGCGCAGCAGCAGCAGATAAAGCAGCAGCCGCAAAGCAGCGTGAAATTGATAAAGAGATAGCGAACTATAACAAAGGTGCGCAGGCGGCGCAACGCCATGCTGAAATGACTGCAAAGCAGCGTGAACGTGCCGAAAAAACATCACAGAAATATCAGGCGGAATTACGAAAGGAAACGCAGGCTATTGCGGATAAGCTGGCAAAGGAAACGGCGGCTTTGCAAATTGCGGATAATGCATATATAGTTTTACGAAACGAATACAATAAGCAATCTACGGCTTTAAAGGGTATGATTATCCAATACGGTGAAGCAGATGCAGCCGTAATAAAGATGAAAGTTGATGTTGATGCTATGTATCAATCGCTATCTAAAGCGGAGCAGGCGGTAGGACAGCACCAAAGAAAAGTAGGGCAATACCAAAATGCAACATTTGCACTATCTCAATTAATACGTGAAGCTCCTGCATTTGCATACGGGCTAAATGTTGGGATAGGTTCTTTATCAAACAACTTACCTATATTATTCGACCAATTCCGTAGACTTAAAGATGAAGTAGGCAGCACAAGTAAGGCAATCAAAATAATGGCGGGTAGCATACTGTCATTTACAAACATATTTACACTTGCCTACACCGCTTTAATGCTGTACACAAGCGGCATGTTTAAGTTTGGCAGCGCAGCCGATGAAATGGCAAAAAAGTTGAGGGAGTTGGAGCAATCGTCTAAAGCACATGCGGATACGGAATACGCCAGCGCACAAACATTAATGTCTATTGCTAAAGACGTTAATCAGTCATACGATATACGCATACGGGCTATTGAAGATTTGCAGCAGAAATACCCCGATTACTTAGGACATCTAACGAAAGAGGCAATACTTGCAGGTGACGTAGCTAATGAAATGGAGCGATTGAATGATGCGTTAAAGAACAAAGCACTATATCAAGCCTCAATAGATAAGATTTCAGAGTACGCCAAAGAGTATATAAAACTTAGTGATGAACTTGAAGAACTGCAAGGGAAATTAGCAAAACAAACAAATAAGTTTAATCAGCTAAATAACCAATCAACCAACCAATACGCAGTAAATGCAAGAACAAGGGCGGCATTAGATAAAGAAACGACTAAAAGGGGCATAGAGTCGCTAAATGAGCAAATAAAGGCTACTCAAGATGCTATGGATAAGTATCAAAAGTTAGCTAATTCATTTGCTATGAAAGCTGCGCCATTGATAGTATCGCCATTAAAAAAGGGAGCAACAGGCGGAACATCGGCAGACAAACATAAAGGGATAAGCGATGAACTTGCCGATGCGAAATTAGATTATGAAATACAGTTGCAGTTAAACCAACAGAAATTTAATAACAGCCGCAAAACATACACAGAAACAGAACAGTTAAATGCAGATAACCTGCAAGCTGTTAAGGATTACGGCGAGCGTTATGTATTGATTGTTGAAGATTATAACAAGCGGGTAGGTATGTCAGAGGGAGAACATACAAAGCACCTGAAAGAGGCGCACAAGCTATTACTTGAAGGGTTGAATAAGGCGAAAGAGGCAGAGGATAAAATACAGGAAGAAATAATTAAAAAGCACATTCAGGCAAATGAGCAGATGCAAAAGTACATTGAGGGACTTAGCAAACAACGCCAAGAACTTGAAAAAATAAACCGTGAGATAGATAACATACAGGACAAAGCGGCGAGCCGTAAAGAATATGCTGAAAGTTTTGCGCCATACTTAGAAGGGTTTGGGTTTAATACCGCTTTCGGGCAGCAGGTTAAGCAAAAGAATATCGACATAGAAGGGCAACGGGGTAAAGTAGATTTGGCACGTGAGGATTGGGCTAATGAGGGCGCAAAAGGTAGCAAGGGCAACCCGTTAGAGTTGTTGAAGTTGCAGACTAAGGCGCAGCAAGAGAAAAAGAACCTCGACCAAATGGAAGCCGAGCGGGAAGATATGTACAATCAGAAAATGATTGAGGGGAAGAAAGAGTTAGCACGTAAAACGGTGGAGTTAGCTAAAACGGCGTTTGATGCGATGAAGCAAATTCATGATAATGCGTTTGCGGCAGAACAGAGGCAGTTAGATATTAAAATGCAGTCCGTTCAATTGTCATCACAACAGCAAATGAGGGCTATTGATGCTACTACTAACTTTCAGATTGAAAAGGATAATCAAAAGGCTAAACTGGCAGCAGAAACAGCAGCGAAAGAAAATGAGATAAGGCAACAATCAAATAACCTTAACTTGCGTAAAGCAGTAGCGGATAAGCAAGCGGCAGAGGCGAGGATAATAGCAGAAACAGCATCAGCGATTATACAAACTGTGGCGGCTTACGCATCTATACCGGGCGGCTTTGTTATTGCAGCAGGTCTTTCGGCTATTATAGCGGCTATGGGGGCGGCACAATATGCTGCGGTATCTTCAACGCCATTGCCACAGTATGAAAAAGGCGGCACGACCAATACAAGCCACTTTATAGCAGGTGAAAAGGGTGCGGAGTTAGGTATTACACCAAGCGGGCAAGCAGTCATGTTTGATAAGCCCGGTGTCTATTCCGCTCCAATAGGAACAGCAATTAAGACAGCAGACCAAACAAGAAAGATTATAGAGTACGCATCTAAAAGTATAGGGTATAACTATGCTACAATGTCAGAAACAAACAGCCCAAACCAAATGACGGATAAGCGTATAGTTGAAGAATTACAGGATATGCGCCACGACTTAGTAAAGGCTGCATTGATGACTAAGACAATAAAGAACACAATAGCAATCAAAGGTAATAATAACCTACAAAGACCCATATACCACTAATGGCTTTCGACCCTATTTTTAAAATGACATTGCAGAACGCAGCGGGCGCATATTATACCGCCGTTCAGAACGCAGATAATACATGGGTTGTATCGCCTGTGCCGGGCATTCACTACCTTGATAGCCTGCCTGAAGGATGGGACGAAACAACGGTAGAATGGCAGCGTGATACATCGTACATGGGTATTTTCAGGGGGCAATCAAATTCAGACTATAAGTTTTCAGGTAGTAGCCGAGCGATAATACAATACATTATGCGCAATGAAGGGCTTATAGGGTATTGCACATTATCTGTTTGGAAGTGGGATAACTACGATTATGAGTTATTTTATTCATCGCAATTAGACTTCAAAACGTATTCTGACGATTTACAGACACACGTATTATCAATAGGCACGCTTGATAGTGATTTGATAAGGGATATACACTCTAAGGGCGATACTAAAATGAATATCCCGATATGGTTGAACACAGAACCGCCGGGAGTTGACCCCAACTGGGTATTAAATGATGCCGTGCCTGTATTGCACAAGGGCATAAAGCTAATGTATAACGCACGGTACACATCGAGCGCAAAACTTGGCACTACGGATGACGGAGTAGGCGATGACCCGCTATGGTACACCGTATCGCCCACATCTACCACACCCGGCGGCAGGGAGTTAGGCGGTTTTAATCATGGAGCAGTTGGCGATGGGTATCACATTCTGCCGTGTATGAACCAATATAGCCAAATAACGAATAACGGCACGGTTACATTTATAGGCAATGATATTTTACAGCCATTTTTGATACAAGGTAATCAGATACCGGGTGCGGCTAACTTTGCGAGTGAAAGTAACTTTTCGGCGGTACTCCATAGCCAACCATATACCCGCAATAACTTTGTAATAAAGAGTCTATTACCTAATCAGTCCCGTACTATCACAATGAAAGCATCGGTGCGTGGTACATTCAGGACAAGTTCAGACCCATCAAGTCCGAGTTACTCAACAAGTCTTGGTGCTTCTAACTTGTACGCAGACGGGGTATCATTTATTAGGTTTGTATTGTTTGAAATAGATACAACAAATACTCCTGTCTTGAACACTGCAAGCGGCAGATATTGTTATCAGGTGGTATGTAGTATGCCATTAAATTATTCAGGTGTATTCACTGGTGTATATAATATGAATACAGCTATCGGAACTTATACCGATGGCGACTTTTTCGATAACACCGATACGCCTGAAACAGTTATAATATCTTACGATAAGGCGTATGCTTTCGGGATAATATACGATGACGGGGCGGTGTATCTGCCAACTGACCCTGACCCCGGCGCAGGTATCATCGGCAGCAGGTATCTAAGTTTCGGACTTGGTAGCCTCATATTATCCATAAGGTCTGATTTTGATAGTGGAGTAAGCGGGTCGCCTGTGGATGCGCCGTTTTTCCCTGAAAGTCTTGCTTTAGGTTTCAGACCCGATACGCTATTAAGTAAGTTAGTCCCTTACTTAGCTACACGCACAACAGATGGATACGGTTTCCCCGTACCCGTAACGACAGATTATGAGGGGGTTAGCGAGTACCTTGCTGACCCATCAGCAACGGAAGAAGGTGATATGATACCGTGGCAAACGATATTTACAAGCGCATACTGCTTGCATAACCTTCAAGGTCGTAGCTATCTTTCCATGTCGCTGAATGAGTTGTTTGATTTCTGTAAAAAGCGTTTTGGGTGTGGGGCTTATGTACTTGGCAATACATTTTATATTGAACGCCTACGGGATATTTTCAACAAAGATGTAATGATACTTGATTTGGCTTACGATGTGGCGGATTTAAGAATTGAAGCGGTATCAGATAATATAGGGTGCAACTTGAAACTTGGGTACAGCAAACAGGAAACAAACAAAGATGCAGGCATAGATTCATTCAATACAGAGTTATATTTCAATACGCCACTTGCAAACTATACGGGCGTTATGGATTATCAGGAAAGAGGTATAGTAACCGAGATGTATGCTATTGAGAAAATAAGGGCGCAAAGGGTTAACCAACCAATAGGACA
>OFQZ01000414.1_pt1 | contig 14831 bp, 17 predicted proteins | sample 1543011 | NCBI WGS metagenome assembly OFQZ01 (sample SAMN07774216, study PRJEB24372) | wastewater metagenome | isolation source: Exp Tend NO 0WW | collected 2016-02 | reverse complement strand
TGAAGTTCCTGCGGCCGTACCTGGTGGAGGTCGGGTTCACCGAGGCCGAGCTGGAGAAGTTCATCCCGTTCGGGCAGGGGTTCGTCTCCATGAGCCCGGCGCTGCGCGAGCTGGAGGCGCGGCTGCTGATGCGGCAGATCCGCCACGGCAACCACCCGGTGCTCACGCTGTGCGCCCGCAACGCGGTGGTGAAGACCGACCCGGCGGGAAACCGGAAGCTCGATAAATCGAAGCGCACACGCCGGATTGACGGAATGGTATCTCTCGCCATGGCAATCGGGGCGATGCCGTCTGCCGTGGCAACCCCAGAACCGCAATTGCTCTTCGTGTGAGGCCAGCGCCCATGACCATGAAACGCGCCTACAGCTTGCTCGAGATCAAGGCCGTCGACGACGGCGAGGGTCTCATCACCGGCGTGGCGACGACGCCAAGCACCGACCGCATGGGCGACATCGTCGAGCCCGAGGGCGCGCAGTTCAAGCTCCCGATCCCGCTGCTCTGGCAGCACGACTCGCGCAATCCGATCGGCATGGTCGAGCGCGCGAAGGTGACGGCCAACGGGATCGAGGTCGTCGCGCGGATCGCCCGCGGGGTGTCGACGCGCATCGACGAGGCCTGGGGCCTGATCAAGGCTGGCCTCGTGCGCGGCCTGTCGATCGGGTTCAACGCCATCGAGTCGGCCGACATCAAGGGCACGTGGGGCGTGCGCTTCATCAAGTGGGAGTGGCTCGAGCTGTCGGCCGTGACCATCCCCGCGAATTCCGACGCTTCGATCGCGTCGGTCAAGCATTTCGACGCAGCGCATCGGCCGCGACCGGCCGCGGCGGGCGTCGTCCATCTTGCCCCGGGCGCTTCCGGGTCGGCCGAACCCAACCGGAAAGGAACCGGAACCATGAAAACCCTGGCAGAACAGATCGCCGCCTTCGAGGCGAAACGCGCCGCGGCCGTTGCCCGGCAGACCGAGATCATGTCGAAATCGGCCGAGGAAGGCCGCACGCTCGACGCCACCGAGGCGCAGGAGTACGACGAACTCGCCACCGAGGTGAGGTCGATCGATCAGCACCTCACGCGCCTGCGCGAACACGCGAAGTCGGTTGCCGCGCAGGCCACGCCGGTGCCGGGCGCACCGGAGCCGAACGGCGCGGGGTCGCTCGACGTCGATGGCCAGCGCGCGCGCGACGCGGGTCGGCCGTATCTCACCGTGCGCTCCAACGAGCCGCGCGGCCACGCGTTCACGAAGTACGCGATGCTGCTTGTCGCCTCGCGCGGCAACCTGATGCAGGCCGTCGAGATGGCGAAGGCGCACTGCAAGGACGACCCGCGCATCGAGACCGTGCTCAAGGCGGCGGTCGCCGCAGGCTCGACCTCGGACGCGACCTGGGCGGGCCCGCTGCTGCCGTACAACGACATGGCCAGCGAGTTCATCGAGCTGCTGCGGCCGATGACGATCCTGGGCAAGATGCAGGACTCGATGCGCCGCGTGCCGTTCAACGTGCGCATGCCGCGCCAGACCGCCGGCGCCTCGTCGGGCTGGGTCGGGCAGGGCCTGTCCAAGCCGGTCGGCGCGCTCGCGTTCGACACGGTGTCGCTGCCCTGGTCGAAGATCGCGGTCATCATCGCGCTGACCGAGGAGCTGGTGCGCTTCTCGTCGCCGTCGGCCGTCGCGGTCTGCCAGAACGACATGACCGAGTCGATCTCGCAGTACATGAACGAGCAGTTCATCAGCCCGAGCGTGGCGGCGTCGTCCGGCGTTCGCCCGGCGTCGGTGCTCAACGGCGTGACGGCGACGCCGTCCACCGGCTCGACGGTCGCGGCGATCATGACCGACGTGTCTACGCTGGTGAACCGGTTCCTGTCGGCGAACGCGACGCCGCGCCGCGGGTTCTGGGTGATGAACCCGCGCACCGCGCTGTACCTGTCGCTGCTGCGCACCGCGCAGGACGTGTTCGCGTTCCCGTCGATCACGATGGAAGGCGGCACGTGGATGGGCTTCCCGGTGATCACGAGCCAGTCGGTCTCGCTCGACTACGGCTCGCCGTCGGCGACCTACATCGCGCTCGTGGACGCGGCCGACATCCTCTACGCGGATGACGGCCAGGTCACGCTGGACGTCTCGCGCGAGGCGTCGCTGCAGATGGACTCGGCGCCGTCGGCCGGCGCGCAGTCGCTCGTGTCGCTGTGGCAGAACAACCTCGTGGGCCTGCGCGCCGAGCGCTATGTCCACTGGCTGAAGCGCCGCTCGACCGCCGCGTACTTCATCGACGGCGTCACGTACTGACCGGTCAGCGCGTGACCGGCAAGGTGCGCCTCGTGGCGACCGCCCGTCTGATCGTGGACGGGCGGCGCCTCGTCACCGGCGACGCGTTCGAGGCGCTCGAGCGCGACGCTGCGGACCTGTGCGCGCTCGGGTTCGCCCGGCGCGCGCGACCTCCGGTGGTGGTTCCACCGGTGGTCGCCAAGCCGGCCGTCGTCACCAAGGTCGTCACCGCCCAGGCCGACTCCGCGGGCCAGGACGAGCCGAAGGCAACCGGCCGCGGGCGCTACGCACGCCGAGACCTGCGAGCCGCGACATGAACATCCTGGGCCTGAAAATCACGCGCGCCAAGGCCGCGCCCAGCGGCGCGCTCGCCCCGGTCGTCCCGGCCGGCGGACAGTCGTCTTTCCTCGGCTTCATCGCGGAGAGCTTCGCAGGCGCGTGGCAGCGCGGGATCGTCAAGGCGAACAGGACCGACCTGCTCGCGAACTCGGCGGTCTTCTCCTGCGTGACGCTGATCGCGTCGCACATCTCGATGCTGTGCCCGCAGCTCATCGAGGAGCGCGACGGCATCGACCGCGAAGTGGTGCGGACCTCGCCCTACTGGCCGGTGCTGCGCAAGCCGAACCATTTCCAGACCTGGATGCAGTTCGCCGAGCAGTGGGTGGTCTCCAAGCTCCTGTACGGCAACGCCTACGCGCTGAAGGTGCGGGACGCGCGCGGCATCGTCGTGCAGCTGTACCTGCTGCATCCGGAGCGCTGCCGGCCGCTGGTGGCGCCGAGCGGCGACGTGTTCTACCAGCTCGCGAGCGACAACCTGTCCGGGGTGACCGACCAGGTGAGCGTTCCGGCCAGCGAGATCATCCACGACCGCATGGTCGCGCTGTGGCACCCACTGGTCGGCGTGTCGCCGATCACCGCGTGCGCGAGCGCCGGCGGGCTGGGCAACAAGATCGCGGAGAACTCCGAGAAGTTCTTCGGCAACTTCAGCCGGCCGAGCGGCCTGTTGTACCACCCGGGCCAGGTGAGCGACCAGCACGCGGCGGACCTGAAGAAGCGCTGGGACGAGAACTACTCGGGCGACAAGATCGGCCAGACGGCGGTGCTGGCCGGCGGCCTGAAGTACGAGCCGATGTCCATTCCGGCGAACGACGCGCAACTCATCGAGCAGCTGCGCTGGACCGTCGAGGACGTGGCGCGGTGCTTCCACGTGCCGCTGTTCATGCTCGGCGCCGCGCCGATCCCGGCAACCTCCAACGTCGAGTTCCTCACGCGCCTGTACTACACGCAGACACTGCAGCCGCTGATCGAACAGATGGAGTCCTGCCTCGACGACGGCCTGGGCCTGGCGTCGGTTGGCTACGAGGTCGAGCTGGACGAGGACTCGCTGCTGCGCATGGACCAGGGCGCGCGGTTCGACAGCTACGAGCGCGCGATCCGCGCCGGGTGGATGGCGCCGAACGAAGCCCGGGCCGAAGAAGGGTACAAGCCGGTCGAGGGCGGCGAGACGCCGTACATGCAGCAGCAGAACTGGTCGCTCGCGCAGCTCGCGAAGCGCTCGGCGCCGACCGACGCGCCGGCGGCTCCCACCGCACCGGCGATGCCCGCCATGCCTGCGATGCCAGCCGATCAGCAGCAGGCGGCCGCAGATGTCGAGCGGCTGCGCGCGGCGCACGACGCCGAGATCCGTGCACGCGACGCCTCGCTGGCGCAGCTGGACGCGGAATCGCGCCGGACAGCCGAACGGGCGCTGCGCGCAGAACAGGAACGCGATGCCGAGCGCGAAGCGCGCACCGCCGCGGAAGCCGCGCTCGCCGAGCGTGAGCGCGAAGCCGATCTGGCCCGCGAGTTCGTCGAGCACGTCACCGCCGGCCTGCAGGAGATCACGCTGTGAGAGACACCACCCAACTGGCGGGGCACCTGCAGGACGTCGTTCGCGGTCTCGGTGACGTCGAGCACGCCGTGCGGACGGCGCCGCAGCCGAACATCGACCTGCCGGCCAACGTCGTCGTCGTCAACGTCCCCGGCCTGCAACCGCAACCGGAGGCGAAGGCCGTCGAGCCGCTGCCGCCTCCGGTCGTGAACGTGACGGTGCCGGTGCCGGTGGTGAACGTCGCCGCGCCGGCCGTCGATGTGACGGTTCCGCCCGCGCCCGCGCAGCGCTGGCGCGTGACCGTGACCTCCAGAGACGATCAGGGGCTCATCGAAGAGTTCCTGATCGAGCCCGTCTCCCCATAGGAACCTGACCGATGGCCCAGACCAGAATCTCCATCGCCGCGGCGAACTACATGCTCGACGCGCTGGTGACCTACCTCGACGCGGGCTCCGGGTCGCCGCAGCACGCGACCATCGAGGTGTTCACGGCATCGCAGCCGGCGAACCCCGACACCGCGGAGGCGGGCACGCGGCTCGGCACGCTGGTGTGCAGCCGCCCGAGCTTCGGCGCGGCCGCCGACGCCGGCTCGAACATCTCGCGCATCACCGCGAACACGATCACCGAGGACTCGTCTGCGGACGCCACCGGCACCGCGGCCTGGGCGCGTCTGAAGCGCGGCGATGGCCTAGTCGTTCTCGACGGCGACGTGACCGCGACCGGGGGCGGTGGCACGTTCGAGTTCAACACGACGAGCTTCGTCGCGGCGGGTCCGATCCGGGTGACGTCGTTCGTGATCAACCTGCCGAGGCAATGACGGAAGGTGAGCGCGTTCGGGCAGATCGCCCACCTGTTGCACCAAGGCTTTCTCGTATTCGACCAGGTCGGCAACTGGCTCGCCGGATTGGTGTCGCTGCTGTGCGGCCACGGCTGCGACGACTTCTGGGCCGATGAGACCATCTCGGCTCACTCGTGGAGGCGCTGCCGCGACAGCGTCGCCTGGGAGCGCTGGCGTCGCCTTTGGGACGCTCTCTTCTACTGGCAGGACATCTATCTGCGGATCACCGAGGGAGAGTGGCCGGTGAAGCGACACTGCCAGCGCGCCTATGACGCCGAGCTTCTGATGAAGCAGAACGCGCCCGAATACCGGAGGCCGGAAAGATGAGCTTCGTCGTCAAAGATCGCGTCAAGGAGACAAGCACCACCACCGGCACCGGAACGCTGACGCTGGCCGGGGCGGTGAGCGGGTTCCAGGCGTTCTCCGTTGTCGGGAACGGGAACCTGTGCAAGTACACGCTGCTCGCCAGTTCTGAGGCCACGCCGACGGCGTGGGAGCGCGGGATTGGGACGTGGGCCACGGGCGGGACGCTCGCGCGCACCCAAGTGCTCGACAACAGCAGCGGAACCACCAGTCCGATCACGCTGCCGGCCGGGACGCACACTGTGATGATCGGGTGGGGTGCGGACGACGCGCGCCAGTCGTACATCCACCCCGTCGCGCTCCCGTCTGACTCGAATCCGACCGTCGGCGTGGGTGAATGGCACTACGGGAGCATCGCCGCCTACACCGCGAATCGCACGTTCACGCTGCCGTCGGCGGCGGCGACTGGTGATCGCATCGGCATCGCGTTGACGACCGGCGACGATGTCTACGCGCTGCTCATCAAGACCTCGACCGGCGACAAGATTAACGGCGTGGACTGCTCGACCACGGAATGGTCGCGCCTGCTGATGACTGGCGAGACGGTGGTGTTCCGGTGCATCGACGGCTCGACGGTGGATTGGGTCGTCGAGCACGACGGCAGGATTCCTCTGCGCGCGAGCATGTTGAAGAACACGAATACGACGGTCGCAACCGCGACGGCCACGAAGTTGAATCTGAATGAGACCGTGCTAGATAACGCTGGCGGGCAGGCGAACACCACCAACAACCGGATCGACGTCAGGCGCGCCAGCACCTATGCGATTTATCCGCGCATCACGACGGACGTCGCTGACATCACGGGCGGGCAAGCTCGGTGTCACAAGAACGGCTCTTTTTTGTTCAACCAAAGCGGATACATACACGCGGCGTCGACCCTCGGGCCTGGGTTCGGGCTGTTCTCGTTGGCTGCCGGGGACTACTTGGAACTCTACGCATACCACTCTACGGGTTCGAGCAAGGACCTCTACGGTGCGGCGGGTGACATCTCGTGTTCGATGCAGATGGTGGAGCAGCTATGACCGCGTCGCTCTCGCAGTGCATCGCGTACATCTATCCCGACATCGACCTTGAGCGCGGGTGCCTCGTGCAAGACGACGGCGCCGGGCCGTATATCGCCGAATGGAACGACCCGCGTCCGCAGCCGCTGTCCGACGAGATCGCTGCGGCGGCCAAACCGGCCGCGCTCGCGATTGTCGGTGAGCGCATCAAGTCCGACCGCGACCGCCGCAAGTCCCTCGGCTGCCCCGTCGGCGCGCACCGATTCCACTCCGACGACGCCTCGCGAATCCAACAACTCGGCCTTGTGATGATGGGCCAGTCGATGCCTGCGGGGGTCAAGTGGAAGACGATGGACGGCAGCTTCGCAGACATGACGCCGACGCTCGCCGCGCAGATTTTCCAGGCGCAAGCCGCGCGCGACATGGCACTGTTCGCTGTCTGCGAGCAGCACATCGCAGCCGCCGCGCTCGCCGACGACCCGCTCGCGTACGACTACTCGGCCGGGTGGCCTGACTAGCCATGACGTTCGGCGTCGGCGCGTTCAGCGAAGCGCCATTCTCTGCGGACCCGGCGCTCGGTGGTGTAACCCCCAGCGGCACAGCTCCCGCAACCCTGCAGCGACTTTCTGCGTCTGGCGCCGGTAAGCACGGAGTATCCGGCTCTGCGTCGGCAACACTGCGCCCGCTCTCGGCTTCTGGCTCTGGGGCGCGCGGTCAGACCGGAGCTGCCGCAGCGACGCTGCCAGCGCTCTCAGCATCCGGCGTCGGTACGCACGGCTACTCCTGCGCCGGCCTGGCGACGCTGCGGCCGATCAGCGTCACGGCAAGCGGTGTGCACGGGGTCACGGGCGCGGTGTCCGCAACGCTGCGCGCGATCGGCGCGGCCGCTGCGGGCGACTTCACCTTCGTCGGGAGCATTGAAGGGGTCGGCATCGCGACACTGCACGCGCTCACCGCGCGCGGCGTCGGCGAGCACGACCCCGGGACCACCGACGTTGGCGGATACGCCCATCCGTTCCCCGCGCGCCCCGGGCAGGGTATCTCTCGCGGCGTTGCCGACGACCGAGACCTCCTGGAAATGCTGCCGATCGTGATCGGAGTCCTACACCATGCTGGACGTTAAGAGCGTCGCCGACGAGCTGGTCGCTGCGGTGGCGCAGCTCGTGCGAGGCGCTGTCGCGACGCTGAACGCGCGCATCGACACCGCGATCGAGCGCCTCACCGCGATCGAGGCGATGCGCGGCGAGGTCGACCAGCTCGCCGACCTGCTTACTCGCGCGCCGGCGCCGCAGCCCGGCCCGCCGGGCGAGAAGGGCGAACGCGGAGAGAAGGGCGAGCCCGGAGAGCGCGGCCCCGCGGGCGAGCGCGGGCTGCAAGGCCCGGCCGGCAAGGACGGCGCTCCGGGAGACCCCGGCCAGGTCGGCGCCGCGGGAGCGATCGGCCCGCCCGGCCCGCGCGGTGAGAAGGGCGATCCCGGGCCCGCGGGCACTGACGGCGCGGACGGGCGCGACGCGCTCGAGCTGGACGTGCTCGACGGAATCGACCCGTCGCGCTCCTACCCGCGTGGCACCGTGGCGGCCTACCGCGGCGGCGTGATCCGCGCGACGCGCAAGACCGAGCCCGTGGTGCGCGACGACCTGCGCGCGGCCGGCTGGCTCGTGCTGATGGATGGCGTCGCCGCCGTCGATCATCTGCAGGCCGACGAGCGCACGCTCGCGATCGTCACGACCCGCACGAGCGGCGCGACCTCGCGCGCCGAGCTGCGCTCGCCCACGATGATCTACCGCGAGATCTACCGCGACGAGACCGCGTACGAACCCGGCGACGCCGTGACCTGGGACGGGTCGCTGTGGCACTGCCAGCGCGCCACCCGCGGCGAGCGGCCGAACGCGCCGGGCGCCGACGGCGATCGGGCATGGCGCCTGGTGGCCAAGCGCGGCCGCGACGGGCGCGACGGCAAGGACGGCGCTCCGGGCCCGCAGGGCCGCGAAGGACCGCCCGGGCGCGACCTCACGCAGCTCGGCTTCGACGGACGCAAGTCGTGAACGAGCCGCGCCTGGTCGCCTACCTCGACGACACCGAACCCCTGACGCTCGCGCAGGCGCGGCTGCAGTGCCGGATCGACGCCGAGGGCTCGCCGCCGTCGCACCCGGACGACGACCTCCTGGCCGCGTTCGTCGCGGTCGCGCGCGAGCAGGTCGAGCGCTTCACCGGCCGCGCGCTGCGCTACCAGCGGCTGCGCGTGGCGCTGGACGAGTTCGAAGACGTGATCGACCTGCCGTACTCGCCGGTGCTCGCCATCGAATCGGTGAGCTACGTTGACACCTCCGGCGCGACGGTCTCGGTCGATGCCGCCGACTACCGGCTCGACGTGCGCACCGTGCCGGCTCGCCTGGCGCCCGCCGTCGGCACGACCTGGCCGGACGTGGCGGATACCACCGGCGCGATCGAGATCGTGTACACGGCGGGCTACCCCACCGGCGGCAGCCCGGATCCGGAGCCCGTGCCGCGCTCGCTGCTGCAGGCGATGCGCCTGATGCTCACGCACTGGTACGAGCACCGCTCCGACGTCGAGGCGACCCAGCACTACGAGATCCCGATGGGGTCCGTCGCGCTCATGACGCCGTGGCGCATCCGGCGCGGGATCGCCTGACGACTCCATGGCGCGCGCGCCGTCCCCGGGACAGCTCGACCAGCGCGTGTGGATCGACGCGAGAGTCGAGACGCGCTCCGCGGACACGGGCGAGGTGAGCGTGACCTGGTCGCCGGTCGTCGAGGTCTGGGCGCGCGTGGAGCCGCTGACCGTGCGCGAATTCCTCGGAGCGCAGGCGGCACAGTCGGTCGCTACGCACCGCGTGACCGTGCGCAACCGATCCGGGATCACCGGCCAGCACCGGTTCCGCTGGCGCGGCGAGCCGATGAACATCGTCGGTCCGCTGGACGCTGGAGCGCGCTCGCCGTATCTCTCCGTGCTGTGCGCGAAAGGGGCCACGTCGGATGGCCGCTGAACAGGAACCGACCCGCGACCATGTCCGCTTTCGATCTGACCTTCGATTCCTCCGCCGTGCAGGAGAACCTGCAGGCGATGGTAGCCGGCGTCAACCAGCACTGCATCCGGCCGGCAGCGCAGGCTGCGGCGCAGGTGTTCGTTGACGAGGTGAGGGCGAAGGCTCCGGTCGCCGATGCTCCCACCGTCACGCGAGACGGCAAGGTGATCCAGCCGGGCCTGCTGCGCAATTCGATCTACCAGGCATTCGCGACGCACGCGTCGTCACTTACGACGGCGGTCTATCACATCAGCTGGCGGGGAACGCGACGTGGCGGCGGTGGCGAAGGTGCGCTGCCCTCGGCCCCGCATGGCCACCTGATCGAGTATGGGCACTGGCGCTACTTCGCGCTCGTGCGCGGCAAGGACGGGCGCTGGCGGACCATGATCCATCCGTCGAAGATCGGAACGCCGCGTCCGGACCGGCGCGCGAGCATCGCGGTCAAGTCGCAGTACTACGTCGCGCTGCCGACTCCGAAATGGGTGCCTGCGCGGCCGTTCCTGCGCCCGGCGTACGACGCGAAGCAGGCCGCCGCGAAAGAGGCCGCGATGCGCGTGTTCGAGCGCGAGTTCGCCAAGCTCAAGGTGGCCGCGTGAGCGTCGAAGCCGACCTGTACGGGCGCCTGCGCAACCTCGTGTCCGATCGCGTGTACTTCGACGCGGCGCCGTACGGAACGACCCTGCCGTACGTGACGCTCTCCCAGGTCGGCGGAGAGGCCGTGGGCTTCATGGAGCAGGTCGCCATCGCGAAGAAGAACGCGCGCTGGCAGGTGAACACGTGGGGAGCCACGCGCTCCGAGGTGCAGGTGCTCGCGCGAGCGATAGAGGATCACCTGGTCTCGTGGACGACGTGGCAGGTGTCTGCGATCGGCGCCCCGATCGGCACCTACGAATCCGACCTCGCGTTGTTCGGGACGCGCCAGGACTTCAGCGTCTGGTTCGACGACTCCGCGAGCCCGTAATGAACCGAATCCGCTCCCGCGCCAGGGACACCACTTCAACGCCTTCGGGCGACTGAATCAGCCGAGAGCGGCTGGAAAGGATCTACCATGAGCGTGAAACTCCCGAACGGCGTGATCATCTCCCTGGGCACGACCCTGGGCTCGCCCATCACCATCACCGGCGTCTCGAACGCCAATCCGGCGGTCGCAACCGCGGTCGGCCACGGCCTGACCGACAACGACATCGGCATCCTCACGTCCGGCTGGGTGGACATCAACGAGCGGGTCTACAAGGTCGACCAGCTCTCGGCCGACACGTTCTCGCTCCTGTCGCAGAACACGAGCGACACCGACCGGTATCCGGCCGGCACGGGCACGGGCACGTTCACCGAGGTCACCGCGTGGACGCAGATCACCCAGATCACCGGCCAGAACACGAGCGGCGGCGACATGCAGTTCACGGCGTACTCGTTCCTCGAGTCGCGCCGCCAGACGCAACTGCCGACCGAAGCGAGCCCGATGACGATCACGCTGGAGATCGCCGACGACCCGTCGCTCGCGGGCTACCAGGCGCTCGACGCGGCCGCGGACTCGCGCGACCCGTACGCGCTGCGGTTCTCGATGCCCGACGGATCGAAGATCTACATGTACGGGTACATCAGCTTCAACAAGGTGCCCGTCATGAGCAAGGGCCAGATCATGACCGTCAAGGCCACCTTCTCGCTCCTGAACGAGCCGACGCGCTACACGTCGTAAGCCGCACCTGCAGCTCGGGCGGCGTGAGCGCGCCGCCCGACTCCCCTCCATTAGAGAAGACACCACCAGATGACGACTCCCAAGGTACTGCCGACGCTATCCCCCACGTTCAAGCTCACGGTCGGAATCCCGATCGCGGGCGAGAAGGAGACGTACGGCGTCGAGTTCACGTTCGCGCGCATGAAGCGCGGCGAGTTCCGCGAGTGGGCAGCGAAGGTCGACCCGAACAACGTCTCGGCCGAGCAGGTGCTCGCGATGGCGAAGGGGTGGGACCTGTCCGACACGTTCGACGCGGCGTCGATCGGCCGCGTGCTCGAGGACTACCCCGGCGCCGGGTACGCGATCTTCGGGCGCTACACGCTCGAGCAGCAGGACGCCAAGCTGGGAAACTCCGTGCGGTAGCGCGGGCGCTCTACGAACGACCACCGGACGTCAGCGAGCTATCCAGATGGGGCCTGAAGCTCTCCGACTACGAAACGCCTCCGGTCGAGATCTGGCCGGAGCACCTGGCGGTCGTGCGGATCTTCGTGCGCCTGGACACGCAGTGGCGGGTCGGCATGAGCGGGCCGATCGGCTTGGACTACAACGCGGCGTATCCGCTGATCGATCGCGCGACGTCGACGCCCGAGGACTGGCACGACATGCTCGACGACCTGCGGGTCCTCGAAGCGACGGCGCTGGACGTCATGAGAGAGACGCGTGACTGAGAATGTCGTCGGCAATGCCGTCATCAAGGCATCGGTCGATTCGACCGGCGTCGACGCGGGCGTCGAGCGGGTAGGCAAGTCGCTCGACGGCATGGCCGCGCGCGCGAAGGCGGCGGCCGGCCAGGCTTCGCAGGCGGTCGGATCGGTTGGAACCGGCGGAGAAGGTGCGGCCGACAAGCTCGACCGCACCACCCAGCGCATCATCGGGCAGATCGAGCGCGTGACGGCAGCGGCGCGCGCGGGCGGCCGGGACACCGCCGCGTACTTCGAGAGCATCGGCCAGGCGCGCGGCGCGAACCTCGACGCCCTGCGCCCCTACCTCGACCAGCTCAAGCAAGCGGAGACGCTGCAGCGCGGCGCCGGCGTATCCGCCGCGCAGATGGCGAACAGCATGCGGATGGTGGGTCCGCAGATCACGGACATCGTCACGCAGCTCGCGGGCGGCCAGGCGCCGCTGCAGGTGTTCATCCAGCAGGGCGGGCAGCTTCGCGACATGTTCGGCGGGATTGCGCCGGCGGCGAAGGCGCTGGGCACCTCGCTGCTCGGGCTGGTGAACCCGTACACGGTCGCCGGCGCCGCGGTCATTGCGCTCGGGGCGGCCTACAAGGCCGGGTCGGCCGAAGCCGATGCCTACACGCGCGCGCTGATCCTGTCCGGGAACGCTGCCGGAACGAACGTGTCGGCGCTCACGCAGATGGCGCGCAACCTGCAGTCGGTTTCGACCACGCAGGGCGCCGCGGCCGCCGCGCTCGTGGAGATGGCCAGCAGCGGCAAGATCGCCGCGGAGAACCTGCAGCAGTTCGCGGGCGTGGCGGCGTCGATGAACCGGCTCCTGGGCACGCCGCTGGCCGAGACCCGCAAGCAGTTCGAGGACCTGGCCAAGTCGCCGACCGATGCTGTCCTGAAGCTGAACGACGCGACGAACTTCCTCACGGCCTCGACGCTGCGCCAGATCAAGTCCCTGGAGGACCAGGGCAAGGCCGCGCAGGCCGCGCAGGTCGCCGGCACCGCCTACGCCGACGCGATGGACGGCCGGATGAAGACCCTCGAGGCGAGCCTCGGCCTGGCGGAGCGGTCCTGGCTCGCGATCAAGGACGCGGCCAAGGGCGCGTGGGACGCGATGCTCAACGTCGGGCGCCAGGAGACCCCGGGATCGCAGCTCGAGCAGATCAACGCGCGAATCGCCGGCCAAGGGGCGCTGATCGATCGCGTGAAGTCGTCCGGGATCGGTGCGGTGGCGCAGGCCAAGCAGATCGAGCAGATCAACGCGCAGACGAAGGTGCTCGAGGAGCAGCGCGCGTCGTTGCAGCGCCAGGCGATCTTGCTGGACAAGGTCGGCCAGATGGAGGCGGACCGCAAGGACACGACCGAAGGCACGGCCGGGTTCCTGAAGCTGGAAGAGCAGAACCTGAACCGCACGCTCAAGATGGAGCAGGAGATCGCGAAGGCGCGCGAACTCGGCGCGCGCGGTCAATTCGAGCAGGCCAGGGTCGAGGCCCTCGTCGCGAACATCCGCGAGAAGTACAAGGACAAGGGCTCGACCGGAAAGAGCAGCGCGCAGCAGCAAGCCGAGGACTACGCCAAGATCATCGGCGAGCTCAACCAGGTGCAGGAGAAGTACCGCGCCGAGGTCGAGAACGTGTCCGAGGCCGAGAAGATCCTGGCCAAGGCGCGCAACGAGGGCAAGCTGCAGGGGCTGCGCGCCGAGTACCTCAAGGTCATCGAGGCGAAGGCCGCCGACGTCGAGACCACGCGCGCGCTCCAGGACGCGGAGAAGCGCCGCTTCGACGCGCTGGTCGCCCAGATCAACGTCGACGTCTCGGCGGCGGAGAAGAACGCCGACACGAACGAGACCCTGCGCCGGCAGCTCGCGGACCTCGATGCCTCGACGCGCAAGCTCGGGGCGACGAAGTCTCAGCTCCTGGAGATCGAGCAGCAGGACCTCGACCTCAAGATCGAGTCCGCCGAGATCGACCTGCGGCTCGCGGAGATCGCGGGCAAGTCCACCGCGGCGCTGCAGACGCAGGTCGACCTGCTGCGCCAGCTCAAGGACGCGCGCGCCGCGGCCTACGGAAAGCAGCAGGCGATCGACGCGGAACAGGCGGGCTACGAGACGCTCAAGCGCCAGCAGGAGGCAGCGCAGAAGAGTGCCGACGAGATCAACCGGGCGCTGACCGATTCGCTCTTCAGGGCCGCGGAGAACGGCAAGAACGCCTTCCAGACGCTGCGCGACTCGATCCATGGCATGTTCAATAACATGGTGCTCAAGCCGATCGTGCAGGCGGCGTTCGCGCCGATCTCCGGGGCGATCAGCGGCGCCACGCAGGGCGTGACGAGCGCATTCGGATCGTCGCTCGTCGGAAGCTCGGCCGGCAGCCTGCTCGGCGGCGGGTCTCTGTTCGCCGGCGGCATCTCGAACGTGGGCGCGAACTTCGCGTTCTCGGGTCTCGGTCAGTCGCTCGGGCTGTCGACCGCTGCGGTACCGGAGGCCATGATCGCCGCCGAGCTGACGTCGGCCGGTTCGATCGCCGCCACGATCGGCGCCGCCGTGCCGTGGATCGCCGCGGCCTACGCGCTGTATTCGATCTTCTCGGGCCCGGGCGGCGCACCGAAGGTCGGAGGCAGCGCGACCGCCAGCCTGGCGGGCCTGCTCCCCGATGCGACGCGCTTGTTCACGCCGAGCGGAGCGGACACGCAGCTCGGCACCACCGTCACGCAGCTGGTCACGAGCGTCGACAAGCTGGCAACGACCTTCGGCGGCTCGGCGCAGAACCTGCGCATCGGCCTGGGATTCGACACGGACCCCGGCGGGCAAGCGGCGAACCGAATCGCGTCCTACGTCGAGACCGCGATCGGACGGGTTCCGTTCCTGCAGACCGGTCGAGATGTCGGACGCGACGAAGCGACCCTGAAGACGGAGCTTGCGACCGAGGGCAAGCGCGTGATGCTGGCGGCGCTGCAAAACGCCGACTTGCAGAACGGGTTCGCCGAGATCTTCGCGCGGCTCGATCCGGCGACCGCGGCGCCCGAGGCGATCGACAACCTGTTCGCG
>OFQZ01000412.1_pt1 | contig 14853 bp, 23 predicted proteins | sample 1543011 | NCBI WGS metagenome assembly OFQZ01 (sample SAMN07774216, study PRJEB24372) | wastewater metagenome | isolation source: Exp Tend NO 0WW | collected 2016-02 | reverse complement strand
GACGCTGCAGGACACGCGCAACTCGACGATCGTCCAGCAGTTCCTCGACAGTGGCGACAAGCAGGGCGCGGTCGACTTCCTCACGACGATGTTCGACTGGCTGGTCGCGGCGATCCCGACCGCCGACAACCCGGCCGAGATGGCGTCGCGCGCGACGGCGGTGCTCACGCAACGCTCGAACATCCAGGCCTCAATCACGACCGACAGCGCGCAGACGGAGATCGACCGCATCCGCACCGCGCGCGAGCTGCGCATTACGGGCCTGGAAACCGAGATCGAGAACCTGCGCACGATGGCCGGCGTCGCCGACGACATCGCGCGCACGCTCACCGACCTGCGCACCGGGTCGCTGTCCGCGCTGTCGCCGATCGATCAGCTCGCGGCCGCACGCGGGAACTTCGACGCGATCCTGACCGGCGCGCAGGCCGGCAACGTCAAGTCGCTCCAGCAGCTCACCGGCGCGGCGACCGGATACCTGCAGGAGGCGCAGTCGTTCTTCGCGTCCGGCGGCGACTACGCCGGAACGTTCGACTCCGTGACCAACGCGCTCGACGCGGTGGGCATGAGCCTCGCGGACGTCCCGACGCAGCTATCGGTCGCGCAGGACCAGCTCACCGAGCTGCGCAACACGAAGGATTCGAGCGCGACGACGGCCACGAACACGACCGACATCCTCATCGGCCTGGGCACGATCGAGACGGCTCTGGGGACCGCGCTCACGAACAAGGATTCGACGATCGCGACACTGACGACCGCGATCAACGCGCAGATCACCGCCTGGAACGGCGAGCGGGACGCGCTGCGCGGCGAGTTCGAGACCGTGCGGCTCGCCTACCAGGAACTGGTGGACGACCTCGACCAGGTGACGCGCGACCTCGCGCGGCTCGCCGGTGACGCGAACCTCACCGCCGCGCAGAACGGATGAAGCTAGCGGCGCGCCTCACCGCTGCGGTCGATGCTGACGGCACACAGCTCCAGCTGATCGTCACGCGCCCCGGGTGCGCCTTCCGCACCGGCGCGAGCGGCGCGCCGGCGAACACGCCGGCCTACGATCGGTTGCTCGACGGCGGGAACTTCGACCGGTCCATCGCGGCGAATGGAGCCAACGGTGCGCGGCTCGTGTACGGGATGACCGGCGCGTCGTTCGGTGACGCGTCGCTGGAGAACACCGACGGCCTGTTCGACGAGCTCGCCACCTGGGGCACGGCCGGGTTCCTGTACGAGCTGTTCGCCATCGACGACCATTCCGCGACGATCACCGCGTACGAGAGCTTCCCGGCCGCGTGGGAGCCCGTGTTCACCGCGAAGATGGTTGCGGTCACCTCCGACGGCGCGACGACCAGGATCAGGCTGCGGGATGCCTTCGACGGGCTCGAACGCCCGATGTGCCCGCGGTTCGCCGGGACGGGCGGCGCGGAAGGCGTGGCGTCGCAGGCCGGCACCGCCAAGCCGGTCGTCGTGGGGGGATGCCTGAACGTCGAGCCGCAGCTCGTCGACGCACAGCGCCTCCTATACATCGTCTCCGGAATCGGTGCGGTCAGCGGGCACCACGCAAAGGACAGCGGCTCGGTGGTCGCGCGCGCGCTCACCGCTGGCGCCCAGGAGCTGAACGCCGCGGCCGACTACGACGTGCTCTGGGCGCTGTCGGTGCCGCGCGGCCACTACGTCACGTGCACCGACGCCTCGGCGATGAAGTTCGGCACGCAGCCCGTCGGGCAGGTGACGTGCGACGCGGTGTCGTACCGCTACGGTGTGCCGCGGACGAACCCGTCGGACGTGATCCTCGACATCGCCGAGGCGGCGAACATCGACGGGTTCACGTACGACATGACCGCGATCAGCGACCTCTGGGCCTGGTGCGATTCGTGGGACGCGAAGGTCGGCTTCTACGCGAAGGACGAGTCGACCACCTACGCCGACGCGCTCTCGGCGATCTGCTCGAGCATCGGCGCCTGGTGCGGTTTCACGCGCGAGAACGTCTTCACCGCGCGCCGCGTCGTCGATCCCGCGGGCGAGACGTCGACGATGACGATTCGAGCCGACGAGTTCATCAGCATCCGGCGCACGACGACGGGCGACCCGGGCCGCGGGGTTCCGTACGCGAACATCGTGCAGCTCCACCCGCGCAACTGGACGGTCCAGACAACCGGACTCGCGGGTGTCGTTCCTCCGGAGGTGCGCGCGCAGCTCGCAAAGCGCTTCCCGAAGTCGCTGACGACTCAGTGCACGCAGGTCGCAGCGTCCAGCCCATTCGACGACGTGCCGGTCACGCAGCAGTTCGCGGGGGCGCAGGACTACGTCGTGGAGACCTACACGTACGCGCGCCGCGTGACCTCCAGCGGCGACCTCGATGCCGCTGATCCGGCGCCGCCCGCGGTGTTCACAGATACGATCGGCGCGCCGCGCGACATCCTCGACGTGGAGGTACCGATGACCGTCGAGCGCATCCAGGATGCGGACATCGGAGGCGTCGTCACGCTCGACGACGGGCGCTACGCCGACGCGAAGAAGTTCATGGTGCTCGGGATTCGCTATCGCTGCGGGGCGTCGCCGTCCCTCACGTACACGCTTTGGGGGTGAGGCATGTTCGGACCGAATCTCATGCTGGGCGCCCCGGATCGGGCACTGGCCGGCACGTTCTCCGGAGGCTCCTACCGCGCCGGCTATGGCGCCTCCGCGATGGGCAGCGCCGAGGTAACGTCGGTCGCGCGCACGACGGACCTCACGCTTGCGTCCACGCAGGTGATCGTGGACCTGGGCGCTGCCTACACGTTCCAGGCGATCGCCGAGATCAACCACAACCTCCCGCAGGCCGCGCAGCGTGCCCTGAGCTTCGGCACGACCTCCGGAGGGTCCGAGGTCGGCTCCGTCGCGATGGAGGACGTCTGGGCGATCACGTGGTCGGAGACCGGAGTCGAGTGGCTCGCGCCTGACTGGTGGGGAGGCGGGCTCGACACCGGCATCTACGGCTGCCCGTACATCGCCCCGAAGATCCTGCCCGCGCCGGTGACCGCCAGGTACGTCAAGGTCGAGTGGGACGTGCGCACGAGCGCGGAAGCGTACCTGATGGTCGGGCGCCTTGTGATCTGTCCGATGTTCCAGCCGCGGCGCGGCGCGGTCTACGGCATCGACCATGGCCGAATCGACGGGAGCACGAAGACGAAGCTCAAGGCCGGCGGGTTCGCCGCCGAGGAGGCGCGCGCACCGAGTCGCGTGTCGTTCTCGCTGCCGATCATCGGCACAGGCGCCGAGGAGTACCGGCTGCGTGACATCCTGCGCCGGCAGCGCACGGTGCGCGACGTGCTGTACATCTCGAACCCGTCCGACCCGCTGCGCATGCAGATGACCTCGTTCCTGGGCACGATCGACGAGTTGCGCGGTGCGCGCAGGATCTCCCACGACGCGAATTCGATCGACCTCTCGATCACGGAGCGGATGTAGATGTCGCTCGATGGCGCGTTCTACGGCTTTGCGAGCGTGTCCGAGGCGAGGGCAGCCTGGAAAGAGCAGCTCGCCCGCGTCGCCCAGGAGTACATCGACGCGGGCGTGATCGTCGACGCGCTGCTCGGCGGATCTCCGACGCCGCCGGCGAACGTCACGTTCGCGACCGACGCCGACTCGCTGTCCGCGCTGCTGGAGGCCGTCACGGCACTGACGAGGGGACAGACGACCTCGGTCATGTGGCAATCCACGGACGGCGATTGGTTCGAGCTGCGACCTCCGCTCGTCGACGAAACCGGCACGATGGCGGCGAGCTGCGCGCTCACGTACGTGACGGCATGCCGCGCGAACTGGCGGTACCTCGACGCCGCGATCGGCGCATGCGCGACGATCGACGCCGTGGTGGCGCTCGACCTGTCGACCGGCTGGCCCAGCCGCGCGTGCAGCGCGGGCGGCACGGCCGGCGACGAGTACGTGCTGGCGCTCTACTCGCCCGGAAAGCCTGACGCGTCCGAGATCATCTTCGCGCACACGTTCACCGAGCGCGTGTCGTTCCCCGCGAACTTCGCAGGGAGCATCTGGGGGTGCACGGCTGACGCCTCCGCCTCCGCGGTCCTCACCGTGAAGAAGAACAACGCCACGATCGCGTCGGCCACGTACGGAGGGTCCCCGAGCTCGGGTGTCGTGAGCGGGATGTCCGCGACCACGTTCGAGTCCGGGGACAAGCTCACGGTGCACGCGCCGGGGTCGCAGGACGCGACGCTTGCGGGGATCGACGCGACGCTGGTCGGGCGGTTCTGATGCCCCATTTCCATGGCAGCACGTACGACCTCACCGTCTACAAGGTCGACCCGGCGGACCTGTCGCAGACCGACAGCATCGTGCCAGACTATTCGGCAGGGATCGGCGGCGACGATTTCTGCAACCTCATCGATTGGAAGGTCGACCAGGCGACCGGCGTCGGGTACTTCCTTACCGAGCTCGCATACTCATTGGTACAGAATCCGCCCGAGATTTTGCGTCTTGACCTCTCGACGTTCGCGGCCGGGCTATCGTCGACCGTGGTCTCCGACATCACGTCGGACGGGTACGGCAATCGTTTGTGCCTCGACTCCGCGAACGGACGCTTATTCGCGTACGGGTTCTTCTACGACTACGGGGCCGGGTACGACAAGGTCGTCGTGTCGCACTTCGACACATCCGACATGTCGCTCGTCGCGACGTGCACGCTCGACAACGCGTACCCGGGCGAGACCCAGTACTGGAAAGCGGACGTCTGCGAGACCGACGGGACGTACCTGTACATCTCGACGAACGGGTACACGGCGGCGGGCTGGCAGATCGTTCGCATCCGAATCTCCGACATGACCGAGCAGGGCGTGATCGGTCTCGCAACGGAGGGGTTCAAGGACACGAGCTCGGGCTACATCTCGCCGGGCTATCTGTACTGCGGAGCGCGCAAGACCTCCGACAACAAGCCGGTCGTGATCAAGGTCGACCTTTCGACGTTCACGTACTCGGATTACGTGTACGTGACCAGTCTCGCGAACGAGTATGCGGTCGGACTCTGCGGGGATGGAACCGACCTGTACGTGTCGACGTCTGGAGCCGGCGGGACTGCGGGAAGCTTGAACAAAATCTCGCTGTCCGGGTTCACGGCCGGGTCTCCCGTCTCGCTGTCAGCCGGCAATCCGCTCGGCGTGTACCTCTCTCTATCGCAGGCGGGCGACCTGCTCGGCGTGACCACGTCGACGGACGGATCGAAGCGGGTCACGAAGTTCCGCTTCGATAAATCCGACCTGTCGACTCTCGACAGCGAAATGACCACGTACACGCACTCTTTCTATGTGTCGGCTCCGCTGATCGACTACGCAGGCGTCGTTGCTGCTGCGCGCCGGTACGCCGTCCAGAACGCCATCACGCGCCGCCGGTGACGACCGGCCGGCCTTGCGTGTATCTCTGCGCCCAATCGACACCGAAGGGCGAGCATGGCGAATCAGATCCTGCTGGATTACGCGGGAACGCCGCGACACCGCTGGCACCAGGTCTGGAGATCCCCGGGCACTCCGCGCATGTGTCCCGAGATCATCCTCGACCGGTACACCGAGACCGGACCACAGGGCCGCACGATCAAGGACGGCGCGAACGTCGACGAGCTGCCGACGTTCGACGAATGGCGCGAGCTGTTCCCCCAGGAGCACCTCGACACCGGGCAGCCGGACAGCGGCGCCTCCACGCCGCCCCCGGAGCCCCCGCGGCCGCGCGTCATCCTGTCGGCCGGGTACACGCCCACCCGCGTGCGGGTGACGGCGATCCCGTCGATCCATGCCGGCGCCTGGGCGAGCCCGGCCGAGTACGAGGATTGGGCGGCGGAGCAGCGCAAGCTGCGCGGCGCGATCATCGCGCTGGGCGTCCCGTTCTACGTGCGCGAGCAGTGCGACGGCACCGTCCTGCAGGCGCTGGCCAACATCGAGCCGGTGCTGCTCGACGACCAGGCCACGCGCATCGACCTGGACCTGTGGTGGGACCGGATCGAGATGTACGCGCCGGCGCACGGGATCCTCGCGTACCGCGAGTTCATCGACGCGATCAACGACGGGCGGCCCTGAGCAGTCCATGCATGCCAGTGAAGAACAACAACGTGCAGACAGACGAAGAGGAACCGCAATTGTCGCCATCCGAGCGGCGGGAATTGCGCCAGATGATGGAACGCGATCGGCGCGCGAAATGGCTGGCGTCCACCATCCGGGTCTGGGCGCTGTGGATCACGGCGGTGCTGGCGGCGCTCGGGTTCGGATTCGACGCGATCAAGAAGGTCGTGCGGACCGCCGTTGGTCCTTCGGGGCTGCCGTGAACACCGTGCGCAGGATTTCTCAGTGGATGCAGCGGACCGTATGGCTCGCCGCCGCGCTCGTCATCATCCAGGCCGCGCTCGTCGTCTGGTGGGCGCTCGATCGAGAGCCACCGTTCGAATACCTCGATCATCAGCAGGTCGAGGTGCTCGACGCCGACACGGTGCGGCTTGAGTACCAGGCCGTCCGGCACCGCTCGTGCGACCTGTCTGCGAGCCGCTACGTCACGGACTCGGCGGGCTTTCGCTGGTACCTGGTCGACCAGACCCTTCGCGCGAGCGACGTCAAGCAGCTCGACTTCGACACCCCCGGAAAGGTTCGACTCGTGCTCCCGATCCCCGCCGGCGCGAGGCGCGGCGACATGGCCTACGTCGCCAGGCTCGAGTACCGCTGCAACCCGCTGCACACCTATTGGCCGATCACCGTCATGGTGCGCGTGCCGTTCCGGATCGGATGATGCGCGTGCGGCTCATCGACGACTGGCGCCGCGTGCTGCGCCGCGCGTGGTCGATTCGACTCATGGTGCTCGCCGCCGGGCTTTCCGGGTGCGAGGCGCTCCTGCCGCTCGTCACGGACAGCCTGCCGTGGCCGCGCTGGCTCTCGTCGCTGGTCGTGTTCTGGATTGTGGCCGGCGCGTTCGTCGCCCGACTGGTGGCGCAGCGTGGCAAGTAGAGCGCAGCGCATCGGCGGCGCCGCGGCCATCGCGACCGCGCTTGCGATCCCGGCCGAAGGGCTGCGCCAGGTCGCCTACCGCGATCCGGTGGGCATCCCGACGATCTGTTTCGGCAGCACGAAGGGCGTGCGCATGGGCGACACCGCGACCGTCGAGCAGTGCCGCGAGATGCTCACGCGCGAAATGCTCGAGGCGGTCGAGCAGGTGGACCGCTGCCAGCCCGGGCTCCCGATCGAGGTGCTCGCGGCGTTCGCCGACGCCGCCTACAACATCGGCCCGCTCGTGGCATGCGACACCGGCCGCTCGACCGCCGCGCGCATGCTCGCAGCGCGCGACTACCGCGGCGCCTGCGAGCAGCTCGCGCGCTGGGACAAGGCGCGCGTCGCCGGCGTCATGGTGACGCTGCCGGGACTCACCAAGCGCCGCGCCGCCGAGCGCGAAGTCTGCCTGCGGGGCGCGGCCTGATGGACGCACACGACACCGTCGTCGCGCTGCGCGAGCACCGGCGAGACCTCGCGCGCGATCGGCGCGCCTGGCGCCACTTCGCCGCCGGCGTGCTGGCCGGCATCGGGGCCCTGATGGCCGTCTTCGTCGTCTCCGCGCTCTGGAGGTAGCCCATGAACATCTGGTTCCGCATCCTCGCCGTGCTGCTGATCGCCTCGGCCGTGTTCGGCGTCGGCTACCGGCGCGGCTGGTTCGCCGGAGACGAGGCCGCCCGGCGCGACCTCGAACCGAAGATCGTCGCCCTCGAGGCGCAGCGAGTCGAGGCCGAGCGCCAGGCCGCCGCCGTGCGCGAGGCGAGCCGGCTGCGTGCCGATCAGCTCGCCGCCGAGCTGGCCGCGCGCGACGGAAAGATCCAGTCTCTGCAGAGGAGCATCGACGATGAGATTCGGAATCGCGCGTCTGCTGTGCGCCGTGCTCTGGATGGCCAGCTTGTTCGGCTGCTCAACCAGCTCACCCCCATCCGCGGGCCCGTGGGTCCGGACGGCAAGACCGGCGCGGCCACCCCCGGAGATGCTGCGGACCGACGACTTGCCGCCGCTGCCGCCGATCCGGATCGACCTGCGAGCGCGACAACCCCCGACGACGGATCCGGAGCCAGCGAGCAGGCGGTAGCGCTGGCGCTCTCCGAGCGCGGCACGCTGTACGAGCGGTGCCGCGCTCGCTTCACGACGCTCGTCGCGTGGGTGCGCGAGAACACCGATTGACGAACCCGCCGCCGCGCGGACCTCGCGGCGATTCCCAGACCAGGAGATACCCATGGCGAAGATCACGATCAGCCTCGTACACGAATTCGACAACGGACAGCAGTCCAGCACCGTCACGACGATCGGAGCGCTCGGCGCCTCCGAGGCCGCGGTGCTCGAGCAGACGTTCGTGCCGATCATCCAGCAGTCGCTCCAGCGCCTGGGCCGCTTCAATGCGACGGTGCGCGACGCGAACTTCCCCGGCATGTTGTCCGCGACGCAGGACATCATGAACGGCAAGGTGACCGCGCCGGCCCAGGGCGGCGCCACGCCCGCGTGATCGCGTACATCGACCCGTCCGCCATCCTGCTCGACGCATTGCTGTGGTACGCATATGCGCTGGTGGGACTGGCGGGCATCGCAGTGCTGCTGGAATGGACACGCCGATAGCGATGCTGTTCGAGGCGCTGCGCGAGGTGCGCGTCCCGGTGGTGTACGTCGGCTCGGACCGGGCCGACGGCATCGCTGTCGAGCTGCGCAGAATCCAGTACCTGCCAGCCGACGCGCTCGCCGGCATCGGCGAGTGCCTGGTGCTGCGCGGCATCTCCTACTGACCCATTCCCGGGCCCGCGAATTCGGGTATCTCTGGCCAGCAGCGACCAGGGATTCGTGAGCGCGGACAGGGGATGATCAGGGTCTTCATCGGGTTCGACCAGCGGGAGGCGGTGGCCTTCCACGTGGCGGTGGCGTCGATCATGCGCCACGCTTCCGAGCCCGTCGCGATCACGCCGCTCGCGCGCGGCAACCTGCGCCACGAATTCAATCGCCCGCGCGGGCCTCTCGACTCCACCGACTTCGCGATCAGCCGATTCCTCGTGCCGCACCTGTGCGGGTTCGAGGGGCGCGCGATCTTCATCGACTGCGACATGCTGTTCCGCTCGGACATCGCGCGGCTGTGGCATCACGTCCTGAACTCTCCGGAGCTGCGCGAGGCCGCGGTGTGCGTCGTCAAGCACGAGTACGTGCCGCGCACCGCGCGCAAGTTCCTCGACCAGGAGCAGACGCGGTACGGCCGCAAGAACTGGTCGAGCGTCATCGTGTTCAACAACCCGCGCTGCCGAGAGCTCTCGCACGACTACGTGGAGACCGCGCCCGGCCTAGACCTGCACCAGTTCGCCTGGCTCGACGACGCCGACATCGGCGCGCTGCCGCGCGAGTGGAACTGCCTCGTTGGCGAGGAGAACCAGTGCGCTCCGCGCGAGGCCGCGCTCCTGCACTTCACGCTGGGCACGCCGTGCTTCTCAGAGTTCGCGGCCTGCGAGATGTCGCACGAGTGGCACCGGATGCGCGCGCAAGCGAATGCACCGATGACGATCTAGGAGGCTGGACCGCGATGCAGACCCATTCGATCACGCAGCGCCTGGACGCCGCGACGCTCGTGCCGGCGACGTGAGCGCTACCGCCTGCGCGCACTGCGCGGCGCTGGGCTGATCGTGCAGCCTGCTCCGTATTGGCCAGCTCCGCGCCTGTGGGACGGCCAGACGGTCGCGATCCTCGCGGGCGGGCCGAGTCTCACGCACGAGCAGGTCGAGTCCGTGCGCCGCGCCGCGCACGTCCGCGTCATCGCGATCAACGACAGCTATCAGCTCGCTCCCTGGGCGGACCTGTTCTGGTTCTGCGACCTGCGCTGGTGGTCCTGGCACATCGACCGCGCCGCGTGGCGCGACGTGCTGGACCGGGCGGACGCGGGCGACGCGATCGTGGCGACGCTGGAGAACCGCGAGCTGCACGAGAAGTTCCCGTACGTGCGACACCTGCGCAACTCGGGCCGCGACGGCATCGAGCCTGCGCGCGACGCGATCCGGCACGGGTCGAACGGCGGGTACCAGGCGCTCATGGTCGCGATGAAGCTCGGCGCCGCGAGGGTGCTGCTGCTCGGGTACGACCTGCGCATCGCCGACGACGGTCGCACGCATTGGCACGCCGGGCACCCGATCGTCTCGCCCGCGACCGTCTACTCGAATCTGATGGTGCCCGCCTACGAACGCGCCGCGCCCGAGATCGCGCGCGCCGGCGTGCGTGTCGTGAACTGCACCCCCGGGTCCGCCCTGAAGGCGTTCCCAACCCAATCCATCGAAGAGGCGCTGCGACATGACGCGAGCCCTGGTGCTGGTCCGGGCACAGCCGCAGTACCGGCGTGAGGCCTTCGAGGCCGGCGCGCGGGCGGCGGGCTACCAGGTGGTCTCGTCGCTGCCGACTCCGGCGCGCACCGACATCTGCATCACCTGGAACCGGTATGGCGGGGCCGACGCGCAGGCGCGGGCCGTCGAGGCCGCGGGCGGCCAGGTGCTCGTGACCGAGAACGGCTACCTCGGGCGCGACGCGCGGGGCCAGAAGCTCTACGCGCTGCACCTGGGCATGCTCCACGGCGCCGGCAGGTGGCCGCGCGGGGGGGCGGAGCGGCTCGCGGCGCTTGCGCTGCCGGCGTTCGAGCCCTGGCGCACCGGCGGGCGCGAGGTGCTGGTGCTCGCGCAGCGCGGCATCGGCATCGACCCGGTGCGCGCCTCGCCCGGCGACGCCGAGCGCGTGGCCTGGAACATCCGACGGGCGACGGGCCTGCCGGTGCGCATCCGCATCCACCCGGGCGACCGCGAGCCCGAAGTGCCGCTCGAGCACGACCTGCGCGAGGCGCTCTACGTCGTGACGCACACTAGCGCGGCGGGCCTGCACGCGATGATGATGGGCGTACCGTGCGTGACGACCGCGCCCTGGTGGATGGGCCTTCCTGCGGCGATGTACGTCGCCCCCGATTCCCCCCGCTGGCCCCGCGCCGCGCACGAGCTCGCGCGCGACGACGGCCACCGGCTCGCAACCTTTCAACGCATCGCGTGGGCGCAATGGACAGTCGACGAGATCGCGACGGGCGAACCGATCCGCCGCGTGCTTTCTGCTACGTAACGACGCACCAGCACTCGCGCGCCATCCTGGGCGCGATGTCGCAGGGCGCCGGCGCGCCGATGGTCGGGCCCGGGGCGCTGCAGCCGTTCGGAGACGTCATCGTGTACGGCCGGCTGCGCGGGTGTGATCGCATCATCCGCGAGGCCGACCAGGCCGGCCGCGACTGGCTGTACATCGACCGGGGCTATCTGCGCGCGTCGCGCGATACCGACTACTCCGGGTACTTCCGCGCCACGTGGAACCACCTGCAGGGTGACGGCACTGGAACTCCGAACTTCGCTCGGCTGCGCGCGCTGGGCGTCACCATCCGGCCCTGGCGCGCGGACGGGCATCACATCCTCGTCTGCCCGCCGGGTGACGTGTACGCGGGGCTGTCGGGGTTCGACGCCGCCGGCTGGCGCGACGAGGTGACCGCCAAGCTCGCGCAGCACAGCGACCGGCCGGTGCGCGTGCGCGAGAAGCCGCGTGACGGCGCGCGCAACGTGCCGCTCGCGCAGGACCTGATCGACTGCTGGGCGGTGGTCGCGCACAGCTCCAACGTCGCCGTCGACGCGCTGCTGCTCGGCGTGCCGGTGTTCGTCACCGATCGCTGCGGCGCGCGCCGGTGTTCCGAGACCGACCTCGCGAAGATCGAGTCGCCGCGCATGCCCGACGACCGCGAGTCCTGGGCCGCGACGCTCGCCGCGCAGCAGTGGACGCTCGAGGAGATGCGATCGGGGCTGGCCTGGCGCGAGCTGCAGGAGCAGCGCGGTGCGTAGGCGCTGGTTCGCTCACGACGGCCAGGCCGGAGACCGCACGCTCGCCGAGCAGCTCGCCGGGCTGGAGAAGCTGCGCGAGGCGATGCCCGGCGCGACGGTGCTCGACCTCGGGTGCGCGGAGGGGCTCCTGGCACGCGAGTTCCTCTCCTGGGGTGCGCGCCGCGTCGATGGGGTGGAGATCGTGCCCGAGGCGGTCGTCGATGCGCGCGCGGTGCTCGCCGATGCGATCCGCGAAGGTCGCGCGTCGGTGCACCGCGGCTCGATCATGACGCTGGACGCCCTGGACACCCTCGACCCGCAGTACGACATCGTCTGCGCGCTCGCGGTGGTGCAGAAGGTCGAGCGCTGCGACCTGGCGCTCGCCGGCATCGCTCGCCGCGCCCGCGACCTGCTGGTGCTGCGCAACCCCCCGGAGCACGGCGCCATCATCTCCACCGAGCGCCAGCGCGGCCATCGGTTCGACACCCGCGACATCCTCGCTCCGACGCACTTCCTCGCCGACGAGGTGCGTGGCTCGCGCGGCGAGTGGATCGGCTACTTCCTCGCGAACGCCTACCTGAAGCGGATGCACCCATGGACGGCAAGCTGATCCACCTGTACCGCCAGATGCACGCCGAGGAGGCGCGATCCGTCCACCACTTCCCGGGCAGGTCGATCCTGCAGCACGCCTGGGTCGTCAACCAGCTGATCCGCAAGAACCGATCGCAGACGCTGCTCGACTACGGCTGCGGGCTCGGCTTCCAGTACAGCGTCGAGCACGTCGATCGCTGGTGGGGGATCATGCCGACCCTCTACGACCCGGGCGTCGAGCGGTACTCGAAGCGACCGGAAGGCCGATTCGACGGCGTCATCGTCTCCGACGTCATGGAGCACGTCCCGGACGACGAGGTGCGCCCGCTCCTGCGCGACATCTTCGCGCTCGCGCAGCAGTGGGTGTTCCTGTCCATCTGCTGCCGGCCGGCGAATCGGCTGCTGCCCGACGGCACGAACGCGCACTGCACCCTCAAGGCCGAGGCCGAGTGGCTGGCGCTCATCAAGATGCATACCCCGATCGGCATCGACTCGCGGGTCGTGTTCACCCCCTGACGGAGACCCTCCCCATGGCGGATCGCTACGCCCAACTGGTCGACCTGGCGCGCCGGGTCAGGCCGCGCAAGATCGTCGAGGTCGGCGTGCACCGCGCAGCGCGCGCCAAGCTCCTGTGCCGGGAGGCGCTCGCGCTCTCGCGGGCGGTGCACTACGTCGGGTACGACGTCTTCGAGACGATGGACCCCTCCTTCCACGATGCAGCGATGAACGGCAAGGGCATCCCGGCGGAGCGCGAGGCGCGGGCGGCGCTCGACGCCATCGCGCGCGAGAACCCCGGGCGCTTCACGTACGAGCTGCGCATCGGCGACACCCGCCAGACGCTGCACGGTCAGTCGGAGATCGCGGACCTCGCCTGGATCGACGGCGACCACCGCGTCGAGGCGATCCTCGGGGACTACCTCGCGCTGCGCGCGTGCCCGGTCATCGCCCTGGACGACTACATCGAGACCGGGGCGAATGGAGATGGTCCGGATCTCGGCCAGTACGGCGCCAACGAGGTCGTGCGCCGGATCATCGAGGCCGGCCAGGCGCGCGTGACGCTCCTGCCGGCGCGCGACCTGTGCCGCCACGGCGGGTACGCGCGCATCGCGGTGGTGGAGCGCTGAGGCGGCGGCGATGGGGCTGGGCGACGAGCTCCAGGCGGCCGGGCACGCGCACTGGCTGTCGCAGCGCCGCGGAGGCGGCAAGATCGAGATCCTCGACCGGGTGCGCCAGCGCCGCTGGCACGGACTGTGGGAGCGCATGCCATGGGTCGCCCGTCCCGGCGACCGCGACGTGGTGGGCGGGATCGTCAACGGGCCCGGGGTGCGCCCGTACATCGCCCGCTCGAGCCCGGCGCGCTGGACCTGGTCGGAGTACGTGAGCCACCCATGCCCGATCGTCCTGACGGACGAGGAGCGCGGGTTCGGCGCCCGCGCCGCCGGACTGGTGCTGCTCGCGCCGGCGATCAAGCGCGGAGCGAGCCCGAACAAGCTCTGGCCGGCCGAGCGCTGGCGCTCGCTCGCGCGGCTGCTCGCCGACGGCGGCGCGCCGGTGGCGCAGCTCGAGCAACCCGGCGGCGACGACGTGCCGCTGGACGTTCCCGTGCGCCTGGCGGCGCCGACCCTGTGGCACGCCGGCGCGCTGATCTCCGCGGCGCGCTGCCTCGTCACCCACGAGGGCGCGCTGCACCACCTGGCGGCCGGCCTGGCCGCGCGCAGCGTGGTGATCCGGGGCGGGTACGTCGGGATCCGGCAGACGGGCTACGAGCTTCCCAGCCAGATCGAGCTGGCCGCGCCCGGCGAGGCCTGCGGGTGGCGGATCCCGTGCGAGCACTGCCGCGACGCGATGGCGGCGATCGCCCCCGAGCGCGTCGCGACTGCGGTCCTGGAGGGCCGCTGATGGCGGGCCGGCGCGGGAGGAAGATCGACCCGAACTCGGTCACCCAGCGCGTGCTGGCCGAGCTGCAGGACGAGCAGTGGAAAGACACCCACGAGCTCGCCCGCGTGCTCGGCGCGCCCGCGCGGCGGGTCGGCGACATCTGCTCGTCCCTGGCGACGCAGGGGATCCTCGAGAACGCCACGCAGCCGCCGTGGGCGGGGTTGTGGCACATCCGCGACAGCCTTTGAGGCAGACCATGGGACAACTATCGGCGAAGCTCCGCTGCGCAGCCGACGGGTACACGCTCTTCTTCTGCCCCGGGTGCGAGGACGCGCACGCGATCCGCGTCGGCACCGGGCCCGGGCCGCGCTGGGCCTGGAACGGAAACGCCGATGCGCCGACCTTCACGCCGTCGATCCTCGTGACGGCGACCGTCCCGCCGCCGCGCGAGCCTGACGACCCGCCGGATCGGGTCTGTCACTCGTTCATCACCGACGGCCGAATCCGGTTCCTCGGAGATTGCACGCACGCGCTGG
>OFQZ01000411.1_pt1 | contig 14855 bp, 20 predicted proteins | sample 1543011 | NCBI WGS metagenome assembly OFQZ01 (sample SAMN07774216, study PRJEB24372) | wastewater metagenome | isolation source: Exp Tend NO 0WW | collected 2016-02 | reverse complement strand
CTGGGGCGTATCCCCCAGCTCCCGCTTCACATGTGCGCTGGGGCTAGTCGAGCATGGCCTGGTAGGCCCGCGTGAGCTCGGCGTTGGCCAGCTCGACGAGCGCCTTGTAGTCGGCGACGTCCCGCTCGTGGATGGCCACGAGCTTGGCATTCGCCTGCCGCTCGCGCGTCAGCGCCAGGCGGTCACGCCGCAGCTGCGCCGTCTGCTCGTCGAGCCAGCGCCCGACGTCCTCGGGTGTCTCGAGCCACTCGGGCAACTCGTCCCACTGGTACTTGCCACGCCGGAACAGCCTGCGCTGCTCGCGCAGCTCGCGAGCGGTTCGATCGAGCGTGTACTTCTGGTAGTTGAACTGGTGCTCGAGCTCGAGGCCGCGTGCCTCGCGGGCAAGCCGTTCGAGCTCCTTGCGCGCCTCCTCGCGCAGCTGCAGGAGCTCGGCGAAGGCGATCGCCTGGGCGATCAGCTGGCGGTCGGCCTCGCTGGCATTGCCGGCGGCGTCGATGCGAATGGTCGCGATACGCAACAGTCCGTAGCGGAGCGCCACCTCATGGACGACACTGCCGATAGCGGCGGCGCGGGGGAAGGCGGGGTTGAACGTCCCGTTGACACAGTATTTGTTCACGCCTATGGCGAGGAGTCCATCGGGGCGGATCTCGTCGATGTACAGCGTGCTGTACATCGACATGGCGGTGTTGCGGTCATTCAGGTCGATGACGAACCGCGGCGGGAAGTCCCAATTCATGAAGTATGCCTCCTCTCCTGCTCGCAGTGACGGGAAATCCGTCAGGGGCTACGAATCAGGAGTGGCGGCCATAGTCATAGCTACTATGACGACAACTCCTGATTCGTCTAAACTCTCTCTGTCAAAAAACAAAGGGCATGTGATATGGCCTCTCAAATATACTTTACAACGATAAGATTATTAGTCAATAGTCTGATCGCAAGTATCAGCCATCGTATTTCAGGTGTACCCCTGCTTGGTCGGCAAGCTGAAAGATCCAGCGCTCCAGGCGTGCTTGCTGGTGTGCCTGGACTTTCGTCTCCTGGATGAGTGTTTCGATGCGTGACATGTGGGTATCGAGGATGCCATAGATTCGGTTTACATCTGATTTCAGTTCTGAGACATCTGATTTCAGCTCAGCAACATCTGATTTCAGCTCGGCTACATCTGACTTAAGCTCAGCAATATCGTCTTCAATTTTATCAAAGCGCTTATCGACGTTATCGGCAAATTGCGAGAGTGTCGAGAGGATTTCTTCGTTGGTAACCTGAGCTTTGGCCATGCACCTATTGTAGCATGTCTCGTCATGTGCGTGCTCGGTGTTAAGATTTTGCGGGTTAATTGCACTCACTATGGAAAGGCCGCCCCGACGGGGTGGCCTAAGTGCTCTACACGGACTGATGTCCGGAGCGGCCTTTCCGTGAGGGCGGTGTGATGAAGTAGCCTCTACTACGCGTATTTTTTGCGTAGCGTGGGCCGGTTACGAAACGCCAGCTCCTTGTCGAGGCGATACAGCAGAGCGAGTTCCAGGACAAGGTTGCTGACGCAGTCGAGGTACTCAGCTTTGGGATCACCGTAGCCCTCCCTCATGAGCTGGCGGAGCTTGGTTTCGAGCTCCGACATAGCTAGCATCGCATTCGCCCTACGCTCGAGGAGCTCATCCATGCTAAGGGCGGCGAAGCCGGTGGTGGTGCGAGCGTCGGTCATACCGACTCCCTTCTCGTGTCACGGTCTCTCGACGAGAGACACTAATATAACTTTACAATGATAAGCAAAAAATATCAATATGGAAAGGCCGCCCCGACGGGGTGGCCTGAGTGCTCTACGCGGACTGATGTCCGGAGCGGCCTTTCCGTGAGGGCGGCGTACTGCTACCTCGATCGAGCGACTCGCACCCCCAACGCAATGAAGTTGTAGAGAACGTGTGCGGCGATGGCGGTTGCCAGTCCGTAGTGCAGGACCAGCCAAAACAACACCATTCCCATGAACCACGAATTGGCCCACCCAAATACACCGTGGGAGGCGTGCGCGTCGCGGAACGAAGCGGCTGCCGAGATGATGGCACCGCCCAGCACCCAGTTGGCTGCGGTCAACTGAGGTGCAAACGCACCCAGTGTCAGCCAGTTCGTAACTGGGATGAATATCGTCTGGAAGCACCAGTGGACAAGGCCAAAGGTGATCCAGTTGAAGAACGGGAGCATGACCATGGCTCCAAAAAACGCGAGCCAGCGATAGATCAGCTCCTCCCAGAAGCCCGCGTTGAGGCTGAGCCAGATGGCCCTGCCCGTCAGCGTCAACTTGTCCTCCCAGTAGTACGCCGGGCTCTGAATGAGTGCCAGCGCGAGCACCCAGGCGAAGATGAACCAGACCTGGACGACACCTGCGAAACTGAAGGGCTTGTTGAGGTCACTCAACTTGAGGAGGACGTAGTCTCCCCAGAAGTGGTTGAGTAGCCATAAACCGGCGCCCGCCGAAGCAAACGCTTCGGCGTACTTTAGTATTACGGTGCCGGCCGGAACTTCAAGGACATCGATCGATTCCTCTTTGGACACAACCAATCACCCTTTCGTGGGTTGTCGAGTCAAATTGATGAGGTGCAGAAGCAGGAGCAAAACTGCACCAGCTTAGCTATATTATATCACAAAAATTAAAAATAATCAATTACCTAAGGATAATACCGCTGAATGATGATCGGCGAGCGGCAGCTTTTCGCTGTGCTTTCTCGTGTTTTTCGGCTTGATGCCATGCCTCATCGAGGGCATGGGTGTCGAACGGTTCGTAGCCAAGAGAGGCAAATAACGCAGCCTGTTGCCGTAATGTGTGTAGCGTAGCACGATTTGACGTCGTATGACCGTACGTCCAATTATAACCCATTGAAAAAGAGGCGGCATCGAGTATTGCCTGAATAGTACCTCGACCGATATGCGCCTGCCGTAGTGCTCCTAGCTCGACCCCGACGGCGAGCGTGTCTTTGACCTCAGGATCCCGGCTTGAGCGACCCCTCACTGGCACATCAAAGGTCAACCACGGAGACGAAAAGGGTTGTACGTAATGACGGCTTCGGGATGGCTCGCGGTGATGCAGGACGAGATTTGTCGGTTCCCCTGTGATAACACCCGTGTAGTGAGCCGCTCGCTCGGCGGGCAGATCGATAGCGGGAGCGCCAGGCTGTATTTCGGTAAATGTAGCGATAAGTTTATCGGCTTCGGGTTGCCCGTAGAGTCGAATGATTTCGGGATCGAGATCGCGCAGTTCGGCGGCGACAGTAGCAATCTCGACTAGTGAAGCATTTCCCTCCTCGATGAGCTGGGTAAGTCGCGCGGCGGCCTGCGAAAATGCAGCGACACGAGCCTCCTGGGCCTCATCACGGACTGCGGCAGCTTGGCGTTCTAGCTCAGATGCATCATCATCGGCAGCGGCGATTCTATTTGTTGCGTCCAGGATAGCCTCAAGTTCCTCAGGCATCACAGATGTTTGTAGTCGTTCTCGCGTTGACATTTCGTCACCTCCTCTTGGTAGTAGCTTACCTCAATGATAGCAGACTGATATTAGACGGTGTCTGATTTGCGGATATACTCTGCGATGAGGTCCATGATCTCTGGCTGGGTGATAGGCGACATACTAATGGCAGCCACCTCTTCACCAGTGATTTCGGCGCGCTTGGTAGCCGCGACATACTCGCGGAGGCGACGGCGACGTAGCTCCTGGAGTATTTCATCGAAGTCGGCACCGACGAGTCCATAACTACTTGCCGCCAGTTCAGGCACATTGATGGAATGATCAAAATCGAGCGTTGGTAACCCTGGGTTAAGCTCGCGATTATTGACAGCATCGGCGGCAAGTTTGCCTAGCATAAGTGCCAGAATGCGACTGCGGTCATACTCGCTTGGCAGACCAATCTCAATTTTCTCAAACCGACCGGTACGGAAGAGCGCCTTATCGACTTTATCCTCGTGATTTGTCGCCGCGACGACAATAATATTGTGATGGTTTGCAAGAAGGTCGAGAATATGTGACTTAAGGCGGTTGACTGTATCGGCGCGCTCTCCGTGAATGCGTGAAGCATCTGCGCCAAGACTGTCGACTTCGTCCATGAAAAGAACGATTTTTGCGTCAGGGGCTTCGGCTTTTCTCTTTATCTCGGCGATCTTCCGGTCGAGATTTCGAGCTGATCTGCCAACCCACTTCTCAATGATCTCAGAAACGTGAAATTGTATGAACTCAGCATCAATTTCGTGCGAAAACGCTTCGGCGAGGGTAGTTTTGCCTGTCCCGGGAGGCCCGTACAGAAAGATACCTTGCCCTTTCTTGAGCCCGATATTTTTTGCAATTGCGGGGTATTCGCTGAGTAATGCGAGGTCAAGTAATTTTCGCTTGGCGATATCGTAGCCGGCAATATCATCAAAGGAAAGCGGTTTTTCGGTCCGCAGTTCTTGCTCGGGGACTGCAATATGTGGTTCTAGCGGAATAATCGCGCAGTAGAGCTTTTTGGTGTAATCGGCGCTGTACATACCGACAGCATTATCGCGAACATGCGCCCAGATTTGCATGAAGCGTTTGACATCATCTAAGCGCTCTTCGGGCGTATCCTCGATAAAGAATATTGATTCAATTTCTTCTGCCGATGGCTCAACACCGATCTCCGCAAGGTAATCTGAATACGATAACGTCGAGAGTGTCGCACCCTGGTATTTGGTAGTTTGGTTACTTGTACGGGTTTTCATCTGCTCATGAAAATCAATCCGTACATAGCGATTTGGTGAAAGCTGCGCATAGCATGATGCGCGACTCCTTGGGTGTGGGATAGTCTGGCACCCTAAACCGGCGTAGAGGTACTGGTCGAGTACGCGGACAAATTTATCAATCCAAGCTGGTCCCTTCAATTCATCCCTATCAACCTCAAAATAAATGCGCCCATCAAGTCGAAAGTCTGAATCAGGAGATTCGGTGGTGCATTCAATTTGCGCGCCCCTCACTGGATTATCTACGCCGACATTGACGTGGCGAAAGAGCGTGTGCGAGATTTCCCTCGGCGTTCGCGCGCACATGACGAGGTAGTCTTCATCTGGACGCATCACCATTTCTGTGAAGCGAGATGAAAACCGAGTACCTCTTTCGACTGCCGAATCTCTACGTTGTTCTGCCATTTGTCCACATACTAACAGATATATAAGGCAGCGCAAGCATAGGCATGACGAAGGGCTACGAAATCAGATTTTTTGCTTTGAGGGTTTCGTCGATGCGCTTACGGTCAAAACCGGTGATGATGACGCCGTCGATATCGGTAACGGGAACACCACTGTAGGAGCCGCCGTTTTTGTTCATCAACTCTTCCATCGCTGCTGGGTCTTCCTCGACATCCTTTGAGATATAGCTGACGCCAAGGTGATCGAGGTATTGTTTTTCAGTCTTGCAAAACGCGCACCAAGGGGTGCTGTACACGATAACTGAGGTATTGGTAGGTTGCTGTGACATGTCTATTTTCTCCCCTTTTCTCTAGTGTTTAGCATAGCAAATTGAATAGAAGAGAGCAATATTGTTTCGCTGTTCTCAGGTAATGTGTGGGCTAGAGTGTGCCTGTTCAGTGTTAGACGGTATGCTGCTTGTGAGGTACCAGCCACCATCTTGAGGCGATTGGTAGGTGCGGAGTGATATATCGGGTGAGTAGATAGCGGTGTGGCGTATTGCCGCCTCTGCTGCTTGCTTGGTAGTATAACGAACTTTTACTCGTTCTGTAGCGGGCTTTTGATACGGTACGCGTTTGGGAGTACGGTTACGACGTGGCATGTTGTAAATAGTATAGCGCATCACCCCTTACATTTTGTGAGCAACATTGGTATAATCAAACCATACATGGGTAAGCTACCTGCTGCGAGTAATAGCTCTGACACAAAGGGCGTATCGGTAAACCGGTCCGCTTCTCTTGTGATGATCGCAACGATGGCGGATACGACGTGGCGCATGTTTGTCCCGACAGTTGGTTTGATTGTAGCAGGAGACGCGCTTGATGGGCGCTTCACGACCCGACCCTGGCTGATGTTGACTGGTGCATTGATCGGTTCACTGCTCGCTGCCCTCCTCATAAAACGCCAACTTCAGAGAGGAAAGGCATGATAGTGGGTGGATTTGCTTCTGCTGCGGTAGCGACTGAACATATCACGAGTTTGTTTGGACTGCCTATCACCAATTCTATGCTGCTTGGCGCGGTTGGTATTATCATTATGCTGAGTGTCCTCGGATCGACGGCGTATGCACTCAAAAAAGGTCGTCACAATCACTTTGTCGGACTTGTTTCGTGGGCAGTTGAAGGCATGTATGGCACTGTGCTCGATATCGTACCTGATCGCAAAGTTGCTCGGCAGATAGCACCGCTTGCCCTCACTATCTTTTTCACCGTACTCGTCACCTACTGGTGCGGCGTGTTGCCGGGTGTTGGTTCGATCACTATCGATGGCAAGGAACTGTTCCGCGGCTTGCCGACTGATCTCAATTTTACTTTTGCGATCGCTCTCATCACGATGGTGACGGTACAGTGGTATGCCATCAAGGCCCATGGGATTTTTGGTAATGCTGGTCGCTATCTCGTCAATCCGCTCAAAAATCCAATCGGAGCCTTTGAGGGGCTACTTGAGCTTGTTGGTGAGTTTAGCCGACTTGTGGCGCTCAGCCTGCGTCTCTTTGGCAACGCTTTTGCGGGCGAAGTATTGCTGGTGATCGTAGCATCACTTTCGGGCTGGTTTGCGGGTCTGAGCTTGCCGCTCGTCATGATTTTTGAGTTATTCATCGGCTTTATTCAGGCCTACGTATTCTTTATGTTGACACTCATCTTTACGTCCCTGGCTATTTCTAGCCACGGTGACTCTCACCCCGAACACTCGCCCGCTCACCTCCGGGAGAGCGCAGAGTGAAGCGTAATACTACACGAGTAACAAATTAATAGTAAGGAGAAATATAACAACTATGGAACCACTCGCATTTGGTCTGACCTACGCACTACCTGCATTTGGTGCAGCAATCGGCGTTGGCTTGATTGGCGCTGGTGCTCTCAACGCACTTGGCCGCAATCCAGAGAAACTAAGCGATATTCGTACGTTGATGATCACCGCTATCGTCTTCGCTGACTCACTGGCTATCATCGGTATCATTGTCGCCTACATGGCAAAGGGATAAGTTTTTTCTATGGATCTTGCTGTACTCACCCATTTTGCGACCGAGGAAGCGGCCTCAAGCGGTATCCTCGGAACACTTGGTATTGATGTCAAGTTGTTGGTATTTCAGCTGATCGCATTTGTGCTCCTCATCCTTATTCTGAATAAATGGATATTTCCAGTATTCTTCAAGATCATCGACAAGCGTCAAGCGGTGATCGAGGAGAGCAACAGAGCAGCGGTTGAGGCGAGCAAACAAGCAGAAAAATCGCAAGCCGAGATAGAAAAAATGCTCAAACAAGCACGTGTCGAAGCAAAAGATATCGTGGCAACCGCAAAAGATGAAGCAACAGAGATGATGCGTCAGGCCGAGGAAAAGTCCAAGGCAGAGGCACAGCATATCGTTGCGGTGGCACATGAATCGCTCGCCAAAGACGTATTGGCAGCCAAAAAAGCACTTCATAATGAGACGGTTGAACTGGTAGCGCTTGCGACCGAAAAAGTTGTGGGCAAAACAGTCACAAAGTCAGTCGACACGACGCTTATCAAAGACGCACTGAAAGAGGTGCAGTAACCGTGAACACGAGACTCTCGCGTCGTAAGCTTGCGCTCTATGTCGCCGATGGCATTGCTGTCGATGGAGAGCTCAGCCGGCGTATCGAGGAAGTAGCGGCGTATTTGATTGACAGTAAACGTCTCAGAGAGGCAGAGCTTGTCGTCCGGGCTATCGAGGACGCGCTTGCTGAGGCTGGCACAGTAGTCACTACAGTTACCACTGCTGGGCCACTGATCGAAGATATGTCAGACGCGATCAAGAAGCTGACGGGTGCTCACATTGTTGCTATCCGCGAGAGAGTTGATCCTCAGCTGTTGGGCGGCGTCATCATAGAGACACCCGGACAGATGTTGGACGCAAGTGTTCGAAGTAAACTAATGGCCCTTCGTCGGGCAAAATTGTAAAAACGAGTGAAAGGAATCATTTGATGGCTGATCTAGCAGTGACAGAATTATCAAAAACCCTTCGCGACGCGATTGCAAAGCTGGAAACGAGCGACAAACTCGAGACAGTTGGTATCGTGACTCGCGTCGGCGACGGAGTGGCTTGGGTGCACGGGTTGGCGGATGCCGGCTATAGTGAAGTGCTTCAGATCGAAACTGCGCACAGCGGTGTCGTAGAGGCGTTTGCGCTTAATCTCATGGAAGATGAAATCGGTGCGGTGCTTTTGGGAAGTGACCAGGGTGTTGCCGCTGGTGATCGAGTCACGCTCAAGGGTGAAATTTTGTCAGTTCCGGTCGGTACTGAGCTGCTTGGCCGCGTTGTCAACCCTCTGGGTGAAGCACTTGACGGTGGACCGGCAATTAAATCAACCGAACGATTGCCAGTTGAGCGTGAAGCCGTCGGCGTCATGGGCCGTAAGCACGTGCATGAGCCGCTGATGACGGGTATCATGGCTATTGATGCCATGTTTCCTATCGGACGGGGCCAGCGCGAGCTGATTATTGGAGATCGTCAGACTGGCAAGACTGCTATTGCTGTTGACACGATGATCAACCAAGCGAAGCAACAGAGTGGCGTGGTGAACGTCTACGTTGCTGTCGGTCAAAAACTGAGTAAGGTTGCTCGTCTTGTCGAGACCCTGAAACGCGAGGGGGTCATGGACCAAACGATTGTGGTGGCAACTGGTCCGAGTGATCCAGCAAGCCTCCTCTATCTCGCTCCATATGCGGGTACCGCGATGGGCGAATATTTCCGCGACAAGGGTGAACATGCACTCATGATCTATGACGACCTGACGAAGCACGCCGTTGCCTACCGTCAGATGTCACTCCTCCTTCGCCGTCCACCGGGACGTGAAGCCTTTCCGGGTGATGTATTTTATCTTCACTCACGACTTCTTGAACGTTCAAGCAAGCTCAGTGATGAGCTTGGCGCCGGCTCGCTCACTGCCCTACCGATCATCGAGACACAGGCGGGAGATATCTCGGCTTATATCCCCACAAATGTGATTTCAATCACCGATGGTCAGATTTTTATGGAGACCGACCTCTTTTATCAGGGTATTCGTCCTGCTATCTCGGCTGGACTCTCGGTGAGTCGCGTGGGTGGTGATGCGCAGACAAAGGCCGTCAAGAGTGTTTCGGGTCACCTCAAGCTTGGCCTCAGCCAGTTCCGAGAGCTTGCCAGTTTCGCACAGTTTGGGAGCGACCTCGACGAGGCTACCAAAGCGCAGATTGAGCGTGGTCAACGGTTGACCGAACTCCTGAAGCAGCCACAATATCAGCCGATGAGCGTGTGGGAACAGTGTGCCAGTATCTTTACCGTGAGTGAAGGTCTGTTTGACCACGTACCGGCAAATAAAGTGAAGGATGCACAAAAAGCCCTCCTCACCCGTCTCTGGACAGATGAGAAGAAAGTCATGCAGGAGCTCAATAAAGGCACCGACAAACTCGAAGCAGATAGCTCAACGGGCAAAGCAATTGCAAAGCTAGCAAAATTAGTTGCGAAAGGGTTTGAGGCGTAGATGGGAAAGGTCGTAGGCACAGAATGCGTGCGGGTTGAGACCCCTGATCTAACAGAGGAAGCCCTAGCAAAGGGTCATCGAGCGCTCGCTGTGTCTGACTCTGAGAGACCAAGCCATGCTTCTGAAAGGCAATCATTAGGCTATGAACAAACACCTAAACTCGGTAGTGACTATACGGCAAAGCGTCGATATGGGGATATGACGACCATCGATAATCGATCCAGGGATGGGCGCGCGCATACACCATCGGCCGTCAATTATGATGAGGCTGCGCAAGTGTTCGGGTTGGAAAGATGGGAGGTAGAGCTTTTGAGTAATCCGTCAGATAGCGAGAAGGATTTTCTCAATCGATGGCGGAAAGGAGAAATGCAGGGACCACTCACACGTGCAGCATTGATATACGACTTTTTGCAGTCTGAAGCCTCAAGACGAGAAGAAATTATCGGAAGAGTTATTGATGAGCTTCGTAAGCTACCATCCGAGGAGCTTTATAAAATTCTTGATAAACTTGGTGGTAGTAGCAATGGCTAGTACGCAGCAACTTAAGTCTCGTATCCGCTCGGTAAAGTCCACCAAGCAGATTACGAAGGCGATGCAGATGGTAGCTGCCAGCAAGATGCGGCGTGCGCAAGATGCGACCAAAGGCTCGGCGCCGTACGAGCGGGCTGCCAACGAACTACTCACCTATCTCGCTAGTCAGGGAGTGACCGATCAGCACAAATGGTTCGTCAAGCGACCGGTCAAAAATCGCCTACTCATTGTTATCGCAAGTGACAAAGGTCTCGCGGGGGCGTATAACTCAAACATCCTTCGATTGTACCTCGCTCAGCTCAAGGCCGATGACGCTTCTGGTGTTAAAAATCTCACCATTGCGGTCGGTCGCAAGGCCTCGCAATTTGTCACCCGTCTCAAAGATACAGAGGTCATCGGTACTTACGAGGATTTGCCAGATCACCCCGAGGGCGCGCAGTTTCACGCTATCCTGAATACCGCCAAAGATGCGTTTGAGAGTGGGAGGGTTGATGCTGTCGACGTGTTGTACACAGAGTTTATCAGTAGTATCAACCAGACAGCGGCGGTTACTCGTCTTTTCCCGGCTGGATTTATCGAGACAGAGGTAAGTGATGCGGTACGGGAGGCTATCTATGAGCCAAGTATTGAGCGAGTGTTGGATGATGCTGCCTATCGGTTGATCGGCTCTCGCTTGTTTCAGGCGTTGCTCGATGCCCGGGCCAGCGAGCACAGTATGCGTATGCTCGCAATGAAAAATGCTACCGACAACGCTACTGATCTCGTCGATGATCTAACGCTCGAGATGAACAAGGCTCGCCAGAGCGCAATCACTCAGGAGCTTGCCGAAATTAGCGGTGGTGTGGAGGCGATGAAGTAATGTACCACTCAGACTTGCGCAAATCAACGCTTGAGCTATGGGGAGAATCTCTGCCCAGCCACCAACAGATTATTCCCGAGTCTTTACTTAAGATAGTGAGACGTCGCACCGGGGAACTCGCCCGATTGGCGCAAGGCCTGGCGGCGCTGGCAGAGCAGAAGCGCGAAGCAGCCGGCTCAGGAGCGCCGTTAGCCATGAACACGCTCGATTCCCTGCCTTTTGACACTACTTGGGGTGGCGATGATGATACCGATACAGCAAATACAATCGACAAGACACAAGGAGGAAATGATGACTAAACAAACCGGAAAAATTATCCAGATTGTCGGCGTGGTGGTTGACGTTGAGTTTGCGGAGGGAAAATTGCCTGCAATTTATGACGCGCTCCACATCACTCACGACAAACGCGTCATGACGCTAGAGGTAGCGCAGCACCTTGATGAGCACACGGTACGGGCAATTGCGCTCTCGAGCACCGACGGACTACGTCGTGGTAGCGATGTCGAGGCGACGGGCGCACCGATTAGCGTGCCAGTTGGCGTCGAGACACAGGGACGCATGTTTAATGTCGTCGGTGATCCTATCGATGGCCAGCCAGCGCCAAAAGGCAAAACAGCAAGTATCCACCGCGAGCCCCCTGCTCTCTCTGAGCAGACCAACAAGACCGAGATCCTTGAAACAGGGATCAAGGTTATCGACCTCATCGCGCCGATTGCAAAGGGTGGTAAGGTGGGTCTGTTTGGTGGTGCGGGTGTTGGCAAGACAGTCCTCATCCAAGAGCTTATCAACAACATTGCGAAGTTTCACTCTGGTAACTCCGTCTTTGCGGGTGTCGGTGAGCGTACGCGTGAGGGCAACGATCTCTATCACGAGATGAAAGAAGCCGGCGTGCTCGACAAGACGAGCCTTGTCTTTGGTCAGATGAATGAACCACCAGGAGCCCGTCTGCGGGTGGCGCTATCGGGTCTTGCGATGGCTGAAGCGTTTCGTGATGACGGCAAGGACGTGTTGCTCTTTATTGACAATATCTTTCGCTTTACTCAGGCTGGTGCTGAGGTGTCGGCGCTCCTCGGTCGTCTGCCGAGTGCGGTGGGTTACCAGCCAAATCTCCAACAAGAAATGGGTGCTCTGCAAGAGCGTATCACTAGTACCAAAAAGGGTTCGATTACCAGCGTTCAGGCCGTCTATGTGCCGGCAGATGACCTTACTGACCCAGCACCTGCGACGACGTTTGCTCACCTCGACTCAACAATCGTGTTGAACCGTGGTTTGACGGAGATTGGTATTTACCCAGCTGTTGATCCGCTTGACTCCAACTCGACCATCCTCGACCCCGAAGTTGTCGGTGAGGAACACTACCAAACAGCTCGTGAAGCCCAGCGTGTCCTGCAGCAGTACAAAGAGCTCCAAGACATTATCGCCATCCTCGGTATGGAGGAGCTCAGTGATGATCAGAAGCAAACTGTTGCTCGTGCTCGCCGCTTGCAGCGTTTCTTAGCTCAGCCGTTCTTTGTGGCGCAGCAGTTTACCGGTAACCCAGGCTCCTACATCAAAGTTACTGATACCGTCAAGGATGTCAAAGATATCCTTGCGGGCAAATACGACGCCAAGCCTGAGAGCTGGTTTTATATGGCACCGGGTCCTCTGAGCGAGAAAAAAGACTAAAAGCTGTCTAAGCCTCACCATTCAACCCAAATCTCACCCCCTCCCCACTCCAGACAACCGGCCCGCCGCTAACTAAATCAGCCTTCGCTCTTGGCGGGCCTTGGCCCGTTAGGGCCAACTGTCTGTCATAGGGAGGCGGTGAGATTCAGGTAGCTTATTTGACTTAATACAATAATAGTGATATAATATAAGAGACGGCTCGTTTAATCGAACGAGCCGACCAACAAGCCTCATGTAAGGAGGTGGTTTGCGTGCTCAACCACTGGTTGGCGCGTGTGCTCCCTGGAGAGCGCGAGCCCGGAGATCCCTGGTGGGTCTTCCGGGATCCGGACGGCCAGGACAACGACTGGTGGCCCCAGTTGGTGTCGTTGGGGTGCTACCCCCTGGTCTTCGCTGTCCTCTTCGGGTGGTGGGGGGTGCTGCTCGGCCTGGTGGCCGCAGCCGGCACTCTCCTCTACTGGGGAGCGTTCCTGAGCGTCGCAATATTGGTGATCTACGTCCTGCTGTCCCTGTTTGTGGGATGGCTGTGGGCGCTGGTCATCGTTGCACTGCTCGTCTGGTGATTCATCTACCGCTAGACGAGCAGTGTACATCGTGCACGCTCACTAGGGCGAGAGTGGCGGCCGGATCCCGGCTCCACTCTCGCCCGCGCAGTACAAGATTTCCTCTTAGCACTCTCGCATCGGGCGAGAGTTTTTGGTATGATAGAACTAGTATGGATTTTGAACTAATTACCCTCGGTGGCAGCAAGGTCAACGAGCAAGTGTACGAGGTGATTTTGCCAACGGCAGACGGAGAGATCGCGGTATTCCCTCACCATGAACCACTGGTCAGTGTCGCATCACCCGGTGTGATCGCGGTGCGCCGCGACAAACAGCATAGCGATGACCGCATGGAGTTTTTTGCGGTCAGCGGCGGTATTATCGAAATTGGTAACAATCGCGTTCGTGTACTTGTCGATGAAGCCGAACACGGCGACGATATTGTCGAGGCAGAGACACAAGCCGCGCTTGACCGTGCGCTCAAGATGCGTGATAGCGCGACAGATCAAGTTGAGCTCGAAAAAGCCCATCAGTTGGTTGATCGCCACGCTGTTCGCCTCAAGGTAGCTGATCTCCATCGGCGCAGGCGAAAGTTGTAGGAAGAAAGAGCGGGTGGGACAATGCCTCGGACAGTACATCTCGGGAGATTGAGTGAACGGACTTGGCCGGGGAGTGTCTCGGCTGACGATGTGTACGTCGATATTGCTACCATTACATCATCGCTTGATGAGTATTATGTACCAGTAAATCCAAAGGCAAAGACTCGCTGTATCGATGGTCGGCACGATCCGGCGCTCGATGAAGGAATGCTTGGGCCACAGGTGCCCGGCGGTGCGATTGGAGGAGCTCTTGCCTATCGGCTGGGAGTTGATAAGGATGACCTGACACGAGGAACGTTTTATACGGATACGGAGACGATGATTGACTCGTATCTACGACTGGGTTTGGCTCCTGGTGGGCACCGTGATAATCGTGAGCATGAGCACGGTGTTGGCTGTGGTGCGATTGACGGCATGGATGCAATTCTCGACTGTCTCTTGGACTCGGGCTTGATCGAGGACAACAAACGCTTAGTCAGAGCGATTCTCGATACGCGCTTTGATCGGGATCGTTACTTGCGGGTGCTTGGTGCGGGCACGGTGCTCGAGAGCCACGCTGATCAATATTTTGCTGGTCGCGATGAGATATTTACGGTGCTGGAGAAGAAATCTCCCGGTAGTGTGTCAGTGCTCGAGGGACACCACAATGAAAAATTACTTATCGTAAACTTTGTTCCCGGTACCACACTTGCATCAAATCGATTTGCGCGAGATCACGGCGGGTTGCAAGCATTCGGTTATGATATATGGCGAAGTAAGCAGTTGGCGCGCATGCTGTTGCCGCTCGATTCCCAAGATGAGGACCGTGATCGCTTCATTACTGCGCGAGTTATGGTTACGATTGCAACGCTAATGGCGCTTACTGATGGATCACAGCAGGTGTTGTTTCGATTGCCTTAACAAATGTCGAGCCCCGGACGTTAACCCGACTCTCACCCCCTCCCCACTCCAGACAACCGGCCCGCCGCAAACTGATTAGCCTTCGCCTTGG
>OFQZ01000410.1_pt1 | contig 14857 bp, 23 predicted proteins | sample 1543011 | NCBI WGS metagenome assembly OFQZ01 (sample SAMN07774216, study PRJEB24372) | wastewater metagenome | isolation source: Exp Tend NO 0WW | collected 2016-02 | reverse complement strand
TCATCGTGCCGTTTTCGGCGGCGGCTAGTGCGATCGTGCGGATGACGTGCTGCGGCCCCGACGTGGCAGAGCTCTCCAGACGCTTTACGCAGCCGATGTGCACCGTGATGGGCGGATCACCAGCGTGGTCGACGGGCGTCGCCCGTAAGTTTAGCAGCTCTGTTGATTCGGCCCGTAGTGGTCCCTCTACGATGACGAGCGCTGTCGGTTCAACGCACCCGTGAAACGCCTCGCTAACCTTCGCATGGCGCGCTCCGATAATAAAGGAAAGCGCGCCCGCACCCGCGCGTACGGTGTCAGGGCCATTCTCAGGCCTGACCGGTGTCATCGCAAGGATGCGTTCCTTGCGTATCGCCTTCTCGCCGGGGTTCCACATGCTACGATCGTACCAAACAGGATCTGAACTTGTTATCAAAGTTGCAAGTTCAGGAGTTCAGATGTCTTTGATTTTACGCAAGCACTCTGCGGAAGAATTACAAATGCTAGTACAGCGAGCAACATCGTTGTCAGAGCTGATGGAAACGCTGGGCTACAAAAGCTCGGGCGCGCGTACTAACGTCAGACGCGCACTGATAGCACGTGGCATTGATGTCAGCAAATTTGGCGTAGGTATCAGCGTGCCTCGCCGATCGAAAGAATGCAGGTATCCACCGCGCGTGCATCATAGAAAGTGGACGATCGAAACGATACACAAACTGTCAGGTTCAAGAACATCACACAAAACATTGATAGCTGTCTTGTTGTCGAGCGGACGTGCATACGTCTGTGAACTATGCCAGAATGATGGACGATGGCGTTCTGATAGGCTGGTGCTAGAACTTGATCACGTTAATGGTGATCCAACAGATCATAGACCCGAAAATCTTCGATTTTTATGTCCGAATTGTCATTCTCAAACTACGACGTACGGATTTCGTGGTCGTCAACATTCTGACAGCACGAAACGCCTGATTTCTCAAAAGGTACGGGCTAGCAAAAAATGTGCATCATGATATGATATGGTATAAGTTAGTTATTACCTGGTCTGGTGGACAAGCGGTCAAGTCGCACGGCTCTCACCCGTGAGATCATGGGTTCAAATCCCATCCAGACTACTGTTGGTGCTGTTGAGCATTGGCTGCTCGCTCCGCTGTCTACGGAGAATGTGTGGGTTCGATTCCCATCAGCGCCGCGGTGCCTAGAGAAGCATGGCGACTTTAGCTGGCTGTGAACCAGACCCGAGCGGGTTCGACTCCCGTTAGGCACCCAATGCGAACTCTGCGGTATGTCCTGTGCACGTCGGTGCTGCTCGCAGCATCATGCTTCATGCCGGACTATCCGATCATGAACAGGGGCGTGATACACTGCAGCGTCCTGGATGATACGTGTCCGAAGCATTGCTACTGCGAGCATCAACCGTTGTTGCTCGACAGCCTGTGCGTTTATCGGGAGAGAACGCAGGACGGTCCGACGATCTTTTGCGCAGCGCAGTAGGCCGGCGAAGTTCATTTGGCATGCCAGGCAAGTTCATGTGGTAGAACGCTCGGTCTGTACCCGAGATGTTAGGGTTCGATTCCCTAGCTTGGCTCTTCTGACAATTGAATAGATGATGCTTCTTTGTAAGATCTGCAACGTTAGCTTCTCACGCAGAGAAGAATTTGCCGGCCATAATAGCGGACACGTTCGTCGTGGAGAGAAACCAAAGCTAACGCGATCTGCGAAAGTCTATCCCAGAAAATGTGATAAATGCGATTATATAATCGCAGGACCACGTTCGCTGGGCGGACATCAGCAGAAACACCTTCGATCATTGGAAGATTTAAGATGTGATGGCTCACGCAAGGGACGCTTGCTTCTTAAACGTGGTCACATATGCGAAGGTTGTAGTCTGACGGAATGGTGCGATGAATCCATCCCGCTTGAGTTGGACCATATAGATGGGGATCCTGACAATAACGTAGAAAGTAACTTGCGCTTGTTGTGTCCAAACTGCCATGCGCAGCAGCCGACGCACAAAGGTCGAAATAAGGGTAGACATAGCGCTATGCGAAACGTTGTCAGGATGTCATATCCGAATTACAGGCATCATCTATGAAATTTCAAAAACAGAATAGAGAGTGCGGTGCATGCCCGTCTAGCTCAGCTGGTAGAGCGCACGTTTCGTAAACGTGATGTGACAGGTTCGATTCCTGTGATGGGCACACGATATGTGGCGTTAACACGTAGGGGTAGCGTAGCACGCTGTAAACGTGCTTGCCGTAAGGTATCGGGTGGTTCGACTCCATCACGCCACACGATGGAACGTGAGTGCATTGCTTGTCACAAGCTGACTAGCAATAAGAAATTTTGCAGCGTTCACTGTTCTGTTGTAACCAACAACGCAACACGAACGCTAAGCGATCTTTCACGAAGCAAGATTGCAACTCGTATGCGTGGTAAGCATTATGATGCGCATCAGCTATTACGTTTAGGACCGAATACGCCAAAACACGCAGATTCGATCTTAGATTTCAGCAGCCGTACTGTACGTAAAGTACTCCAACGTCTCGGCGTTGGTTGTGGTTGGTGTGGTTGGAATGAGGGTGGATGCGATGTACACCACATACATGGTCGTAAAATTCCGAATGCAAATGCACATACGAACTTAGCAATTTTATGTCCAAATTGTCATCGTTTGGTGCATGAACACAAGATACTTGCTGAATCGCTGAAGACATTGGCTATACAAGTTGGTGATTCTTGGAAAGCGCAGTATGGTGGAACGTTAACAGATAACAACCTCGTTTACCTCATCAGGACAGAGGGTTCGCCTCCTAAGCGAAATGTAGCTGGTTCGAATCCAGCAACGAGGACCGCGATGGGGTGCAGCTCGGCGTCACACGTGGCTATAGCGCTGCCTGCGTAATGGTAGCTGATGTTGGCCTGCCATGATAGACGTGCGAGATTGCTGTGCTAACGGATGCGCATCTGCAGCATGGCTTAAGCTCCTGGTCACCCCATCGTCGCAACCTCGCGTAGCTCAGCATGGACAGAGCGTTCCCCTGCGAAGGGAGAGGCCGCTGGTTCGAATCCAGCCGCGAGGACTGTAAAGATCGTGCAGCACTCTATCAGCACCAGAATACTTGGCATAGCCGAGTCACTGTGGAATTAGCTGGTAGCACTTGGATGTGATCGTAGTGCACTACGATATGCGCTTCTGGTCACGATCTTTGCAACATTACTGCGTAGCTCAGCTGGTAGAGCGTCACCTTGACACGGTGAAGGTAGCTGGTTCGAACCCAGCCGCGGTGACACCTGAAGCGCTGAAGCAGCGACGGGCATCGGTTCCATCCACGTCGACCATCAATCGAGGAACGCGGAATCGCCGATGTTCGTTTGGTCTCTTACGCGCCGGGAAATTGGGTTGCTGGTATAATTGGCATTACACTACCCTCTTAAGGTAGGCGATCTCGGTTCGAATCCGGGGCGACCCACAGCACGAGCAGCGATAGGCAATGGGCTGTCGCTACAATCTCTCGAGGCTTAATTGGAGCTGCCGCGTAGTGGCTAACGCACCACGCTTGGAATGCGTGCAAGGGTCATACGGCCCATGCGGGTTCAACGCCCGCCAGCTCCTCCATAATGATGACGCGGTGTGAGCCGCGTGAAATCAGCGTGTAGCGCAGCGATAGCGCGCTCGGCTCGGAACCGAGAGGTCGCTGGTTTGATCCCAGCCACGCTGACAATACTTAGCATGCACCAACGTACGTTCCTCCTATCAACGCTCAGCGGCGCAGTCGCGGGCGCGATAGTGACGTTCATCACGTTGTATGCTGCTAGCAGCTGGTAACGTTAACATTCGTGCATAGCTCAGCAGGTAGAGCGCACCCTTCATACGGGTGATGTCGTCGGTTCGAACCCGACAGCACGGACCGCGGGATCGACTAGCTCGGTCTAAGTCGCTGGGCTCATACCCCAGCATCGTAGGTTCAAATCCTACTCCCGCAACAGACCGTTCGTCTAACAAGGACGCCACCGTGGAGGTGGATACGCGATATCTGACGATCGCACGGTCGCTGAGCTGTGCATGATCTTCGCTTGCGGTGATGAACCGTTGTAGCTAACGTCATGGCGGCTCGCCAACTTTGCTTCCTCGGTCAGGTTAACTGACACCGCCCACCAGGCGGGGACGCTAGCTAGCTGCTAGCAGGGGGCTCTTGCGTATAGCACAATGGTAGTGCATCTGTCTGATGAGCAGAAGGTTGTGGGTTCAACTCCCACTGCGCAAACCGTGCGGGCGCGCAGCGTAACCCTACGATGCTCTAACTCCGTTATCAACGGAGCGCTTGGGCATGGCCACGTAGGGCCAGTCGCTTCTGGTCGTTACTGCACGACGTTTGGGGCATTCATCTAATGGTCGGATAGCAGTCTTGCAAACTGCTAATACGGGTTCGATTCCCGTATGCTCCACGCACCTGTGACAGAACGGTAATGTGCTACGCTTCCAACGTAGTTTTCGCAGGTTCGACTCCTGTCAGGTGTACATGTACGCTAAGATCATCGCAGGCTTCTTCGTCGCTGTCGCGCTTACGATAGCGCTGGCCGAGCCGTTTAGCAGCGCCCTGCCCCGTAACGATGCACCGCACGACATGCGCGCAGACGCACCACGTGTCTGCGCTGTCCACGTTCCGTTCGATCCGCAGCTACCCCTGATGTAGCAGTTATATGCTAGGGGGTGTTGTAGGTTACGTGTGATTTTGAACACTTCGAGCTTGGTAGAATACATTTCTATCATGCTTAAGTGTAAGTATGAGCAGTGTGATTTCACAGCTTGGTCTGCTGGTGCAATGGCATCTCACGTTTTGTGGACTCATAAAACGATTGAGAGCGTTCACTGTGATCGCTGTAATCGTACTGTTCTTGTAACACAAAAGGCACGCCATGATGCCGCATGCTTGAAACGGAATGCATGTAAAGGATGCGGTGCGTTAACTCGCAATAGAAATTTTTGCTCTAACAGTTGCGCAGCATCATTTAACAACACCGCGAAGAAAATTGGATTTTCTGCGTGGCGTAAAAAACATGGCATCATAGCGCAGAAAACATATAGTGATGTATGCTTAGAACACTGGGAACCAAAGTGCGCGATTTGTGGATGGGATCTTTGTATCGAAGTGCATCATATCGATCGCAATCGTATGAATAATGAACCCCAAAATCTGATTCCACTGTGTCCGAATCATCATAAGCTTACACAGAAACGTGAACATAAAGCAGTTATTGACGCAGCTGTGAATGATCTAGTTAAGCAGAGATTTTCTGCGCCTATCACCTAGCGGAATGGTACCGCCTTGCCATGGCGGAATGACGTGGGTTCGAATCCCACTAGGCGCTCTCGGGTGTATGCTCAACCGGCCGACGGCACGCCTCTGAAGCGTGAGAATGCACGTTCGAATCGTGCCACCCGAACAGAACGCTAGCGATAGCGCTCGCCAGCTGGACCGTTCGGTCCGCAAGGCTGGTAACCCATCTTCATAGGTGGTGCTTCTGCATGGCGAACGTCAGCAGGGGATGGCAACAGCAGCAGGGACAGCGACCCGAACGACATGATCGTGATGCGCAGCTGCGTAACGATCGTACCGCACCGCAGCCCCGCGCAGCGCACCGGCTCGAGCGCATGAGCCGCGATACGCTCGGCGCGATGGAGACGCAGCCGCTCCGCGATGCACTACGCAACATCGACGCGCAGATCGGCACGGGCATCGCGCCCCGCGGCGTGACGATGCAGGAGCTCGAGACGGAGTGGTGCTACATCCGCCGTGAGCTCGAGTTCCGCGGAGGAAGGCGCGACCAGTGAGCGGTGCCGACAGCCGCTCTGGCGCTCGCTCGGTGTGGCGCTGGACGCAGCAACCTGCGCTCAAGAACGCCCGTGCGCCACAGGCTGTCATGGGCATGTGGCAGCGCGAGATCTCCGCAAGACCGCCGCTCGACGGCGCGCTGACAGCCGAGCTGTTTGCTGCGCGCGAGGGTGCGAGCGAGGAGCAGCGCAGCAAGCTCGACTCCCTCATCGTCGAGGGAAACCTGCGCCTGATCATGAAGATCGCACGCAAGTACGATCGGACCGGCGATAGGCTGCTGGACCTCTGCCAGGAGGGCGCGTTCGGGTGCATGCGAGCGATCGAGCGCTACGATCGCAATCGTGGCGTATCGTTTCCGGCCTACGCTACGTGGTGGATCAGGCAGGCCGTGTCGCAGTGCGCAAGGTCGACGAACAGGAACGTGCGCATGCCAGCGCACGCTGCGACGGCGCTGCGCAAGCTCATAGACGCGGAGCGTGATGGCGGTAACACGCTGCAGGTCGAGGGCTCATCCGAGGTCGTCACCAGCGCTGTCAAGTACGCTCGCAACGAGGTGTCTCTCGACGCGCCGATCGGCAGGCGAGACTCATCAGGCTCTTCGGCTGTGCGAACGCTCGGCGACACGCTCGTCGACGGCGCGCCGACGCCAGAATCGCAGCTGCTCAGCACCGAGCTGCGGGCGGCGGTGAGGCGCGGTATCGCGGACCTGAGCGAGCCTGAGCTCGTGGCGCTGCGGATGCGGTTCGGGCTCGTCGCTGGCATCGAGGAGGAAGAGCGTGCACCCAACGCCTGAGCAGTGGTTGGTGATCGTGATGTGCACGTTCACGCTGGTGATCGTCAGCGTTGACGTGCTGCTGTCGCGAGCGATCCTCGCCCAACTGCGCCGCAGGGGCTCGCAAGCGGATCCTGCACCGCGCCAGCCTGACATGTACGCTGAGCGCATGCGCCGGCTAGGCGCGAGGTTGGATGACGCTGTCGGACGTCCGTGGAGCATGAGCGTGCAACCGCGGCAGCGGCAGCAGGTGGAGGGCGAAGATGGAGGATGATCGTGAGCACGAGAGGTCGGAGTACGCAACGGTGGCTGACACCCTAGGGTGCGACTACCGCGAGATAGCCGATACGCTGACCGTGATCGGCTGGCCGATGAACCACTCGTCGGCGCGCAACTACGTGCTGCGTGGGATCCAGAAGATCGCGGCGCGGGTGTTGGACGCATGTGGCATGGACTCATCGCACGCATCGTCGCGGGCCGTGGCGCGCTCGGCGCAGTTTCAGGCCGGGCTAGCTGAGGTGCTGAGGCTGATCGAGGATGAGGACCACGTGGTCTCAGCTTCCGGTGAAGCCGACCAGCTGCCGGCATAGCGGTCCGGCTGTCACGAGCCTGACGTACGCTGATCCGTCCCGACCTGTCACCAGCGCTACGTTGGCATCATCGCCGAAGTCTGCGATGCATACGTAGGCGTTCATCCTGGGATTCCTACGAGCGATCCACGCGTCGCCGGCATGCTTGTAGCTGCTAACGTCGTCCGAGCACGACGGCGTTCCGTCAGCGTTCATCGGCGTTCCAGAGCATCACATCGTCGACCGCGCGGTGGGCAGGCCTCCTGATCACGAGCTCGGCGTGCTCGTGCTTGTACAGCAGCTGCCGCAGGCTTCGCTGCTTCCTGTACGCTTTCATCCGGCGTGTCGCCCAATCTAGCGTCGTGAAGTTCGAGAGGATCACGGTCAGCTGCACCGGACCCGGATCGCTGCTTGACGTAAGCAGGTCGCCCGGCGATAGCAGCTGGCCGCGCACGTTACTTGCCAGCGAAGGGTCGGATGCTGCTGACGGCCCCCTCAGCGTTGGTCGTCACGGTCCATCCCAGATCGCAGATGTACTTTGCGCCCGCTGGCGCGTTCCACGTGTTCAAGCACAGCATGTCGCGCTCTGTCACGCCATCAGGAAGCTTGCGCGTTGCGACGGGCGTCCATGCGCTGTTCTTCCCGTTGTAACCCTGCATCATGCGACGCTCGATCCCGGCAAGCACCTCAGCATCGCTTACCGTACGTACCACCTGCTTCCCGAGCAAGCTAACGCTCTTCCTGTCGTTATTCCACGTGGCCGCTTCAGCGTTGGCCTTGGCATGCTCGGCGTCTCGCCTGAGCAGCGCAGCCGGCAGGGCTGCTTGGACGATCGCATTGTGATGGTCGATCACGTCCCGCGGTCGTTTATCGATCCTGCGGCGATCGCGTGGCCATGGCGTGCACGATGCTTCGTAGCACGCAGCGTGAACGTTAGCGAGCTCATTGCGCTTGAGCTTTGCACGGGCTGCGCGCTCTAGCACCGTCGGGTCCGCCTTGCTCTGCCACGCGGTGACGTACGACCTGAGGGCGAACGGGCCGAGCTTGTTGCCGGTTGACGTCAGGTCGGCCTCGATCTCGTTGGCGTTATCGACCGTGACCCAGAAGCGTTGGCCGACAAGCTTGCCGTCAGCATCATCCTTCACGATGAAGGTGACCGAGGCGAAGCTATCAGCACCCTGCCTGATGTACACGCGGTCGAACACTAGCTCCGTGCCGGCCCGAAACGTCACTGTGTAGCGCTGTGGCATGGCGTCCTTGGACCACCGCGATCCAACGCTGGGCAGCCCGGCGGCCACCCTGTACATCTCTACGTTACGGTGCTCGGAGAGCAAGATGGCGGTCCACGGCTTCGCGAGCCGTATCCCGTCACCGCAGCGGGGTATCCATACCTTGGGCATGTCAGGTGCCTCCTGTGATGCGCCGTGGGCGCTCTAGGTGGACTGATTAGGATGGTAGCAGCATCAGCATCACGATGCCCGCACCGCCCATCGCCACGATGCACGCGAAGATGGCCGTGAGGACGATGCGCGGGCGATCGTTGCTATCCTTGCCGACGTACATCAGGCCGCACGCGCCAGCTAGGATCGCCGTCACAGCGCACGCTAGCGCGGGTGTTAACGTTGGGTGCATTCGCTCTTCTCCTTGTGCGCTCTCAAGCGATACAGCATCGTCTGATCGTCGTGCACGCAGCCGGTATCGCGCAGACTGACGTTCTCGCCAACAGTGTTAAGCTCTAACAGCATGCCGGTCAAGTAACCGTAGCGCTTCGTGACAAGCTGCACGCTGATGCACGTGCGATCGTACCACGCAACGAGGTCACCCGGGTCAGCGATCACTTAGTCACATCACAATCGTGCAGGATGCACTTCGCTTCGGAATCGGTGACCCACGTTATGCCGTAGACAAGCTCGACGCCAAGGTCACCGATGAGCTCCATGACGTACCCGACCTCGCGCAGACCATCGTCTAGCGTCGCGACCTGCACCTGATTGTGACCGTAGCCGAACGCGAGCAGGTCACCCGGCGATATCGCGTGTTGGCTAGCGCCTGTCCTAATTGCCATCGGCGTCCAGGATCATACCCACCGTTCCAGACCGGCGCTGATACACCTTGCACAAACCAGCATGCAGCGCGAGACCATCACCGTATAGCTCGCCCGGCTTATGGACGACAGCGATCTGCACGTTGGTGCTCTGCGCGCTGTCGCTGCTGAACAGGTCACCTGGTGTAGCGATGCCCGCAAGCGGCGGATGCTGCTTAAGCATCGGCGTCAACGTCGTACCGTGGTCTCAGACCGCGTGTTAACATGATGCCCGCCTCGAACTCGAGCGTCGTGCACGTTGACCAGCACTGCAGCGATGTGCCGCGGGTCCTGTGCATGCTGTCATTCTCAATCGTCGCGATCTGAATGTCGGGTAGCGCCGCGGCCCAGCATGTCAGGTCACCCGGCGTCAGCATGCTATCTCTAAAGCGCCGGGTGACCATCGCTGCTTATTTGCTCTTGTTGGCGTCCAGGCGATCCTGGAGGACCTTGGGGATGCAGGGCTTCACGTTCACACCCTTGGCACCCACCGGCACGCCGAACGTTCCGGTCACCAGCTCGTGGACGAGGTACGGGTGGATGCTCTTGGCCCACTCGGCGTGGTCCTTCTTGCCGTCCGGCGCCTCGGAGCTGCCCGCCATCACGAGCTTGCCCCAGGTTTCGGGTCGCAGCTCGATGGGCATCACGTTGTAGAAGGCCTTCAGGTTCGGACCGCACTCCTTGGGAAGCGTCTTCCACTTCTTGGCGAAGTCGCACGCCCGCTGGATCACCGACAGCCACTGCTCCTGCCCGAGGTGCTTCATCCGCTCGGCGACGCCGGACTTCTCATCGGCGAAGCGGTACCACACGTCCTCGCCGCTCACCTGGAACTTGTGGGTCTTGCCGTACTGCACCAGGGCGGATGCGACCTCGGCGCCGAGGAACCCCTTGGCGAGGTCGAAGTACAGCGGATCCGAGGGTTTCTCCTGGATGTCGTTGGCGCGCAGCTCGATGTCGAGGCGCTCCCAGCTCGCGCGGGTCGGCTGCACGGAACCGGGCGAGGCCTTCGGTGCCGGGTCCAGCATGCCCTCGTTGGCCGAGATGAAGGCGATGACGAGATCGCTCACACCGTTCTCGCGGGCGTACTTGAGCCAATCGGCCGCGTCGGGGTTCAGGTCGCAGACGAAGAAGCGACGGAGCAGGGCGGCGTCCATGTCGGTGACGGAGTACTTCCCGCCGACGTTGATGGCCGCGAAGACGCGGGTCTTGGGGTGCAGCTTGTGGCCGTTGAGCTCGCGGTCGAGCACCAGCTGGAACGCGCCCTGCTGGACCTCGCGGGTGGCGCGGTTCATCTCGTCGAGGAAGAGGATGACCGGGTTCTCGCAGGCGGCGTGGAACCAGTCGGGCGGGTTCCAGGTCGTGGTCCCGTCGACGATGCTCGGCAGGCCGAGGAGGTCACCCTCGGTCATCTGGCTGAGGCGGCGGTCGATGACCGGCATGCCCAGGTCCTTGCCGAGGCCCTTGACGATGTAGCTCTTGCCGATGCCCGTCTCCCCGCGCAGGAGCACCGAGATCTGCGATGACAGCCGGGGGATGGTCCGTAGCGCGGTCGAGATCGTGTACGTGGACATGTTGCTCCTGTGATCTTCGGATGGGGTCAGGCGCCGGCGGCGCGTTATGCTCTAGATTCTACCACGGTCGCGTTAGCTTTGCACTGTGCGACCGACATTTGTGAAGCGTTCCGGCCTGAGGTCGCAGCCGTAGCTGCCGTTCGCCTTGTCGCATGCGTAGGAGATCTCGACGTGCTCGCGCTGCGTGCAGCCGGCCGGAAAGTCATGGCGCTGCATCCCGGCATACGCCTCGGCGGCCGTGATGTCTCCCTGCCTGATGGCATGCGCCATCCAGACGATGTTACGACTTAGCACGAGCACCTGCTGCGCTGCCAGCCGAGCAACATCTCTCGAAACCGTTTAGCGTCCATGTAAGAAGATACTACCACAGCTACGCTGATGTTGCACACTTGCAGAAGAATTTCTGCAAGCGTTGGCTCACCACAATCTCGCCAGAATTGCACCTCTTCCGCAAGATTTGCGGTAAGTTCTTGGTCCAATGGTTATACCAATCTTGACCGTTATAATCTGCCTGATCTTCTGATAAAGGAGCGCGGGCGCACGTATCACACCAGGGCAAGCATTGCACAGCCGGATGCAAGATTTGCGCATAACATCATTATCACCGTTAGCTGTGCAAAGCGATGCAGGGCTATGGTAGTGTTGGTGGATGGCCATCACAGAGAAGTCAGCGAGCGCTACGCTAGCGCTCGAGCCGCAGCTTGAAGCCCTCATCGCACGCAAGGGCCTGACGCAGGACGCCCTAGAGAGCGCCGAGTGCTACTATGCCTCGGACGATGGGGATAACCTGCTGGCGGAATATCCGAACCGCTGGCAGCGCTCCCGGGTGCCTGGGCAGCCGTTCCAGGCGGAGGTCGGCCCTTCCTCAATGCGGGACGGCGAGCGGGCCCTGATCGTGACCTGGTAACCAGGGTAGAAATAGCGCGAATCTTCTGAAAGATTGTGCAATCTGCACCGGATCGTGGTAGGATGTTCCTACCATGACAAACAAATTACGTATCGAAATCACTGAAGCGTTCACGTTGATCGGTACTGCAGCCAACGGAGGTGGATATATCGTCACGGGTACTGTCCACCTTAATGCGCCTGTCACGGTCACCCGTGATGATCAGCAACACACTGGAACTGTCATATCCCTTCGCCGCTACGGCGTGCCGCGCGACAGCATCAACGCAGGGCACTACTGTGGCATCGGAGTGAGCGGCTGGAAGTTCGCGCCCGGAGACGTAGTCACCGAAGCATAGCAACGGTGCAATGTAGGGCATGTCGTGGTAGAATCGGTCAATCACCTAATGGAGGGCACGATGCCCATCAGCGATAAGAGCGTCCCGGTAGATGCACCGGCCGCTGCGGTGGCACCGAACGGCGGGATCGTCGAGATCGACGATCCGGCGACGAAGCGGATCCTACAACCACACCTCGTCGGCTTCCTCATGGGGAGCACCGGCTTCTTTGCGTCGATCATCCGCAACATGGACAAGGTCTGCACCCGCAGCGTGCCCACGATGGCGGTGGCGTTCCGGCGCGACCTGGACCGGTTCATCCTCTACTGGAACCCCGATTGGGTCAAGAAGATCGCGGACGAGGGTAACAAGCGCCTTGACGGTCTCGGCGACACGTGGATGCACAACATCCTGTGCCACGAGGTCCTGCACATCGCGCTGAAGCACTGCACGGTGCGGGCTCGCGATCCGCACTCCATCTGGAACATCAGCACCGACCTGTCGATCAACAGCATGATCTGTGGCGCTGACAAGTCCAAGGACGGCTTCAGCAACCTGCCGGACGGAGCGCTGATCCCGGGCAAGCGCCTGCTCAAGCCCGACGGCTCCCGGTACGTGCGCGGCCAGGACTCTGACTTCGCGTGCGACATGGCACAGGCGCTCGAGGAGCTCCCTCCGGGTAACCTGAGCGAGATCTACTTCGAAGCGCTCATGGACGCTTTCCGCGATGAGATCGAGAAGCAGAAGCAGCGCGGCGAGGGTCAGGGCGGCGAGGGCCAGCAACAGGATGGGGACAGCGAACCGCAGGACGGCGATGGTAACGGTGAGCCCCAAGATGGCACCGGCGCCGGCGGCATCGAGACGCTCGACGATCACAAGATGTGGAAGCAGACCGGTGCCGATCCGAACAAGCTCGCCACCGACGATGACCGCGAGTACGTCGAGCAGCGCGTCCGCGACCTGATGCGCCGTGCGGTCACCCACGCCGAGCAGAGCTCCAACGGTTGGGGGTGCGTACCGCTGACCGTCCGGGCGAGCATCAAGTGCTGGCTGCAGGGCGAGATCGACTGGCGCAAGGTTTTGGCGATGTGGGTGAACGGACGCATCCGCGGTGAGCAGCACAGCACCATCCGCCGGATCAACCGCAGGTTCCCGATGGTCCACCCGGGCTCGAAGCGGAACCACAGACCGCTGCTCCTCATCGCGAAGGACCAGTCTGGCTCCGTGTCAGACGAGGCTGTCGCGCTCTTCTACGGCGAGTGCGCTGCGCTGAGCAAGAATGTCGACTTCGACCAGGTGTCGTTCGACACCGAGTGCAGCGAGGTCGAGCGGTGGTACCGCGGCTCGCTGCCCGAGGCGACCCGGGAGCGCAGCGGCGGGACTGACTTCAACGCCGTCACGCGCCTGATGGAGCACCCTGACAACCGCGGGCGCTGGGACGGCCTCCTGATGCTGACCGACGGCGAGTGCAGCAAGCCCGAGCCGTCGCTCGTCCCGCGGATCTGGATCATCTGCCCGGGCCACAAGCTGCTCTTCCAGCCTGACGAGGGCGAGCTCATCATCAACCTCGACGGCGAGCGGCGCGATGATGCGGGGGTGCTGGGATGATCCGCTGCGAGACACCGGAGCTTAACGCGGACCAGCGTCGCGCGATCGACGAGCAGCACGCTGCTCGTGGCACCAGCCCGCTCGGCATGACGCTCAGCGAGGATGCCACCGGCTCTCGCACGCTGGTCTGGTCATGCGACCTCTGGCCGCTCGGCCAGCAGGAGGCGATCAACCTGCGCGGTGCGCTGGCGGCAGCGAGCTTCTACGCTGACGTTGCCGACCAGCGATATGCACACGGGTTCTGCAGCGACGTGCACCCAGGTGGCAAAGCGGCCGTTGACAGGCTCATGGGGATCATCCAGCAAGCGTGCGCAAGGATGCTGCAGTGAGCACCGCAACGTGTCAGGCTGCACTAGCACGCTTCGCTAGCGAGTACTACGCTGCACATCCCGGAGCGCTCGAAGCCGAGCGCAAAGCGCTGATGGCATGCGCCGCCATCGATGGCACGAAGCCCAAGCACTGGAAGCGCCACGGTATTGGCAAGCGTGGCGATGTCACCATCAGGTTGTTCGAGAAAGAATACGATAGCTTTGTGCTACCTGGAAACATCGCAATCACCGAAGAGAAGCCAGACGGTAGCGTTAGCTTTCGCTGGGTTTCCAGCGTAGAACAGGCTGTGCTGGACACGGGCATCTCGTGGAACTGGAACGGTCTTGGCAGCATGACCACGAAGGAAAAGCTGCTAAATCCGGATCCGGAACCAGCGCGGTCAGCGTCATCGCACGAACGATCTCCCTGGGTTCTCGTCAGCGTGCCATACAAACCACCAGCGTAGCGGTGCAATGCTTGGCACGCTGTGGTAGTATCAGACAATAACGACGGAAGCAAATCGCACCGTCGAACGCCTTGCGGACCGTAGCGTCCGGAGAGGAACAGATAGATGCTCTACGATATCTCGATGCCGAAGAACGCCCGCGCCAAGATCGTGAACGCCCAGGACAAGCACCGCACGCAGACGGTCACGGTCGGTCGCGACTGGGGCGCGCCGGAGGTCGACCTGCATCAGCAATGTACACAACTCTTGGAGTCAATCCAGGAAGGATCGCCGAAGTGAGTGCAATATTAGCTGAAACAGACTGGGTCTGCGAATAGAGAGTCTTAGCGCACCAGCGAACCGGCTTGCCTCGATGCAACATAGAAATATTTGAAGTAGAAGTTGTGCTACCCCAATAACCAGTCAAGTTATCACCAGCTTTCAAGGTACCAATTGAGCTG
>OFQZ01000409.1_pt1 | contig 14871 bp, 18 predicted proteins | sample 1543011 | NCBI WGS metagenome assembly OFQZ01 (sample SAMN07774216, study PRJEB24372) | wastewater metagenome | isolation source: Exp Tend NO 0WW | collected 2016-02 | reverse complement strand
CAGAGATTCACGTACTACTCCCCGACGAACTCACGCACTTTACGCAGATGCAGTACACCTACCTGCGCTCGCGTGTCCGCATGATCGGCCTTGAGGTGCCAGCGCAGTACGTTGGTCGCTTTCCTCGGATCGTCGGCGCAACGAACCCAGGCAACATCGGACACAACTGGGTCAAGTCTTCGTTCGTGGATCCGAAGCCGGCGATGACGATCTGGCAGACTGAGCCGAAGGACGGCGGGATGAAGCGACAGTTCATCCCCGCACTGCTCACGGATAACCCAGCACTCTTGCGTGACGATCCGAAGTACCTGGACCGCCTATCCGGCATGGGAACCGACGAGTTGGTTCGAGCGATGCGCGAGGGCGATTGGGACATCAATGCGGGCGGCGCGCTCGATGACGTATGGAAGCGACCGGACGGGACGAACCCGCACGTTCTGGCGCCATTTGAGATTCCAATGGGCTGGCGCATCGACCGATCATTCGACTGGGGATCATCGAAGCCGTTCTCTGTCGGGTGGTGGGCCGAGAGCAACGGAGAAGAGCTTGAGATCGAGCGGGGCGTGAAGCGCGCTTTTCCAAAGGGCTCGTTGATTCAGATCGCCGAGCTCTACGGCTGGAACGGCGAGGCGAACAAGGGATGCCGCAAGCTTGCCGTGGAAGTCGCTCGAGAGATCCTGCAGGTCGAGCAGGCGATGGGGATCAAGGGCCGCGTCCAGAAAGGCCCGGCCGATAGCGCGATCTTCGACATGGAAAACGGCATGAGCATCGCAGACGACATGGGGCGCATCGGTGTCTCGTGGGTTCCTGCCGAGAAGGGTCCGGGCTCTCGCAAGATCGGTCTTGAGCGGGTCCGCAACATGCTCAAGGCGTCTCTCGTGTGGCCGATGGAGTCTCCGGGCCTGTTCTTCTTCGACACGTGCCGCCACTCGATCCGAACGCTCCCCGGCCTGCCGCGTGATTCGCGCAAACCGGACGACGTGGACACCGAAGCTGAGGACCACTGCTACGACCAGGTGCGCTATCGGTGCGCTGCTGCCGCGCGCGATACCTCCTACTCTCCGCTCACCCTCTGAGGCCATCCGATGTCTTCCAATCCGTTCATCCGCAGCCAGCCCGCGCAGTGGATCGCCACGCAGTCGGCACTTCCGCGCGCGCTGTTGAGCGAAAGCCTCATGCGCGCCGCCGGAGAGAGCTACCTCCCGAAGTGGCCGATGGAAACGGTGGACTCCTGGCGCGCTCGGTTGAACTCGACGTTCCTCTACCCCGGATACAGCGACGCCTGCGATACCGCAACGGGCCTCGCGCTGTCCGAGGGCGTGACGCTCGGAGACGACGTTCCGGAAGCGATCCGCGGCAACGATGATGCCGGGATGTCGGGCCTGTGGGAGAACATCGACAATGCCGGGACGCACGGCGACGTGTTCTGCGCGAACGCTTTCGGAGATGCTCTGCACTGCGGCGTCGGGCATCTGCTCGTGGAGTACCCGCCAGTCGACGGACCGTTGACGCTCGCTGAGCAGCGTGCGCGTGGGTTGCGGCCCTACATCGTGTACGTCCCGGGCGATGCGATGCTCGGCTGGCGGTTCGCCGTCGAGGGCGGTCGCTTGCGGCTCGTGCAATTCCGCTTTCTCGAGACGATCTGTGAACCATCCGGAGCGTTCGGTGACGTTGAGGTCAAGCGCGCGCGGGTCTACTACGCAGCGGACGAAGAGAACGAGTTCGCGCGCTATGAGGTCTACACGGAGGGAGCGACCGAAGGCAGCAAGTCCGAGCCGCTGATCGAGTCCGGTTCGATGCGGCCGCACAAGGAGATCCCCGTCTCGACCTGGTATGCCGGCCGGCGCGTGGCCCCGCTCATGGCCTACCCGTTCTTCTCCGGCGTGGCGAGCGCGAACCTCGAGCTCTGGCAGTCGAGCTCGGACCAGCGGACGAACTTGCATATGGGCCGCGTCAGCATGTTTGCCTTCCGAGGGTATACGGACGAGCAGGCGGCAAAGGTCCAAGCGATCGGACCGTCGGTGAAGATCAACAACCCCGACCCGAATTCCGGTATCGACGTGGTGGGCGGCAACTCCGAAGCGCTCGGAGAGGGCTGGAAGGACATGGAGCGGCTCATGGGTATCATCCGCGAGCGCTCCATGAAGCCGCTGCTGCCGGAGAGCGGGGGCGCCGAGACGGCGACGGGTCGGAGCATCGACGCTCGCCGCGAGATGTCGGCTCTCGAGCGCACGATGCGATCCTTCCAAGACGCGCTTGAGGGCGCGCTCGGAAACATGGCGATCTACCTCGAGCTTCCACGCGAGCAGGGCGGCTCGGCGCATCTCGCGCAGGAGCTGTCTCCGGAGCAGCCGCAGACGCAGGAAGCCACGCTGATCCTCGACGCCTACGACAAGAAGCTGCTCTCTCGCAAGACGGCGCTGAGCGAGTTCAGCAAGAAGGTGACGCTCTCGGATGACTTCGACGTGGACGATGAGTTGGTCGCCCTGGAGGACGAAGCGAACCAGTCGGCTGCCTCGGCCCTCGGCGGGGACTTCACAACCGGCGAAGCCGACACCACGGGCGGCGCGAACGGATCGGGCGCAGCGAGCGAGACGACAGACAAGGAGACGATCTAGCGCATGAGTGTATTGATTGCGATGCCTAGCGAACTCTGCACCCACATCGGATGCGACGGGCGCATGACGGTTGGAGACACCATCGTCCCTGAGAACGTCTGCAAGTGGGTACAGATTCGCGAGAATCTCTGGGCTGGAATCGCTGGCGCTTATCGAGCGCTAGAGCTGGTGCGCGAAGGTGCTGCGACGATCGCGGATGAGCTGTCCGCGAAGGGGTTGCAAGATGGCGCCTCACAGGCTCGGTCCTGCGCCGCCCTGGTGCGCGCGATGCTCTTTCGTGACGGTTGGCTGGACGAAGCGAAGGACGGCAAGCCGCGGTGGCTCGACGTCGAGATGCTGATCGCTTGGCCGGGCGGGACGCTGGAGGTCGGCGGAACTGGAAGCTCCTACAGCGTCGATCAGCACGCGGCGATTGGCAGCGGAGCGCGCGTTGCGTTGGGCGCCCTCGATGCCCTATCTGCTGTGAGGAGAAATCGCACCGTGCGCCGCCGCATGTCCATTCCGGAAGAGAACATTAGGGCGGCGATAGGGATCGCGATGCGTAGGGACTGCGGGTGTGGCGGAGAAGTGTTCGTTATGCGTGTCGGTGTCTAGCGCATGGCCTCCGCGTCCGACAGTCAGGAGATCTTCGACGCCGAGATCAAGCGGTCTGCGGACTTCCTGGCCGTGTCGAATGATGGCGTGGCCACCGTGCTCGGTGCCCTCGACAGCGCGGACGATGAGCTGTCTGGCGCGGTCGGTAGCCTGCTGTCGAATCCCCGCCAGCCCTTCCGTCCGACGCGACTTGAGGCGCTGAATCGTTCGTCGGTCGCGGCCGCGTTCAAGGCGCTCGACAAGTTCGCGCACGACGTGGCGATTGAAGAGGCGGAGTTCCAGTTCGACCTGCTCGGCGGAGAAGGCGGCGGAGTGAAGCGGCTCACGCGGGCCGAGATCCGGGCGGCTGTTGCAGGGATCAAGTTCGCCGGCAAGACGCTGACACAGCATCGGGCGACGCTTGTGGAGTACCGCGCCAGCCTGATCCTAGACGAAGCCGAGTCGCTCTATCGGCTTGCCCGCGAGGGCGCGAAGATCAACGTCAAGCGGCTGCGGTTGAAGGGGCTCGAGCGTGGTCGAGACGCCGCGGCGGCCATCGTTCGTACGTACATTCCCGCCGTGCGCGAGGCGATCCGCAAGGCGTTTCTTCGCAAGAATCCGGGCCTCGTGAAGCTCGAGTATTGGTCGGCCATCCTCGACGCGCACACCACGGAGGTCTGCCGATCGAACGACGGGCACACGCGCAAGCCCGGGGCGATCCAATGGAGCAACGGCTACACCGGACCGTACCCAGCTCACTACGGGGAGCGCTCGCGGATCCTCTCGCTGACCAGCGCGAAGGTGCCGAAGCGACAGACGTTCGAGGCGTGGCTCAAGAGCCTGTCGGCGGCCGACCAGGAGTCCGTGCTCGGTCCCTCTCGCTACCGGCTATGGAAGAAAGGCAAGCTCGACCTGCGCGACTTCGTGACGAGCAAGGGCCGCAAGCTGACCCTGAGCGAGCTCGCCCGCCGGCATCCGGGGGCGGCGAGGAAGGCGGGGAGGGCATGATCGGGACCACAATTCGCTTTCCGTTGCCGGACATTCCGGCCTCCGACACAACGCCGGAATCGATCCTGCTGGATGCCATGGCAGACCTGCGGGAGGGGAAGATCAAGCCGACAGGCCTGCTCATTCTGACCATCGAAGAACACCCGGAGGATGGAACGTTCGATCGTCATTTCTGGATGTCCGGTCCGTCCTTTGGGACTTTTTCCAGGCTGATTGGTTGGCTAGAAGTGTTCAAGGCGTACTTCCTAAGTTCAATGGGCTGATGACCCCCACCGATCCCGTCCGCACGCCCCTCTGTGACGACTGGTGGCCCCTGTTCGTCGCCCGGCTGGCTGAGACCGGCGGCAAGGTCCGTACGGCCGCTGAGCGGGCCGGAGTGAGCCGCCAGGCCGTCTATGCCCGGTGCCGCCGGCCCGAGTATCGAGCCGTCGTGCGGGAGATCCGCCTCCAGGTCCGAATTGCCAAAATTCGGCGCGCTGAGCGAAAAACCGTCATACAGCCCTAGCGGGTTGACACTTTTTCCACGGCGAGTGCGTCACCCTCCCCACCGTGAGGGTCCACGCGCGCACGACCTCAGACACTCTAACCAGCGGACGCTGCCGCTGGACCCTCCGAATCCTCGCCCGAGATCCCGGGCAGGATCGCCCGGCTCTGCCGGAGGAAAGGGTGTAGCGCGATGCCGCTGCCAGTCGCTGTCGAAAGCCTCGATGCCATCCCGGAGAACGCGCGGGGAGCCTACCGCCAGGACGCCGACGGAAAGCGCTGGCTGCTCGATGCGGAGGACTTCTCCACCGAAGGCGAGGACGTGGGCGCCCTCCGTCGAGCGCACGAGCGGACGAAAGCGACGCTGCGCGAGAAGGAGCGCAAGCTGCTCGACCTCCAGGGCGTGGACGCCGAGGAATACAAGACCCTCAAGGCGGAACGCGAGGCCCGCGAGCGCGAGGAAGCCGAGAAGAAGGGGCACTACGACAAGCTGCTGGCGGAGAAGGACAAGGCATACGCGAAGGAGCTCGAGACCAAGGAGAGCGAGCGGCGGGCGGCGCTGGCTGCGGTTGAGGAATACGTGATCGACGCGCAGGCCACGGCGGCGATCGTCTCGGCCAAGGGGAAGGCGCGGCTGCTGCTGCCGTTGGTCAAGGCGCAGCTCAAGGCCACGAAGGGCGAGGACGGAAAGTATCGGGTGATGGTGCTCGACTCCGATGGTGAGGAGCGCCGGAACCCAAAGACGAGCGCACCGCTTTCGATCGCCGAGTTGGTCGCGGAGATGAAAGCGGACCCCGATCTCGGGCAGGCGTTCGAGGGCAGCGGCGCAACGGGTGGCGGTGCCTCCGGGGCACAGGCGGGCGCGCGGGGTGTGGACCTCTCGAAGTTGTCCCCGGTCGAGTTGGCTGCGCGCGCGTTCGGAACGTCATCCGGGGCATAACCAAGGAGACTCAGCATGTCGGTCACTCTCGTCGAGGCCGCAAAGCTCTCCACCATCCCGCTCGAGCGAGCGGTGATCGAGACGTTCGCGAGGGAGAGCGACATCGCTGCCGCCTTCCCCGTCGACACGATCGCCGGTGGAGCTGTCAAGTACAACCGCGAGGGCGCCCTTCCGGGTATCGCCTTCCGCGGCGTGAACGAGTCGTACACCGAATCGACCGGAGTCGTGAATCCGGTCACCGATTCCGTCGTCATCTGCGGCGGCGACCTGGACGTGGACAAGTTCCTGGTCGACACTCAGGGCGCGCAGGTTCGCGCCGTGCAGACGCTCATGAAGGTCAAGGCGCTGGCCGACGCCTGGACCACGAAGTTCATCAAGGGCGATTCCACCAGCGACCCGCGAGAGTTCGATGGCTTGCAGGCGCGGCTGGTCGGCAATCAGCGGATCGACAACGGCACGACCGACGGCGGTGACGCGCTGTCGCTGGCGAAGCTCGACCAGCTCATCGACTCCGTAGACAACCCGACGCACCTCATCATGTCGAAGGCGATGCGGCGCCGGCTGTCGGCTGCGGCCCGTCTCTACACCGTGGCCGGCTACCTGACCTACGACAAGGACGCTTTCGGTCAGCGGGTCACGATGTACAACGATCTTCCGATCCTGGTCGCGTACTCCCAGAACGGTGGCACCGAGCCGCTCGGTTTCACCGAGCTCGGCTACACCGGCTCGACGGCCACGGCGACCTCGATCTACTGCGTGTCGTTCACCCCGGGTCGGTTCACCGGAATCCAGAACGGCGGCATGCAGGTCCGCGACCTCGGTGAGCAGGACTCCAAGCCGGTGTTCCGTACCCGCGTCGAGTGGTACATGGGGCTGGCGGTGTGGCATGGCCGAGCGGCGGCCCGACTTCGCGGCGTCAAGGATGCCGCAGTGGTTGTCTGAGAAAGGATCCTGACATGGCTACCAACAACCACAGCTACATCTTCGACGCCGCGACCGAACTCAAGGACGCGGGATTGGTCGAGACGAGTGCCGCAGCGACCGTCGATGCTTCGGCCAAGATCCTCAACCTCGGCGCCGCGTACATGGAGGGCGCTGTCGTCATCGACATCAGCGCGATCGAAGTGGCGACCGGGAACGAGCTCTATCAGATCGGCTGGCAGCTCAGCGACTCGTCCACGTTCGCCTCGAACATCTACGAAGCCGCCACGCTCTGCGTCGGCGACTCTTCGGTCATCGGTGGCGACGTGGACACCGCGATCGGCCGCTACATTCTGCGCGTGACGAACGAGCACGGCGGGACGATCTACCCGTACGCGCGGCTCTACACCACCATCAGCGGCTCGATCGCTGGCGGCGGTGGCATCAACTACTCGGCCTTCCTGACGGTCGGGTGATCGCTCCACGATCCGCGGGGGCCGGCGTTCGTGTCGGTCCCCCGCGGTCGCGGTTTCAAGGAGAGAGACGATGATCCCGACTCCAGGCAAGAAAGAGACTCCGGCGAATCCCTTCGATCATCCCTACGTTCGGATCGAGCGCGTGGGGGCAGACCGAGAGCGCTACGTCGAGTCCGTGGTCTACAACGTCAAGACGGGCGAAGCCGTGCGCTGTTGGCCGATCGACGGCCGCGAGATGGTCGCAAGCGGCGAATGGTCGTGGACGAAGCCGGCTGCCATCGTTCCGATCTCGGCTCCCGCTTCGATGGACGATCCGCCCGTCGAGGAAGCTCCGCCCCTTCCTGAGTCACTCAACCCGTCGGCTGCCGGATCGGTCGCTTCGACCTTCAAGCGCGGCCCGGGTCGACCCCGGAAGAGCGCGTACTAGGAATCCGCTATGTCCAAGTATCGGAAGGTGCAGGGCTACATCTACGACACGGACAAGCCGGGCCTCGCGCGCCCGGTCGAGATCAACCTCGACGCTCCGGTGAGCATCGATACGTTGCAGTTCGGGGACACCGCGACGGCCGCCCTCCGACTCGGCGCCGGGACGGCGACTTCACCGGACTCGACGGCGGAGGCCAACAAGAACGCCCTCGGCTTCTGGTTCAAGTCGACCGCAACCTCGGGCGACTCCCGCGGCCTGTACCTGCGCCAGTATTTCGCGGGTGCCGGCGTCTCGGGCGAGGCGGCGCGCATCTTCGGCACCGTGGACAACGTGACGGCGGCGGTCGGTGGCACCGTCAACGGAGCGCACGTCAGCCTGAGCGTGCAGGGCGCATCGGGCGCTGTGTCGGGCGCTGGCAACGCTCTGCGCGCGACGCTCGGAATCGGAGCCTCTTGCAATCCGGGCGGAACCCTGGCGGCCCTCCAGCTCGACTCGGACTTCGACAATGCGGCCACGGTCCCGGCGAACGCCGCCGCGATCCGCGTGACGAACAGCAATACGAAGCTGTGGTCGAAATTTCTGCGGCTGCCGACCATCGCCAGCGCCGGGATTCTCGCGGCGCACATCACGGACGCCATGACCCACTCGGTCCGCTGCGTGGACGAAGCGGGCACCGTGTTCTACCTCATGGCGACCACCACGGCCTCCAACCGGACGGGCGGCGCGTAAGCCATGCTCGACATCGCGTGGCTCGAGGCGAGCGTGAGCAACCTCAAGCTTCAAGAGGCGCAGCTCGAACGGGATCTCGAGCGGGTGCGCGGTGCGCTCCTGTTCTGTGATGCCGCGCTCGTCAAGGCCCGCGAGGTGCCGACGGAGGAGCCTGATCCCGTGGAAGAGCCACCGTTCGATCCTCCGGTGGCCGAGGTCTAGCGATGCCCCTGGTCACCCCCACCACCCTGCGCCTCCACTTCGGCCGCGAGTTCGACACGTCGACCGAGGATGAGAACTACTACGCCGCTCTGGAGGCGCAGGCGGTGGCGATGATCTCGACCCGCTGCGGTTGGGATCTCGGCACGGTGGCCGAGGTGACGGACTACCACAACGGGTCCGGCACGAACTCGCTCCCGCTGCGGGGTGTGCCGAACTTGAGTGAGGACTTCACGCTGGAGATCCGTTCGGGCCAGACGTGGACGGAGATCCCGGCCGCCGAGTACCAGGTGCTGATCGAGGCGAACGGGGCGCGCGGTCGGGTGCTCTACCTCACGTCGGGATTCTCCCCAGGCGAGCTGAACTACCGCGTCACCTTCACCCGGGGCTTCACGGCTACGACCTGCCCGCTCCTCTTGCAGCGCGCGATTCTCGACCGAGTGCAGCTCCTCTACCGCCAGCGCACCACGGCGACGCCGACCGCGCTCGGAGAGGCCACGGCTGAAGCTACGAAGGCCGTCGAGCTGCTGCCCTCGGAAAAGGCGTGGATCGACGCCTCGGCCGTTCACCCGGAGCCGATCTTCCTCCCGCCGCTGTCTCGGAGCTAGTCTTGAACGTCACCGTATCCGTGCGCGCCGAGACTCTCCGCAAGCGGCTCGATACGCTCAAGCGCCGGGCCTCGGCCGCGGTGATGCGCGAGGCACAGCCCGAAGTATTCAAGGCGGCGCGCGAAGGTCCACGCGGGATCTCCGATCAGTTCCGCTCGGGCGTCGGGTACTTCCAGAACAATACGGCGATTCGCTGGGAGCCGACCAAGGAGTTCGGCTATCAGCGCAAGCCGACTCGGACGCTGATCCGGACCGGGTTCTACCGCGATGCGTGGATGGGCCGGAACGCCGGGACGGTCGAAGGCTACACCGCTGGCCGGTTCAACTTCGGCGTGTCGCCGGCCGTCTGTCCGCAGGTCAACGTGTTCCAGAAGTCCGGCGTGACGCGCATCGGTGTCACTCAGAAGATGCGCGGATTCCTCGGTTTCATGTTCGGCGTCCACCTTCGGAAGTCCACGAAGGTCATCGTGGTTCCAGGCCGCCCCGTGGGAGTCTCCGCCGAGATGGTCGCGCGCATGGCCGAAGCGATCAAGCGGCATATCCTCAAGGGTGACAAGGCGGCGGGCCGATGATGAACCTCTCGGCGTACTTCCCGCTTGCCGCCTACACGATCGCCCCCGAGGACGTGCTCGCGCACAAGGTTCGCAACCTGCTGGCAGCGGATGAGCGGCTGCTCGCGATCTTCACGGCGGAGCGGATCGAGACGGTGCCAGCCCTCGGACTTCCAGACCGTCGAGCGGGCATGCGTTTGATGGTCGCTCCGGGCGACGTGGACGAACAGGGCGGGCCGACGAACGTGGACACCGCGAACGTGCGGATCATCCTGAGGATCAGCTACCAGCTTCCTAAGGACCAATGGGACCCGCTCTATTCGGGCGCCTCGGAGGTGCTGACGTACCCCTTCGGAGTGCCGACCCTCGCGACGCTGGTGCGTCATATCCTGCGGCTCCTCAAGCAAGACGAGACGCTGTTGCAGCGCATGCCGAACGGGTCGACGGAGAAGCTGACGGACGGCGCCATCTTCGGGCCGTTCACGAACAGTCAGGATCCGCCCGATCCGAACGTGGAGTCCATGCGCTACTACCGCGACATCGTGGTCACCTACCGGGTTCCGCTCGTCCATCGTGGAGAGCACTCCGGCAAGATCGAAAGCGTGTACGAAAATGGAGGCTAACTAGATGGCTCTGGACTATCTTGCCGGCGCAACTGGCAACCCGATCTTCACCCAGCGCAGCGTCGCGATTCAGTCCACGAACGGGGTCCCTCCGTCCGATGGGCTTCAGGCGTCGGGGACGCTCACGTTCACTGGCGTCACCGATGAGGGCGAGCTGGTCGTGATCGGAGCGCGCACCTACGAATTCGATACGGGCGGTGGCGTCACCTCGGGCCGGGTCGCGGTCGATATCAGCGGTGGCGCCTCGGCCGCGCAGTCGGTGACGGCTCTGGTCGCCGCGGTCAACGGGGACTCGAGCGCCATCGTCACAGCGCAGGACGGGGCCGGTAATACGGTCGTGGTGACCGCAGACGCCCCGGGGACGGCTGGTAACGCCCTGGCGACCACGACCACCTGCCTCAACGGTTCGTGGGCTCAGATCACTCTCACGGGCGGCCTGGCGGATTCGTGGACGGACTTCCGCTCGAACCTCGGCCCGTTCGATATCGAGCCGCAGGAGATCACTCCGCTGGCGGTCGAGCCGGCGGGCGTTCCTCCGCAGTCGCTGGACGGCAAGCTGTCGCTCGGCCTCGGACCGATCGAGCTCGGGGACCTGGACCCGTCGAACCCGATGCTTCGGCGCGGGCTCGCCAACGTATTCGGGAAGTACGACCTGACGGACAATACGACGTGGGCGCTCTGGGACTTCAACCTGAGCGGAGCGACCACGGCCGCGCAGTGGTTGGCGTTCCGCGAGGCGAACAACGTGCTCCCGCCGATGCGATGGCTCGGCGGTCAGTTCGGAGGGTTCAACGTCTCGGCGGCTCCGAATCAGAACTTGCAGATCACGCTGACCGGCGGCGCGGAAGAGTTCGACTTCCACGGCGTCCCCGTGCAGACGGTCGGCTCGGGTACGACCATTCCGCTGTTCAAGCGGACGTGGGGCGGGAACCTCTCGACCGCTGACAAGCGGATCTACGCTCGCGCCGACACGGACAATACGGCGACCTGGGTGTTCTCGTTCAAGGTCGGCTCCGCGGCCTCCTACTCGGATACGACGATCATCACCGAGGGCGAATGGTGTGCGATCTACGACGAATCCGGCGACCCGATCGGCAACCCGAATGAGCAGGTGCTCATGTATATCCCGGTCGGCTGGAATGGCGTGGTCGGCAACGAGTTCATCGTGCCGCAGAACCGGACGCTCTGGACGCACAGTCTGACCACGGGCCGCCCGATCTCTTCGACGGGCATCACGTTCTTCATGGACGGCTACCGCAAGAAGATCGAGGGCGGAATCGAGATCAACGCGGCTTGGGAGAACTTCGAGACGTTCGAGGACACCGGCGGTCGTCAGGGAGCCACAGTCGAGAAGTCCGGCCCGCTCATCGTCACGATCAACCCGACGCGACGGATCACCGATCTGACGATTCAGAACGCCATCTTCACCGGAACGCCCATGACCATCGTGGCCGACTGCGTGTCGAACACGGAGATCGGCACGACCGGAAAGTTCTACCGGGCGCTCATGATCGCGACGGCTGCGAAGCCGTACGGCAAGATGTTCGCCGCCGATCCGGGCGGACGGAATCGTGAAGAGGTCCCGGTGTTCAAGTGTGGCGCGCCGGCCGCTCCGTTCACCTACACGGACGGGCAGGGCAACGCCTTCGTGTGTGACTCGCACTTCCACTTCATCCTTCAGAACGCTTCGGCCACGATCTGACAACGCGGATGCGCAACGCGAACGAATCCATGACCCGCCGGGCGTTCGCGCCCGCCCTCTCTCCCGGGTATCCCATCCCGGCGGGTCGTTGTGCGGGCGTGGTGGTGACATGTGGCTGACGTCGATATCAGCGTCGGCGCAAACACGAAGGACGCCGAAGCCACACTAGAGCAGCTCAAGGGCATCGTCTCCGAGCTGTTCAAGGGGATCAACGTTGACTCTGAAAAGTCGGCGGCGATTCAAGAACAGCTCACCGCAGCTTGGAAAGAGCAGAACGTCACGCTTCTTCAGGCGAATGACGCCGCGGCGGCATTGCGGCCCGAGGTTGAATCTCTCGCCACGGCTCAGACTACCGCTAGCACAGCGACCAGCGCGCACGCCTTCAACGTCAAGGACCTGAGTAAGTCCCTACTCGGGACGATCTCCGTCGTCGGGCTGGTCAAGTCAAACTTCGACGCGCTCAAGCCGTCGCTTTCCGCTGCTGGCTCTGAATTGAGGAGCATCGCCGTCGCAGCCGGTCTATCGAACGACTCGGCAAGCATCCTGACGAATACGTTCGAGATGATGGCGAATCCGTTCACCATCATCGAGAACCTCACGGCAAACCTCAAGATCAGTTCGCGCCTGCTAGCCGAGGCGCTGTATGACGAAGCGAGCGCGGCCGATGCGGCGACGGAGGCGCAGCAGCGCAAGGCCGGCGTCATGGCGTCTGTTCTCTCCGAGCAGCAGAAGCTCGTTGCAGAGGAGCAGAAGGGCGCCGAGAGTCTCGACCGACGTACGGCTGCGCTGGAACGTCAGATCCAAGCCGAGCAGCAGGGAGGCGAGGTCAAGAAGTTCTACCTCGACAAGCTCCGGGCGATCTTGGACGAATACGACCGACGGGGCGAGACTCCGCCGCAGAAAACCCTCGAACTCGCTCAAGCGCTCGGCGTTCTCTCGTCCGAGCAGGAGAAGGCTGCAACGGCGTCCGAGAAGCATTCCGCCTCCGTGCGGGAAGAAACCACCGCCGTCGCAGACTCTGGCGCTGCCTACGATGGCGTCATCGGCAAGCTCAAGGAGTTCGCTGAAGGAAAGGATGCGGCGACCAAGGCGAGCGCGGATAGCCTGGCTGCCCTGAAGGCCGAAACCGAGGCGCTCAAGGAGCAAGCCGACGCAGCGAACGAAGCGGCCAAGGAGGCCGGAAAGTCAGCATCCGACGCGCAAAAGCGAATCAAAGAGCTTGAGTCAGAACCCGTCCTGACGATCGACCAGCAAAACGAACTCAACAGCCTGAAAGAGCAGCAGGTCAACCTAGACTTGCAAGCCGGAGACGCGGCAGCCGAGGCGGCCGACAAGACGTTCGAGTACGGGCAGGCGCAGGATCTGCTGGCTGGTAGCACGGCCGGGGCGACGGGAGCGCTCGAGGAGCAGGCATCCGGTGTGGACCACGCCGCTGGAGTCATGGCGGAGTTGGATTCAGCGACACGAGAGTACCAGCAAGCCATCGACGCTGCGGCCGACTCGAGCGCAAGCGCATCGAAGATCATCGAAACCGTCGGTGAGAACGGTGAGCGCAAGTTCACGAACCTAGCCGACGCGGCCGGCGAGTTCGGAGATGTCCTGGTCGAAGTGGGCGAGGATGGCACGAAGTCCATCACGAACGCGGCCAACGCCGCCGACAAGATCCCGACCGCCCTCGACAAGATCGGCCCCGCAGCGGAGAAGGCCGGCGAGGGACTCGCGGCGCTGGACGAAGGGCTGAGTGGCAAGGACGGCGACGGCATCTCCAAGGCGGCGTCCGATCTTGAGACCGTCGAAGGCAAGATGCAGAGCATCGCCACGCTAGCCCGGGAGATCCGCGTCGAGTTTCAACGAATCAACGGAGCGATCAGTGGCGCGGGGACCGGCACGTGAACATGATCCAAGCCCTGACCGAGATGGAATCGCGGCTCAAGGCGTGGCTCGCGCGGTTGAAGGCGACGCCGACTCCGAAGCCGCAGCCGGGGCCGGACGCTCCGCAGCGGAAGAGTCCATCGCCACACCAGGGCAAGAAGATCCCCATGAAGAAGATCAACGATGCCGCCTTGCGCGCAGAGTACGCGGCGCGGTGGAAGGAATTGCTGATCCGGGCGAAGCAGCAGATCGAAGCGGCAAAGGAGAAGATCGCATCGCTCAACCGAACGCTCGGATCGTTCACGGACGCTCAGGCGCTCGGCTACTATCTGAGTCGTTTCCGTGGTCGAGTCGAACCGAGCTCGGCGTTGACACAGAAAGCTCGAAAGGCTTACGCGGAGTACCTGCGCGCTCAGATCAAATACTACGAAGGGTTCGCCAAGCTGAACCCGGTGGCCTTGGCGAAGCAAATGCTCGGGGGATTCCTGTAATGCCTGGATTGCTAGAGAACCTGAGACTCGCCGCCGACGAATCCGAGCGGCTCGAGCGCTCGACGGCGGGGATCGTCCGCAACCTGGACGATCTGTCGCAGTTCGAGCCGGACCTGCCGACGGGCCTTGGCGGGGCGGGCGGCGGTGGCTTGGGCGCTGCGTTCGCTGCGGCCTCGATTGCCCCCGTGGGTGGCACTACGGCTCCCGGCGCGGGCGCTGCGAGGCTCGGCACGGGTGGCGGCGGGGGTGGAGGCAACTCGATTGCCGGAGAGACCGGCGTGGGCGGATCACGCATCAGCATGGGCGGCGGCAGTGAGGGCGGTAACAGTATCCTCGCCAACCCGACCATCAACGCCTTCATCAAATCCCAAGTCCAGGGCGGCGAGTCGGCGCTGGCAGCCGCGATCTCGGACCCGATCGTCCGAAGCATCGGTGAGCTTGCCAAGGTGCTGCGAGGTGACGGCGGCGCATCGTTCCGTGTCGGGGGTGGCCTCGGATGATCGGTCCGGCGTACTGGACGAACCTACCCTTCCGCCATGAGGGCGTCTGGCTTGACGGCGTGCAGATTTCCGGGGGCGTGGCCTATCCGGTGACCTCGCTCGCGGCGATCAGCGGATCGGTCGCGCTGGATACCATCGGGAACACTCAGAT
>OFQZ01000406.1_pt1 | contig 14938 bp, 32 predicted proteins | sample 1543011 | NCBI WGS metagenome assembly OFQZ01 (sample SAMN07774216, study PRJEB24372) | wastewater metagenome | isolation source: Exp Tend NO 0WW | collected 2016-02 | reverse complement strand
CCTTATGCCCTGATGCCCTGATGCGAAATCAATATCCGCCCACGTAACTACATGATACTAAACAGATAAAATTATTTTTAATTTAATGCAGAAACTTGTTGACATGGCTTTATACGCAGACTAGAATTCAATCATCGATTAAACAAACACAGGGAGAACGGAATGACGAAGCAACAGACAATCGAAAGCGTGGCGCGCAACATAACAAATCTTGAGCAACTATGTCTCAATGCTCCATCAACAGCAACGCAAGGCATCATTGATGCGATTGAGGCGCTCGACAAGCTGCTAGCATCCTTGCAAGACTAGAATTCAATCATCGGATCAACAAACAGGAGCAGCTAACATGCTAACACGAACCGACATCCGCAGGGCATTTAAGGCGATAGGCTATCGAGCATCATTCAAACGTAACCCGTTCAATGATGCACTGTGTACAATATCTTTTCAGTCGCACGGTATGCTTAAGCCATGCGAAGTCTCGACTTGTGCAGTATATAGTGTGGAATTCCGCTCGCAGCACGATATGGCTTTCGCACTCATCAATAACTTTCGCGGTCAATATCTCGACGACACGGAACAGAAAATTATCTAACCAAACCAGAAGCGGCAAAGGCCATCAAAGAAACTTATTTTCTGAAAGGGTAAGATAATGACAAAACTTTACACAAAAAACGGCAATTGTCACGATGTCGACGACAGCGATATCCTGTTAAATAATGTCATACTGCCACAAGAATTCAACCCGCATAACGTCCGGCTTTGGATTATCGGACACGAATTCGGCGCTATTTGCGCGGTCTGGGCGAACTGCGAACAGGATGCATTCGACGAAATGTTGAATGCTGGATACGAACAATTTTTAGTCGAAAATCCTGAAGACGGCGAAAAATACTGCTACCTTGGTAATGCTGGCGAACTGTGTAATCTAGACTATGCATGGATCGAGACGGTAGAGTTTGATCTAGCGCGCGACTATCGGACGTTAATCGCCCTCGCGGAGGCGCGCGGAGCTGGTCAATCTGTTTTGTGGAGTTAAACATCATGCCAACCGCCCAAAAAACCGCAATAGCAACAATCCTGCGACAATTGGCGCAGGGCTTTTTAAGCCGGGAAGAAGCGGCCAAAACCATCAAAGATACTTATTTTCTGAAAGGGTAGGATCATGAACGAAAAACAAGCGGCAATTATCGCACTACAGGCGATGCTAAAATCCTGCGAAGAAAACGGAAAACCGCCGGTAGACGACAACGATGCATTTATTCGCGGATTCGCAGCAGCTCATAGGAAAATCGGCTCATTCATTCCGCATATCATCGAACTGCTAGAAATGGAGTAACGACCATGTTAAATAACCCGTTCAACATTCAGAGAGGCGCTATATGCGTGATTAGAATGTATAGCGTCGGCGGTTACATCATTCCCTGTGCATTTCAAATAGCCCCACGTGCCAACTGGAAAGAATGGACCGGTGCATTCTCATTAATCTAAAGGGTAACATCATGAAAAATAGAAACGAAGTAATTAAAGATGAAATGGGCAATTATTGTGAGCGTGAATTTTCCTATCATCCACTATGGTGGCACGAAAAAGGTTTACAACAGACAGCAACAGGTTACGGGCGCAAGCTAACGATGCCTTATAAGGTGGATTACATGGGCAAAAAGAGACGCGTTTATGCTGTATGCATTTCTAATGTTTCGAGTCTATATGTTATCGTAAAAGGTAAATCACATTTTCTAGGGGTTTAACATCATGCAAAAATCACAATTCAAACAGTCCTACCGCGCCGCCCGAATCGGCCAGGTCAACGCCGATACGCTCGAATCCGTCGCCGCTATCATCGCGCTACAAGACTCCCGAAAGCCTGATCTGATCGGAAAAGTCTACCGGGATGGAAAAGATTTTATTGATTTTCTCGAATGTCGCCACGAAAAGCGCGAACGGCTGCAAGAGTTAAAGAGTCGTCGGCGTGCTAAAAAGGGTGCTTATCCGGTAGAATTACCGGATGAAGTCTGTCAGCCGATTGACTTTGATTATTGCTAAAGGAAACCCCACCATGAACGACACACAAAAAGCCGTTGACGTCTTCCTGCAAGAAAACAATATTGCCTATGGCGTGCGCTACGTCGGCGAAACTGTCCGGGATAATGGGTGGAAATGCGATGCGTGGCGCGTTTCGTTTGCAGCAGGAAAAAGCCGGTTTGAGGCGGACTATTACACCGGACTGGGGCATCGTAAGCCGGTAAAAGGTTCTGATCAAATGCGAGAGTCAAAATACCCTAAAAAGTCAATCGGCTATCATGAATGGGCGAAACGTTACATTAAACCCATAACACCTTGCGCCGCCGATGTTTTGCATAGTCTTATCCTTGATTCAAGCGCCATCAATACCAGTTTCGACTATTGGTGTTCTGATTATGGTTATGATGCTGACAGCATTAGTGCGTTTAACACATATCAAGCGTGCTGCAAAATCGCAAAAGAATTGCGGTCTGTTTTCACCCATGCGCAGATTGAAACGCTGCGCGGTTTATTGGAGGATTATTAAAAATGAAAACTCAAGCCGAAATACGCGCTGCTTTCTGGCAAGGTATGCCGCAAGTATGGTCAAAGTATCGCAACAAAAGACAAAATGAATGGCCATGCGATTTACGCATGGAATTCTGTGACTTTGTTGAAATGCTGCACCGAGATGGGCATATTAGTGAATCATTAGCTAATCGGGTGACTGGATGAAAAACGCTGAAAAGTGAGATTATCTAAAATGACTATCAAACTATTTGAATTCGAGCATCCGAAACATGGCTATTACTCCGTTTGGTATGATCAAGAAATGAAAACCTACGGGATAACAAAAAGCGCGGCGGCTCCATGGTGCGCTTATGCCTCAATTACGGAAATTTTCAGGATGAAAAACCTATGAAAAACCCGTCAATTCTCGATTATCTTGGCACCGCTATTATCGGCTTTGCCTTCGCATGGTTGGCTGTGCAGTTTATTTGAAAAGGATAAGAAAATGAAATCATATGACGTAACAGCCGCAATAAATAAACACTATGGGCAAGGTCAATATATAAATATGGCCGACCTTGCAAAACACTTGCAAAATAATCGAATCGATACTTTTGAACAATCCCCGCATAAACATGAGGGATTTGATAAACCTTTTGAAGAATATTTGCCTTGCGTCATTAGATATTCTGATAGCGTTTTAATTATTACTCAGTCCGACATTGTTGAAGCGTTTATTTGAAAAGGAAATTACACCATGAAAACGATTGCAGGTAATATTATCGAAAAGATCAACCCATATGGCACATATACCCTTTACGGCGGGTATGCTTTGCAGGGTGAAAAGACTATCCGATTCCCCGGTGGTGTGCAGTTGAAAGAGAAGCGAAACGATAGAGGTCGATGCACAATGGCACTATATCAATATGCCGACGACTCCCAGATCAAGTTTACATGGACAGAAAACAATGGGCCTAAGTTGATCGAAGTTAAAGGGGGTTCACTGTGAATACAATCATCTGCGTTATTATTTGGGTTCTTTTTGGGGGGAAATGAAAATGACCGGAATTTGAGGATTGATCTAAACTTGAATCTCTCAAACCGCCTTCGGGCGGTTTTTGTTTTTGTGCGATTTGCGTTATTAGCGCAAGTCCGTGAAGCCCAGCGGGGCCATTTCGATCCTGGTGCGATTCTACAAACTGCCAAAAGCACCGGCAAGTCCTTTATTTTCAAAATAAGCCAAAACCGCTGTCAATCCTCTCTGGTTGCGTAAGCCAAAAGCCCCAGCAATTCGTTTTTAGAGCAAACATTGTAGATTTTCAATATAGATCGAATCTCTAGCAGTTGCTGGATGGCTTTACAGGCTTCTTTTGGATCAAAAGCAATATCGGCGATTTGGGCGTTTTCTGCCGAAGGCGTTAGGTCAAGGCGCTTCATTCTGTGATACTGAGATCGTGTAAAAGTCATAAATTCTCTAATATTGAAAATAACAATTATAACCTACCGAAACAAAAAGTGCAACCAGATTGCACAAACGACAAAAAGTGCAACCAGATTGCACAAACGACCGAAACAAAAAGTGCAACCAGATTGCACAAAATGTTCATAGGCCCCCTAAAATCTGGAAATCGTAAAACATTTTTCCAAAAACATACCCCGATATGATTCCCACAAAAAGGGGGGTCTATGCGATTTCCCCGTTTTCCTCCTTTTGCGGTTTGGCTTAACCACGCGGGTTTGCGGGCGGTCAAAAAAGCCTAAAACCCCCTATATATACATTTTTAACAGATTAGCTAAAAAAAAGGAAATAAACAGCCCCTTTAGAAATCTGTGTCACGGTTTTGAAAACACGTGACACAGATTTTTTTTTTGCCCTCTATTCTCCAAAAAAACGCAATTTACACACGATTTCCCCGTTTTCCTCCTTTTGCAAGTCACGTAACCAATTGAAAACAAACAACAAATTTTTCCATTTTTTGCTCTTTTCAATAATAACGCAACAAAAAGCCCTCAAAACCCAGCTAATTTACATCAAAAATCCCCGTTTTCCTCCTTTTCAATATAAACGCAAAAGGCCATGTGGCTCCGTTGTTTCAATATAAACGCAAAAAGAGTAGATTGGACTTTTTTGCTCACAAAAATCCTCGTTTTCTTCCTTTTGAGGTATCCCGAATAATGCAAAAAGAAAGAAACGGGGATTTTCGTATAAATTTTCACAGACCCGTTGACAAGAGCCAAAAAAGCATGTTATCATTCTGTCGATCGTTAATAGTAAAAGGAGATTTAGATGTTGGACAAAGATGGGCTTCCTATACCTATCAGATCGTTCCCTTGTGACGTAGAGTATTGTCTAATCAAGCGTACTGAGTATAATGATTGGGTTGGAGATGCAAATAATCCAACGAGTAAAGAGTTTGTCAGAAAGCCTAAGTTTTTTCTTGACACGAACGAGGCCCTGGAATACCTTGGGGTTTCGAGAAGTACACTATTGCGTCACTCTAATGAAATCCCGGTAGCTTCAGCATTCATGAAACGTAACAGTATCACCTACCCAAACCTCTACGCAGACACGGTTCTGAAAGCATATAAAGACGCAATGGGTCATCCAGACTTTGACCCGAAGACGGGTAAGATTATCGAAAAGCCTCTATCGGAATCCGAAGCCCTCAAGAAAGTAGTCGCTGATCAAGCGAGGATGTTGGCCGAACTGCAAAAGAAACTAGAATCGTCTAACACTTGACAACTTAAATCTCCCATAAACCTTTGGAAAATTTGAAATGAACCCATCGAAAAATATCTACGTCTTCCAGAACAAGCATAGTCTTAAGATGTCGATCAAATCACGCAAATACGGACCCACATTGAAATATGTGGCAGACTCGTTGAATCAGGTTAGGGTTATCGACACTGCAACTGGGGAGAATGCTGTAGAACTTCGGAAGAGATTTGTTGACCACTTCGGAAGCCTTGATGACATAACCCCATCAAAATCTAACTGTGCGGCAATCGACGTAATCTCTCTCGATGTTATTGGGTTCCCTAACACCCCGCCAACTTTCAACCTAATCAAAAAGTTTGAAATGGTTTGGCCCGAACTCGTAAAGCATGCAGCAAAACGTGAAATCCCTGAAGAAGACCAACATCTTAAAATATATCCGCTCTATTTACATAAGGTCACAAAATCGGGAGTTCTCGGCAACCATACAAGACTTTGGCTGAGCGAATCGATCCTGAATCATGCAACCACAAAAGCAGACATCTTGGCCAACCCTAAGTCGCTGTATTCCGAAGTAATCGTAGTGTATATCTTCCACAAGCAGGTTGACCGAACAGCAGCACTGCAAGCGGTAGCAAACCATGAGGGCGACTGGGAAAACCCGCGATCGATCGGGGTGGATGAATTTAGCTTAACCGCCTTGAGAACCATCATGTCAGTAGCAACACAAGGTCGAGAGAACTTTGACCTACTCAATCTAGTATGATTTCAGTAAGCCGAATACCTGAATGTCCCACGCGATAAAAATTAATTTGAAAAAGGTATCAACGAGACTCAACTATGGGGCTCAGCGCGTAACGTAGCCTACAACAAGTCAAGCATCGAGGTTATTAAGAAATTGACTGAGGAAATCAAAGGCCATCCAGAACCCGAGATGGGCGTAGAGAATTTGATCAACTGAGTTGCTAGTGGACTAATTTTGGACTTTAGGGTTAAAATCAGTTGACAGTAGACTGTAGGAGCGTATAATAGCTACACCAACTCAGATAACCATTAAGGAGGCCATAAATGAAAGTAACCGTAACTCAACTGACCAAACTCAATGCTTGTCGGGATCAAGCAGACCTATTCATCAAGACGTTCGGTCAAGAAGTTGAGGTCACTGAAGCCAACTGTCTTATCGCGGCCAGAGCTGGTATTGCTATCGCATGGGCTGCGCAGAAACTACTGACCCCTAAACAGAAGCAGGCTTACTTGGACGCTGAGGCTCCGCTGTGGCAGGCTTACGAGGACGCTAGGGATCAGCTGTTGCAGGCTTACAAGGACGCTAGGGCTGTTGAGTTCTTTAAGGCTAGTCAACTATAGCAACCGAAGGAGAATACTTTGACCTACAACCTCGAAACCCGTGCAGCCGATCTATACCCTGACGACACCTATAACCAGTTGCAATGGTTGAAGGCCATCAACTATCTTCGCACACAGTCTAAGACAGACTACATGTTAAAATAACAGAGTCACACGATTTCAAAGGACAATGAAAATGAAAGACACCGCTGTTTCAATCCTAATAACTCCCGTTGTGTTGGTGGTCATGATTATTCTTGCACCTATTTTTGCTGTAGCTTTGATCTGTAGTGGGATCATGGCCGTCTTTGTGGTACCTGTAAGAGAAATTGTCAGATACATGAGGATTCGACGCACACTTAGAGGCCGTTAACGTGTACAAGGATATGCTTGTAGTTCTCATTGTGTTGATATGCATGTTGTGCTTGTCTATATCAGAAATTGAGGGTGCCAAGCAAACACAAACTAAGATAGCCCATATTGACAAAAGTACCCATAAGCGGGAGATTCTGACGCGGTACATATCGGAGAACTATAAAATAGATGAGGCGTCGGCGTCAGAAATAGTGTATCATGCAGACATGCAGAGCAGACTTCACAAACACAATGGATTGACGCTACCTTTAGTTTTGGCAGTAATCGCAGCGGAATCGAGGTTTGATAAAGGTGCGGTTTCCCCGACAGGTGCCAAAGGACTTATGCAGCTTACAAAATCTTCTGGTAAAAGTACTAGCATGGACGTGTTCACTAATATCGTTTCCGGAACAACACATCTATCTGAGTACATCAACCAAACCGGATCAGTCGAGAAGGGTGTGCAAGCGTATAACATCGGCATAGGCGCATTCCGGTCAGGAGGTAGATCGGAGACATATTTATCAAAGGTCATAACTACAAAGAAAAAGTTTGAAAAAGTGTTGCTAGCTGCAAAAAAGGTTGATAAAATGTGAGGCCTGATGATGTTATGCACTGTACGCATTTGACAATGACGCTGCGCCCAAAGGACGGCGACCGAAGACAAAGGAGGTAGAGAAATGACAGACGAAAAGACGACCAACGGCGCAGCGTCCGAGTTGAGCGACGTGTTGGGCCTACGCTTCGAGCAACAGCGGGATGGGCGACTGGCTGCGCTCGAAGCGTTAGCAATAGTTGAAACCGAGAACAGACGGTTACTCGACATCATCAGCGAGGTGCATTCATGGGCGGTGTGTGCCTGCATCGCAACGCCGGAAGAGATGATGCAAAACATATCTCGGATCGTGGAGATTACGAGGCCCAACGTGTAGTAGACCCCCCTAATCGGCATAGGACGAGTTTTACACACATCAACAGTTAAAGTTGACAACACAGAACACATGTAACATAATATCACTTTATGGAGAAACAAATGAACAAGAAGCAAGACATCAGCGCATTCGCAAAGGGAGTAATCCAACGAACCAAGAACGGCCCTCGGGCTGTCTTTGAGACCGATGAAGGGTATCGGGATGTACCTCAAGACGGTCAGGTGTACCCTAAGCTGCTGAAACATGGATACACGCTTGTAGGAATCTACAATAGCACATGCAAGCCCCAGTGGCTGCAATCAGACCTTCAATGAGGCTTCCGGGAATCGAAAAGCATTCAACGGTCATATGGTGGTTGATTAGGATGCTTGAAGTTATTACATGTTTGCATATTTGTGCAGGTATTTGGAGACATTGGTGATGCAATATTTTTATGCGTTTATGTTAGCATGGAGCCAAATCGACTTGGCTATAGCTAGGACGGCAGGGTCAAACCTAAACTACATCAAAGAACTTTCACGAGACGTTTCCAAATGGGAAAGTCTTCTGGTAAAAGAAAAGGTTTCAAAAGGGCTAGTCAACAGTAACCGATTCATTAACACCCCTTGACAAACCTAAACTTTTGTGGTACCGTAGCTTCATTAACCTAACTAGGAGACAAAGTGTACAAAACCAGGGAAGCTATAAAGCTAACTGGCCTTCATGGGAACACTTTACGAAAATATGCAGACACAGGTGTCATCAAGTCAATTAGGCTTCCTTCAGGACAGCGGTTATTCGACGTTGACGCCTTCCTTGGTAACGGGCGCAACAAAACTGTCGTCTGCTATTGTCGGGTGTCTAGCACCAAGCAGCGTGATGACCTTGAACGACAGTCAGCAAGAATGCGTGAACTCTACCCAGAAGCAGAAGTTGTCCAAGAAGTCGGCAGTGGACTTAACTTCAAACGTAAACAATTGCTTGCCTTACTGGAACGAGCAATGCGTGGTGAACAGCTTACGCTTGTGGTTGCCCACCGAGACCGACTGGCTAGGTTTGGCTTCCAACTCGTTGACTTCATCATACGGCAGTCAGGTGGACAAATCTTGGTTCTCGATGAAGCAACTGGTTCACCCGAACAGGAGCTTACACAAGACCTACTCTCCATCCTACACCACTTTTCTTGCCGGATGCACGGAGCACGTACGCATAAACGCCACAAAGAAAATAAGGATTTACCCGACACAGGATCAGAAGCGGCTGTTCCGGACTTGGTTTGGGGCTTCAAGGAAAGTTTACAACAACACTGTAGAGATGCTGAACAAGACGGACAAACCTCAACATTGGATGGGGTCCGCGAAGACACTTCTGAATGAGTTACCTGACTGGGCTAAGGAAGTCCCTTATCAGATTAAGAAAATGGCTGTTAGTGATGCTTACAAGGCACGTGGTAATGGGATTAGTAAGTTTAAGAAAACTGGTCAGCCGTTCCGTTTGAAGTTTAGGTCACTTAAGAACCCTCAGCAATCATGTTATATACCTAAGTCAGCAGTTTTAGACAAAGGTCTTTACCCAACTTTGTCAGGCAAGATTGATTATGCTGAATCGCTTCCTGAAGAAGTGTTGGACTCACGGCTGTTGCTTGATAACGGTCGTTGGTTCATTGTAGTCCCAACTAAGTCGATGACCTATAAAGCCGAGAACCAAGGTCGCGTCATCGCTTTAGACCCAGGAGTTCGCACGTTCATGACTGGTTACTCACCAGTTGAAGTAGTTAAGTTTGGGGATGGTGATTTTACTCAGATAGCTAAGTTGTGTAGGTTCCTTGACGATCTTAAGTCACGTATGGTTAAAGTAACATCGCGCAAGCGTCATAAGATGCGTAAGGCAGCAAGGCGGTTACAATGGCGAATTAAGGACTTGGTTACAGAGATGCACTGGAAAGTCGGAACCTACTTGGTTCAGAACTATGACGTGATACTGTTACCTACGTTCGAGACAAGTCAGATGGTCACGCGGACTAAGCGCAAACTCAGGTCTAAAACTGTGCGAGCTATGTTGACATTCAGCCATTTCCAGTTTAAACTGCGACTCAAGCATCTAGCTAACAAGTTCGGCAAAGAAGTCATTGATGTCAACGAAGCCTACACAAGTAAGACGGCTAGTTGGACGGGTGAGATCAAGCAGAACTTAGGCGGTGCGAAAACGATCACTTCTGGCGAAGTAACGCTAGACCGTGACATAAATGGTGCACGAGGCATACTGCTTCGTGCTTTGGTAGATAAACCCTCACTGGCTTACCAGTGTGCAGTTGTTAGCGTAAGTTAACAATAATTTATCGGCTTGACAACCTAAACAGTTTCGGTAAAATACCCCACTCGCACAACAATAGGAAGCAAAAAGCATGGCAGACATTGTAGATCACGCTAACAATTTCGCAGAAGATTTTGTTGATGATGGTGTTAAAGCTGTACGCGACATGGTGCCTGAAGAACGCCCAGAGTTGGGTGAAGACGTTGAGTGTTCGTGTGGCACCACAATTGACCCGAGACGTGCCCGCTTAGGTTATGTATGCTGCATAGATTGTCAGTCGTACATGGAGAAATCGAACAAGCAATACAATCGACGCGGATCACGTAACTATGACGACCTCGACTGAGTACAAAGGGCTCGTCCGCCTTAAAGATGGCACGAAAGAGAAGTACACAGTAGCTAAGGATGTCGGGACAGTTGAAGACGCTGTAAAGTGCCTGATGACTGACGTGCCTAACGCTCGTGTAGGTATCGTGTTGGTGCAGAAGTCTTACGACATGGAACCGGAAGCAGATTAAATCTGACACTAAGGCAATCAAACATGAAAAATATACTGATAACTTTAATACTTACACCCATCGTAGCACCTATAGTTGCGTGTATCTTTTGCTTCCTGACAGTAGCGGCATTTGTAATAGGAATCATGGCTGTTTTGAGTCTCCCAACTAGTATGCTCAACCACCTTAACCAAATCGATGATGACAGAAAGAAACTTACAGGAGATAGCAAGTGAATAAGCCTACTATTTACATCACCCATATCGAAACTGGCGCAAAATACAAGGTGGTTGATGTTAACAAAGAAACGAAGCGAATCACATTGCTCGACCTGGAGAAAAATGCAGAGTTTGAAGCCGATATTAATGACTTCAGCGGAAGTGCATATAGTTTTGAGAAAGTCCAAGAGGAACAACCAAGGTTCCACTTCGGCCCGCACCCAATCTATGATAAGCATAACGAGCCTAACGAGCCTGAAGTGTCGGATCAACGGGAGTCTAACAGCAGTCCGGCGCTTGTCGACGAGCAAAGTGAGACAGGACTAACTGCTTCGCAAGCAGGCGCTCCCACCCAACAAGATGCAGCCGAAGAAACTACAACGACTGTAGCATTTAGCAACATCCCCGAAGTAACCAACCGCGCATCAGCATTGGCCGTATCAAACCAGTTTAAGGAAGAACTACGGCCAATCTTTGAGCGTATGAAGGCAGTTAAAGCCGCTGTTGAGTGTGGTCATAAAGGCGAGGCTAAAAAGATCGCCTATATTATTCAGTGGTGTGAGAAATATCTTGCAGATTAGTTTGGTTAGTGTATAATAGACTTCACAAGAATCGTTCATAAGGGGATTGATATGACTAAAGAACTTCTCGCAGTTTTCTTCGCCTCACGTGACATGCTCGACAAACTAAAATCGGGTAAGCCCGTAGACCAAGAGATGTTGGAACGGCTGGATAGGGCTGTTGGGTTGGTTAAGGTTGAGTCTGAGGAGGTTGTGTGAACGTACTGAGTCTATTTGATGGCATGTCCTGCGGACAGATCGCACTGAACCGAGCAGGCATCGCTTATGACAAGTATTACGCGAGCGAGATTAAAAGTCACGCAATTAAGGTTACACAACACAACTACCCAAACACTAAGCAACTAGGTGACGTAACCAAGATCACCACAGTTAATGCCCCAAAGATTGATTTGCTTATTGGTGGTAGTCCGTGCCAGAATTTTTCAAGAGCCAGGACGGTTAACGGAAATGTAGTGGAAGGTCTTGAAGGTGAAAAGTCTAAGTTGTTCTTTGAATACTATAGGATTTTAACAGAACTGAAGCCTACGTATTTTCTTCTCGAAAATGTTGTGATGGCTAAGGAAGATCAAGACTATATTAGTCGGTTGGTTGGCGTGACACCAACAAGAATAAATTCTAACTTGGTGTCTTTTCAAAACCGAGATAGACTATATTGGACAAACATACCTGGTGTTACTGTTCCTAAAGACTTGTATGTTTCGTTTCAAGACCATAAAGACACAGATGTGGATTACTGTAGTAAGTTTAAGGTTAATAAGACCCCTAGTAGAGACAAAATGTGGGGGAATGGTGTTGATGGTAGGTGCCCAAATGTAACTCATAGGACGAAGATAAATTGTCTGACGGTGAAGCAAGATCGCTGGAATAACGCTGGCCTTGTTGAATTTGAGGACTACTGTAGATATCTGACAACACGAGAGTTAGAGTTAGCACAGACCGTACCAGTAGGATACACGTCTTGCTTAAGTATGCGACAGTCTGAGGATGTACTTGGTGATGGTTGGACGGTAGATGTTATTGTTAGCATATTAAAAGGCTTGCATCGATCATTGAAAAGTGTATAATAGTCTCACTGAACAAGGAGAATACTTTGACCGCAGACCAAAAGTTAGATAGACTTCTTAAAGCCATTGAAGTCGTACTAGAGACAGGAGAGTTTCATTTGTGGTTTTGTAACCAGAGGTACTCCGATAAAGTTGATGCAGAATTCTCTGAGTTAGAAGAAGCCTATGAAGATATGGCTGATGCGGCTATGTTTACGATTAAGGAACATATGAATAGCTTGCACAATTACCTCTGGTTGAAGCATCATAAGCGGACATAGCTCAATGGTAGAACCACAGCCTTCCAAGCTGAGGATGCGGGTTCGATTCCCGCTGGCCGCTCCAATGTTCCTGTAGCTTAGTTGGTTAAAGCAGCGAACTCATAATTCGTTGATCGTCAGTTCGAGTCTGACCGGGAACACCAAAAAGTAGATACTGCCGCTGAACAAGTTCATCAACTGAGTTGAAAGTAGACTAAAATGACCAAACTGCTACAAGCCCTCGAACGGTTCCTATACAACGGAGAGTTTGCGGCATGGTTGAACGACCAAGAGATGCCTTTGGCGGCTGCTAAGGAGTTGAGGGAGTTTGAGGGGATGGTGTACAAACTTAAAGAGGATGAAACGTGCAAATCGAACGCTTAGGTAACGTCAAGCTCATTATATCTGACAACGTAACAGCACTGAAGCAGTTCCCTGACGACTTCGTTGATCTTACTGTGACCAGTCCGCCTTACGACAATCTAAGGACTTACAACGGGTTCGCTTGGGACTTTGAGTCCTTGGCTAAGGAACTGTATCGAGTCACTAAGCCTGGTGGTGTAGTTGTATGGATCGTTGGGGATGCTACGATCAAGGGGTCTGAAACAGGGACTTCGTTTAGGCAGGCTTTGTTTTTTAAGGATGTCTGTGGGTTTAACTTGCACGATACGATGATTTATGCGAAGGACGCCATAGCTTTCCCTGATAAACATAGATATCAACAGTGCTTCGAGTATATGTTTGTGTTAAGTAAGTCTGCACCTAAGACAAAGAATATACTACATGATAGAAAGAATGTCAGTTTTGGTAGAAAGGTAACAGGGACTAATCGTAAGGCCGACGGAACAACAAACAAAGCGGGTGGCTTTGGGAATAGTATTAAAGAGTTTGGAGCTAGGTGGAATATATGGGATGTGACAACAGAAAAAGGCAATAATGTTACAGGTCATCCTGCAACCTTCCCCGAAGCCTTAGCCAACGACCACATCCTATCTTGGTCTAACGAAGGTGATGTAGTCCTAGACCCGTTCATGGGGTCAGGTACGACAGGTAAGATGGCTCTGCTGAACAACCGTAAGTTCGTCGGCATCGAGTTGTCTCCAGAGTATGTTGAGATTGCTCGTAAGAGGATACAGGAATGCACCAAATAGTTCTTGACTGCGAAATCTACAAAGACTACTTCCTCTTAGCATTCAAGGATATTTCAACAGGTAAGAGCAAGTCTTACGAACTTTATGACGGTTCTGATCCGTTTCCTGTTGATGAAGTCATGCGAATCATGGAAGGCTGTGAGACTATCAGCTTCAACGGGCTGAAGTTTGACCTTCCGTTGATCACACTTGCTTGTAAAGGTTGGGATGCTAAAGGTCTGAAGATGATCGCCAACAAGATCATCGTGGATGAAGAAACTGTGTGGAACCTTGAACGCCAGTTCAACTTCAAGACCATGAAGTATCCCGACATCAGGCACATCGACCTGATGGAAGTGAAATGCCTTTGGCGGCTGCTAAGGAGTTGGATGAGTTTGAGGGGTGGCTGGAGTTGGTTCGAGATAATGAGTTGAGAGTGGACTGAAAACGATGAAATTACTTGTTCTTGATTATGAAAGTTTTTGGAGCAAAGACCACGACATCAAGAAGTGTGGTGGTCAGATTCGCTACGTCCTACACCCAGAAACCGAGATCATCTCATGTGCCTTTAAGGAAGGTTTCGACGGTGAGACGTTCGTTCTATTCGGTGATGACATTAAGCACTATCAGGATCAGGTAGATTGGTCTGATACGATGGTTGTTGGTCATAACATGAGCGGGTTCGACTCGCTTATTCTTGCATGGCGTTACGGTAAGCGGCCTAAAGGCTGGGGATGCACGCTTGCTATGGCCCGCCCGTATTTCTCTAAGACAGTCGGCAATAGTCTTAAAGCGGTTGCAAGTGCTCTAGGCGTCGGAGAGAAGTTATCACTTGACGCAACTAACACTAAGGGCAAGCATCTGGCTGATTTCACGCCGGAAGAACTTGAAGCGATGAAGGTGTACAATAAGGTAGATACTGATTTGTGTGCTGGCATCTTCAAGATTCTTGCGCCGCGTGTAGGTATGAAAGAGCTTAGGACGATTGACTATACCATTCGTATGACGACGGAACCTAAGTTTGTTCTTAATGCCGACCTAATTAAGGATACTTTGG
>OFQZ01000403.1_pt1 | contig 15002 bp, 15 predicted proteins | sample 1543011 | NCBI WGS metagenome assembly OFQZ01 (sample SAMN07774216, study PRJEB24372) | wastewater metagenome | isolation source: Exp Tend NO 0WW | collected 2016-02 | reverse complement strand
GTTTGAGATCCCATTGCAAATTCAGTGAAAGGATCATACTTTTTAGCATAGTTATACTCAACATAGAATTGATTATTCCGATTCACCACCTTAGCATTTACTTTATCTAAAGCAGGAACACTCTCTTGTATATCTTTTAATGCTTGCTGTGCATCCTCTACTCTACTCCATCCAAACTCAGCATTACGTCCGAACAAAGCTGTACCGGATACGTCTGTAAGACTATCCACCATTGTGCTATTGCTTTGTTGGTAATGTCCTCCACGAGCTTCTTTGAATGCATTGTAGATGACCGTCTTATCCGCATTACGAGCTACAATGTCAACGAAGTTAGGATCTACAACATTCTCATTCAGAACATCATTGAAGTATTTATCATTAGCTCTTAGTTTCTCAGCTATATCAGGATGAACATCATCTACATTCTTAACCCATCCAGGAAGAGCATCAGAGAGTATTTCACCCTTAGATGTTCCCATACTATCAGCACGCTTATCAGAGTCATCCAGCAGAGCTTCTACACGAGCTTTGGAGGCTTTCTGTGGATTGATCTTACTCATAACACCTAGCACAGAGTTCGGTGCAACCTTCGGTGTATACACGTAATGTACAGCATCTACTTGCTCTTTATATTCTAATAGCTTCTGTCCTTCAAGCTTATTAACTATCTCTCCTGTACCAGGAACAATATCAATAGCATCTTCAACCACCTTAGCTTCTCTAAATCTTTTTAGATCAGGAGACTCTATTTGTTTCTGCATACCTAATGTGTCTTTACCAACAAACTCTCCAACAGCAGGGATCTTAACATCTGTGCCTGTTGATGTAGGTGTCGTTTCTAGTCCCTTACCTGTGGGGGCTTGATGTGCTCCACCTTGGGGTGTGAATGTAGGATCTATTCTAGCACCCGCTTGTGAGGATGTCTTAGCACCTGAGTTCAATGTAAAGAACTTACGAATGTCACTGCTAGGCATAAACCATTTAGCAGCATTGGTAATAGTTTTAACAGGAGCAGTGATTACTTTACCTGCTACATAAGCATCAACCATTGAGATTAAATTGTCAAATGTCTCCCATCCCCAATGCATATCTGGAGTTTCAAAGAAGTTATTCATAAGCTCATATTTATTCCAATCAGTGCCAGGAATCTTAGCAATAGCTGGTAGAACAGCTTTAGCAAATTCTAGTTTCTGATCGTCAGACATGCTATCATATTCACGTCCTATGTCCTTGACAGTGGTTCCATGTAACAACAATCCTTTAGCAAATCCTACATCCTTCCCTGCCATTTTAAGAGCAGCTAATGTAGCACCAGCATATGCACCTGGAATTACAGCATCACGCGCAACACCACCAACAATGCTCCCTAAAGCTTCTGAGAATGTGCCTGTAGGATTTAAGTTCTTAGCATATCCACTGATGAGCATCTGTAGTTCTTGTTGTTTATCTTTGCTCTCTTGAAAGCTATTAAGCAACATGTCATGACTGCTTCTATCTTCTTCTGTATCAGCATGATCTTCTACAGCAGCTTTAGTGAGGAATCTGTCTCTAAGGCTAGTGTAAGGAGCACGAGCATTATATCCTTGTAGTGCTGCTATCTTAGTAGGATTGTCAACTGATGGATCTGTAATGAAACGAGTAATAGCATCTTTTGATTGTTGGTCTTCATCATCCCCTACAGACTTATGTATAGCGTTTAAATCCCCACTTTCTCCTTGTGTTTTTAAATCGGTGTATATTCTATCATAGGTAGTTTCATGGAAGTCTGAAATAGCTTGTTTAGCTTTCATATTCAAATGTTGTGCAGGGGTGATGCTTTCCCCCGCAGCATGGCTACCATAGAATGCTAGTTCTTTTGCCTTGTTATCCGGTATTGCCTGTTTAGCAACAGGAGGAATAGGCATATTAAAATCATCTGTTGGTAACATAATTTCCTAAGTTAAAGAAGTGATAGGGGCAGGAGATTGTGTGCCCACTAAATTAAATGCACCAGCAGCTTTTGCTGCTAGTCCTACAGTGCCCCCAAATGGGAGTGTGGCAACAGCAAACCCTGTGTCGAATATGTCACCATAGAATTGGGCTTTCTGCTCTTGTGTTTGTAGTTTAGCACCTAACAATTGCTGGTTTCCTTGACTCTTCATAAATTCTTCATTCTTCTTACTAATGGCTTCAGAATAGCCTTCTAACACATTTAGGTTGCCTAAGTTAGCAAAAGCAGATGTCCCAGCACTAGCAGCCCCTTGAGCAGCCACAGTGCTATACCCAGCACCAGCATTAACAGCCCCTGCAATTACCTGTGCCCGACGAATACGGCCCTCTCTAAGTTGGGCTATCTTCTCTTGTTTACTACCATAGTTAGCACGTAGTTGTTCTATTCTTTGTGCTTCTTGTTGTGCCTTAGCTGATATTCTATATTCTTCATTAAGCTGTCCCTGTAGCTTTTTCTTTTTCTTCTTTGTGAGAAGTCCACCAATGAGCTTTCCCATTACAACTCCAATATCATAAGTTTGTAGTCACTAACTTGTAAACCACTATCTTTAAATCCAAACATGCGTTCCCACTTCTCTTCAGCAGGGCCTGGAGGTACAGCATACAAATGCCTCCATCCCTCTGCCTTAAGTTGTATAAGGAGTTTACCCCATATTACCATAAACCCCTTATACTTAGATAAAGAGAAGTTTTTAACATTTGTGTGTATAAATACACCAGAGGTTATTTCAGCACTCTTTTCTGCAAACACTTCAATATCTTCATCTGAGTATAACACACGCATTATGGTTCTCCCATTTTGTTCAACAACAATCCCCATCCTAATAAGCGCATATCTTTTCCCTCATCACTTTGAATGAACAGGGACAGAGCACGCCCATTACCCCGAAGTTTATTCTTTGTAACAATTACACGTTCACCATAATCGAAGGGATCTCCATCTTCAGGGGCTGATGGTAATGGTCTTAACAATCTGTATGCTTGGAACTTAGTGCTCCATTTACCCGTAGCGGGACTGTCTGTCCAATCCCATTGTGCCTGTACAATACAACTAGAAGGGAGGTCAGGAACTACACCAGCACCTGTAAGTACATAGTTCTCTTCTGTTCGCTTGCAGTATACCAATAGATAAGGTGCATACTTATTTCTCATCAAATCTTTGTCTAGCTCATACCCCGTAATCAAGTATGAGAAGAAATCAGCACCAACATCATCCCAGGACACCCAATCTCTAAATCGATAGTCTTTATACTCAGCCAATGTCCATTGTGTACCTATAGTGGTTAAATATCTAACACGTTCTTTACGGGAATCAATGTTCCTGTCTACTAACACATCTGTAGGGGTGCTTGTACCATCATCATTAGTTAATACAATGATATCCCCTTGATCGTTAATAATTACATTACTTTCTATTGCATAATAGTAATCTGGAACCTGTACATAATCATTAAGCTGTGGATAATCATCATGTCCCATGTCATACAAAGAGAAAGATCCTAGAGATAAATCTAACACCAATTCTCTATTGTATGTATTGGCAGTGTTGGGGATAACACTACCTAAATTACTATTACCACCATCACTACCAATAATATCACCCATGTTATTCCTCTAATTTAACTTCTTCAGGTGGAAAGTCCACGGGTTTAATAATTGGAATTAATGAAGCAATCTCTTGTAACATCCCATTACAAAGTTGGGCGGTTAAACGATTGCCCAAATTTGCTTGAAATATTTGCTGCAGTATTTGTAGTGTATCCATATTAGCTCCAAACTGGTATATATTTAGTAGTTCCGTTCATATTGATTTGCAACCAACTATTTGTTGTGTTGCCCCCTGGTTTATTGTTTGCATTAAATGTTGCTGTAGCACCTCCTGTGGAGGCTGTTTGTGTTATCCTCAAGCTACCACATCTTACTTCGGTGGTGGTAGTAATATTACCACTACATGTAACTGCCCCAGTGATATCTACATTACCATCAGTAACAATAGCATTAGCCCCTGATACAGCTAAGGCATACACAGCCCTACCTCCCGCACCAACTGCCTGACAGTTAACTCCGTCAGCCCCTGAAGTAATCCCATTAGCTACTATTGCTGCACCTGTAGCAGCACCATCTCTACAATAAATACCATTATCAGCAGCAGCATTGATATTAGCATGGATAGCAGCATTACGGGAATTTAATGTTTGATTACCTTCAAATCTACCAATACCAGTGATATTTATATTTGCACCACCAGTGATGTCACCTGTGAAACTAGGAGCGCCAGATACAGGAATGTTCACCTTCAAACTACCTGACTGATACATCCTGATACCAGCACCATCAAATACAACCCCTGTAGTGGGGTTAGGAGCACTTACAACAATCTTTGTACTCTGTATGCTACGGATGTAGTCACTGGAACTATCTAATGCGTTAGCGGCTCTTCCAGCCCCTGTTACCTGAGTGCTGGTTGTTTTAAAGTATGTACTACCATTATCAATATCATCCAAATCCCCACTGATCTGTGTCAGAGACACATTATGTGGATTACCTGTCAATGCAGCATGTATGGCAGCAGCAGAGCTATCTGTTTGTATTGTACCTACAGCGACACCATTAATAGTGGCAGTGTTCGTGATAATACTATTTGCGGCGATTGTTCCTGCAAACACCGCATTACCTGTAGCATCTATGACAATACTATTATGCCAAGTACCTGCATTATCGTTATATCCCATACCAATACCAGCAGAGCTAATACCAACAGCAGGTCGTATACCAAGTCCAGCAGTGGCACTACCATTAAATACAGCATCTTTATGCTGGAAGGCAATGAAAGCACTTCCTACATCTACTTTCATACGATAGTTACTACCAATACCTGCCACAATGCCAGCAACACCTGCGTCCAATGCAGGCTGTAAGTTAAAACTACCGTCAGCAAATGTGTCTATCTCATCCAGCATATCCTGTAATGACCGACCATCTCCTGACACTGTAACTGAATTGGTGATAACACTATTAGCTGCAATAGTACCTAAGAACGTAGCATCTCCAGCAGCCGTTATGGATACAGCATTAGTCCATGCTCCTGTAGTAGGATCGTTAAACCCCATCGCTATGCCATTAGCTGAAATACCTACGGCAGTATGTCCTGCCCCAGCAGCAGCAACACCCTCAAAGACAGCATCCTTATGTTTGAATGCAGCGTAATGTAGTGTGTCATCTACAATCATCTCATAGTTACCACCTACACCAGCTTTAATAAATCCAACACCAGCATCTAAAGCAGTTTGTAAATTGAATGTGGCAGCACTATTATCAAGAATTGTTTCTAGTTCTGCAATGGTGTATCCGTTAACAGTTCCTAAAGTAGCTTCATATGCAATGATAGAATTGGCAGCTACAGTGCCTGCAAAGGTGGCATTTCCATTAGCCTCAATAGCTACAGCATTGTGCCATACACCAGCATCATCATTGTAGCCCATCCCTATACCTGCGGATGTTAATCCCATACCTGGTCGTATACCTAAGCCCGCTGTGGCTAGTCCTTGGAACACCGCATCCTTGTGTTGGAAAGCTACATAGGCATCATCAATGTCTACACGAAGTCTATAATCACTACCTATACCAGCAATGATGTTTGCTACACCTGCGTCTAGCAGGGCCTGTAAATCGAATGGCACTGTTCCACCTCCTCCTTGTCCTGGGGGCAATGTAATAGGCCCACCACCTGTATATCCATCATTATCTGAGTAGTATAACCAACGTAATTTGTGATTAGCGGCATCATAGTATCCCTTAACACCATGCTTTGCTCTCTCAGGAAAGCTATTATAATATTTCTGTATTGTGTTTAATGTAATACTTGTAGTGTCATAACTACCTTGATCGTTTGGGGTGAGAGTGTAAATGCCATCTACAGCCCAAAAGAATATCTGTCCATTAACTTCTACAATACTTCTAGGAGAACTGACACCTATACTAGCCACTTTATTTACTTGGAATGAAGTAGCTCTAAACCCACTATCATCTCCACGTATTTCCCATACGCCATTCTCAGCAAACACAAATAAGCTACTCTTAATAGCCAATAATTTATTAATCACTGTTACTTCAGGAATACGTATTACACCACCATCTGTATCAACCACTTCATTGAAATCAGGGCTAGTAGGGTCTGCTTCTGTATAACATGAGACTAAATCTATGGGTGTTTGTAGCACACGAGAGAAGAACACAACACCATTAAAATTAGGGCTACGCGCATCTCCTTGTTCTACACGAGACAATATACCTGCATACCAAGCTCTACCCGCATAAGAAGAGACACAACGTACACGTCCTGATTCTCTATCAAGAGGTAAACCAGGAACACCACTATTGGCTATTCTACTTGCTCCACGATCAAACGCATTAATTAAGAAATGCCCTCTAGCCACTTGACTGTTGTTAATTAAATAACGTTTAGCTACATTCGGATCATATTTCTTAACATCTGCTGAAGTTAAATCTTCTACTCTACCAATGCTCCATTGATCGGCATTACTAGGATATACACCAAACGTATTGAATGTGCAATCTGTAGGGGAGATACCAGCACCACATGTGCTTTCAATTCCTGTAGGGAGCCATCCTTGATTAATTAAGTTATAACGATGAGCATTACTTAAAGTAGTAGGTCTTTCATCAGATCGTAAATTATCATTCACTCCTTCTGTATCACGAACCACAATGGGGGAAGTTTCAAATGTAATATCATCCGTGTCCGCATTGTAGGCTACTAGATAGGGGGAATTCAACTGTGGGGAAACTACAATTAAACTATTACCAATAATGGCATAATCAAACACCATCTCTAATGGCCCACCTGTATTGATAGGAAGTCCACCATTCAACAAATTGTCAGAGGGATTAGCAGTGAGCAGGTTAACAAAATAAAGATAACCCCCTATCTGAATAATACCAATATCTATGTGGCGATTCCCCATTGGATTAGCCCAACGATAAAAGCTACGGGTGCTTTTAGCAAGTTGGTCTGCCGTATAGTGGGTAGTATTTAAGGCGTAGTCATCCTCAAAATCAATACCTAATCGTCTATCTCTACTACCATCTCTATTAAGTTTAAAGTTTACTTCATCAAGAGATGCATTAGGTGGAAATGATAAAGGGCTTGCCTCAGTGACAAACCCCTTAACGAATGTGTTAATCTGTACATCATTCTTTTGCGAAGCCATTATTGCATTCCTAAAGCTGTCAGATAGTATGAATACACCAGTACAGAACCATCTGCACCATTGTTTGTAACAAATACCTCTACATAATCATTAGTAGCTAAGGTTACTTCAGCCATTAAACACACTTGCTCTTTTACGGCTGTGACAGTAGTTATTACAACAGTGCTTCCTGTTAATAAGCTACCATTCTTATAGATGGCAAACTCCAGTTCTCTGTTAGCACCTGAAGCTTGAGCTACACTCAGATTAGCCAGTATACGTGTGGCTAGTGTTCTTGTGCCTGTATATGTAAGTCTGCCTGTAGTTGATACAGTGTATTCTAAGTTTGTACCAGTAGAGGTAGTAGTGGGGCCTAGCTTTGTGTAATTGTCAGGCCAAGCTAATGTGTAAGGAGAAGCTAGGTCAATAAAATAACTAGCCCCTCTAGGGGAGATATTACCAAACACTGCTGTACCTGCCCCTGTAGCTAGAGGAGCCTGTCCCACTGTAGCAGCAGCAGCCCCTTTTATCTGATGTAAATCAGCATCAGCAATGTTCTTATGTTGTACAACAGCCATATTTTACTCCGGTGTTTTGTTATGCTTTTCGCTTAAATATTTAACAATACATTGTTCTGCTTTAGTTTTGTCTGTCCAAACACCAGACAAGCATTTAGGCAGTTCCCCACCTTCTTTAAATTGTGCTTTAACCATCATACCTTCGTTATACAAGGTGATTGTCTTACCTTTAGGTGTTTTATATTCACTCATTTTGTAAATGGAGCCTTGGTAGTAGATGTATTAACTGTTGGTTTTTTCTTTTTACTGCCTAAGAGTTTTTTACCCTCTGAAATTAAAGGGTGTTTCTTTAGTAATTTACCAGCAGGTGACATTTTAAGTATCTTAGCAGCAGGGCTTATCTTTCCCACTACTTTAGCAATCTTTTTTAGTAAGCTCATTTTTTACCTAATCTTCCGTAGTTGTTATAATGTATTGCTGTGCGTTCCTGTATCTTCCAAGCCTCTTGGCTCATACGGCGACGCTGTGTTTGAGAATGTTGTTCTGCTTTTGGATTTGCTACTTGCTTTAATGTGATGGAAGCCACAGCCTTTGCTTCACTTAACAGCATGCTAAAAGCATCCACAGGTAAATTAAAATACATACTATCTGCCAATGTTACTGTGGGGTATATCTTCCCGTAGCACTGTGTATTACTATCCAACATTTGATCGTCAAAGAAATCATTATAACTATCAAATATAATTGATGTTTCACCTAACGTTGTGTAGTAGGTGGGATGTTTGTTATCAATAATGTTATATTTAGTACCTGAGTTACCTGTTACCACTTGCACATTATCTGCTTCACTATCTCTAGCCTGAAGCATGTCCATAAACTCTAAAGGCTCCATAAACTTCATAACTTTGAAGTTGTCTCTAGTCGTTTCAGGATCTTCACAGTTGTATTTAATATACTTGACATCCATTACATTATCTGGAAGTGTGAAGTGAGTAGGACGTAACCCACTACCTGTATTGCTCTCTAACTTAAAGAAAGAATACAGGTGGGGCCAATCTCTACCATCAATTAAATTAAAATAGGTTGTCTGTAATATCTGTGCTACTTGTTGACTCTCAACAGTGTCTGTGTAAGACTCCACTGTATCACTCTCTAAGTCAGACAGTATATCCTGCACCATTTGAATAAGAGTCATCTTCATACTACTCTACCCCAAGCAATACAAAATTAATTACTGAAGCACCTGTTTCAGGTGAAGCACCTGTGTTCGAATAGGTGATTGTAAAACTACCATCAGCTACAGCAGAAACACCTGCTATTAAAACACCACCTGTACTACCAGAGGCAATTGCTACCACTGGTACGGATTTAGCTTGGCATCTAGCATTGGTCACTACAAATGAAGCTTCAGCAGCAGCAGCTAATGAAGTGCTATCTGTAGTAATTTGACCTGCTGTAGCGTTTAATGTTACACCTGTTGAACGATTAGTGATTTGTGTCACTGTAGATGTAGTAACAGCAGGATTGGTTGTGAAGCTCTGAGCAACGATTTCTGTGCGTCTGTTATTTAATCTATTACCTTTATTTAATACTGACATATCTTTCCTCTATATAAAAGAATCCCCTTGCAGATGACCGACCGAGCATTCCCAATCCAAAGTCACCCCAAGGGGAAATTATTAAGGTAGTGCGCCTGGAACCAAGTATTCCATAATGACAGCACCTACACCAGCAGTAAATGTACCAGCAGCAGTCACTTTCAACTGTCCAGCAGACGCTAGAGGAACAAACAATGCATTACCTGAGTTTGTGCCAGCATGTAAGGAAGCAGGCAGAACAGTGGTAGTTGCATCAATTTCAGCGAGTGAAATCAAATCCCACAGTTTGTCTGTACCAGAGCCAATAGCCGTACCTGCGCTATCAACCAAGTCGATGTCATAGCTAGTACCACCAGCAAACACCGTTAACACTTGGAAATAGGCTTCCAAAGGAATGCTACCTACTGGAAGAGTAAAGGTTAAAAGATTGGTAGAAGCCACTGGTAAATCATCATATGAGAATGTCCAGATAGCTGTTTTAATCAGATCATTGGCAACACGACCACCATATTTCTGATTTGTTTTACGAGTACCGAAGTTTTTAGAAACGGTACGGATTGCTCCGATTTCAATTGCCATTATATGTATCTCCTATTAAGCACGAGCAGTTGGTGAAGTCCAAACAACGCCGATAGTATCTGTACGTTGTCCTGCTAAACCAAATTTGGTAACAGTTTGGAACTTATCTTTACGTTCTGATTGATCTCTCCATCCTTCTACAGATGGCATTTTACGCCATGCATGCATAACAGGTTTGCAGTTGTCATCAGCAATACACATAAAGATTGAAGCTACGTCACCAATTTCAGCCGTATCATTTGCCAAGCCATAGGTAGATGCATCCAAAGCTTCAGTAGCGGTTTTACGTGGTAGACGAGTAGAAGTCCAGATGTCCCAACCATAGATGTTACGAACAAATTTATGATTGCGTTGGAAACCTGTATTAACAATACCTTCAAATGAAGGGTTGTTAGAAGCGTTAACAATGTTCGTCAAGTTGTTCATTGCAGCAGCAACAATAGGAGGAACAATTAGTACACGTCCTTCTTGTGGTACATCAGCTTCATCAAAGCTATATTGCATTACTAGCAAGTCTTCAAGAGTCATTACACGGTTTGTTGCACCTGCACCACCAGCTACCCAACGATGTGGAGCACTGTTTACCAAGTTAACCGATGCGTTGGTTTGAATGGTAGAAGCTACTTGCAAGAAACGTGATTCATGATGTTGAGCCAGAGCACGAGTAGAAGCACGTGAACGTAAGCCCATCAGTTGATCAATTTGACTACCTTCTTCACGGAGGTCATCAGACACTGCCCAAGCATCACCAACGTAGTCAGTGATAGACAGGGTGATAGTACCCGTATCAATTGGATTGAAGTTTAATGGAACATCTTCTGTGGCTTCTTGTAGAACAACATCACCAACAGTTTTAATGTTAAGAGTCGTACCTTTTTGGAAATCAGAAACATCTCTCCAGAACATTTCGGGCAAAAGGTATGGTTCTAAGTTATCCAGAATATACTTTGAGTATATCTGTGCTTCAATAAAAGCTTGTGTGTTACCTATAAGTTGAGTCATTTCATTCCTTTATTATGAATAGTTTTTCATGACATGTTCACGAGCACGAGCTATAGCTAAAGCATCATCTTTTGCACTACCATTCAGAGGTACACGAGATGAAGGGATGTCTTTGATAGTGTTATTAACTAAGTTAACATCACTGTTGAGTACACCAGATTTAGTTGCTGCTTGTGGCGTAATACCTGCCAGTTTAAAAAATGCTGTGGGTGAAGTGAGGGCTAATTGATTCAAGGCTTCCTTAGTAACTCCGAGGTCAGTAGCTAGTGCTGCATACTTCTCACGGGCTTTCTCTCCATAAACCTTAGTGAGTTCATCCACTACTGTCTTTTGGTTAGAGGCATAAGTTTCTTGGACTTTAACTCGTTCTACTTCTTGTCTTACTAAGCTTGATATATCTGGCATATCAACCTTTGGGGGAATGGTGTCTCCATTTCTTACAGGTGTAATATTGTTCTGTATATCTTGTAGAAGTTCCTCTGCTGTTTTACGTTTAGCAAGCTCTTCCTTAATTTGTCTGTTCTCTTCTTCAAGAGTAGAGATGTGTTTCTGTGCATTAGGGAATGCTCGATGAACGTCATCAATAGTGGCATACTTCTTACCAACTCCTACGTATTCAGCTAGTTCTGGTGGAACTGTGGATACTACTGGAGTGTTTGGAACCAAAGGTTCCTGTGTTACGGGGGCTTGGTCAGCACCATTAAAAATATCAGTCATGTTTTATATTTATAAATTCTTCAAGTTGATTAAGAGCTTTCTGAAAGCCTAGTTCATAGGCTTGGAGGTAGGGCCAGGATGCTTTCTCGAAATTGTCTTTGTTGAAAACGCTTCGCTCACTAACTCCTTTAAGCTCTTGGATTTGGGCTTTAATTACGTCGATTACTTCTACTGTAGAGAGTTTCTTAAACTCCTGTGGATCTTTTAGAATGTTTTTCATTGTTTATAAAAGTATTATAGCACAAATTGATAAAAAAGTCAAGAAATATCTTGACATTTCTATTCTTCTGTGTTAAGCATTCCCTCATCTACTGGAGTAACTGCCTCATTATTAAGAGTTTGTTGGCTTTCATTCAACAGCTTCTGTGTCTCTGTTTTCTCTGCAACAGCAATATTATCCCTGAACAATTGCCATTTGGTCAGTCCTAACACTTCTTCTATCAAACCTGTAAGGGCTTTACGAGATAAGTCAGGCTGAATGATTTGACCAATAGGACTATTGAATACCCCTGTCAGGTTTTGTATCAATTGTGCTCTAGCAGCAAAGTGTCTAGCACCCACTGGTCGTAGCTTACCTTTGGCTGTAATATCTTCTTTAGTGATGTCCATAAATTCTACAACACCAATATCACTATCTACAACACGAAGCACATCCTTAGTTGACAAATTACGTTTCGCACTTTCAATGTACAAATTAATAATAGGTTCTAGCATCTCTTGAGAGAACTTAAGTATCTTATTATTAAATATACGCCCTGCTGCATTCTCTAGGCTCTGTACTTCAAATGCTGTCTTCTCTCCAGGGGTACGCATACCCATAGCTTGTTTAGGAGCACCAGCCATCTCTTCCATCACCTGCATCAGATAAGCTATCTCTGTATTCACTTGGAACACTGTGGAATTAGGTGGCATAGGCACAACGTCACCATCTTCTGACAGATGAATCTTAACTCCAGGCCCCCATACAAAGGGTTCTACATCACCAATAATCTTAACAGGAGGCATAATGGTTTGATCCATTGCATCTGCTTTAAAGTTTTCTAGGTGGTCTAGTCTATATTGCATGCCAACCAGATTATCCAGAGGCCCCATAGCGTAAAGATTATCAGGTCTATCTCTCCAGCCCACATGTACTTTATTATCCTTTCCAAGCCAATTGGGGTTGTCTATCTGACGTATAATTTGTGTGCGATCAATGATAGTGATAATTTGATTCTCATGGAGAACATCATTGGTACTGTCGTAGTAATCACCTTCAAACTCAATGAGTTCTACAATACCACTACCATAATATTCAGACAACGTACCAAACCCATCAGCGAGATATCCTTCAGCTTTATCAATATCTTCTTTATTAAAGCTGGTGAGTTCCCTGCGTTTATCCATTATCTGCTTGAATACTTTCTCGTCAAACTGTAAGTCTGTACGAGTTTTCATCTCTTTCTTTATTTCACCGAGAGACTTCATGTATCTACGGAACTTAACCGATCTACCAAAGTTAATGGCAGATGGATTAAATACTAAGTCAAATGGAGAAATACGTAGGCATTGTGGCCCCATGTAGGTGGTGTTTTCCTCACCTGTTACTGGATCTGTGTGTGTTTCATTCACCCATATCACTTCAGCAAAAGCATTGCCATTGTCTATGTAATCATATAACAACTTGCTAATGACCGACCTAAGCCCTGAGTTTACTGCTTTATTCTTAGCATAAGTCTCTAACACCTTACGTTTCTCTACATCTACAGCTTCAACACTATCACCTTCCCATACTAACCAATCATCATTGGGAAACAAGGCATCCATATAGTTAGCATGGAGGTTATCCCTTATCTGAGTAATCTTAGGTATGGTAGTTTTATTCTTCCAGGGGAGGCTACTATTTGTAGTGGTAGTAGTATCTGTGGCAAAGATGTAATTACGAAGTTCCTTCTTCTCCGCTTCCCATGCGTCCCTTTGAATTCTCCATTGTGAATACATCGAAATTAAACTAGAGGCTAGTGAGTCCTTATCCCTATCCAAAACGTTCTGAATATTTCGTACTGTGGCTACTGTTCCTACCATTTACCTTATACCTCCGAATCTAGCGTGATACACTATTTGGTTATTTTGCTCACGCATATGATGTTGTTGTGGTGCTTTAGAAATAGCTATAGCACTTGCCAATGCATCCTTAATGTCATCATGTGGTGGTCGTCTAAGAATAAGCTCTTCCTCCAGCAATTGGCAATTCCCCCCTCTATAATGCCACATCTGCATGTTGTCATATCTAGGTGATAGCACAGCATCTATGCGCTCTTCCTTATCTCCTTCATGCCTAGAAGGGCGATGCTCGTCTACAGACAATGCTATACCTGCTGGTTTAATATAGCTTTCTTTTAACTCTGCAACAATAGATTGTTGGGCCACTGTAATCTCTGCCCGTATCTTACGGAATCCCCATTTAGAATGTGCTACTAAGATGTTGTCAAAGTATTCCCTAATTCTATCTGTTTTAAATCTTAGAATGTCAAGGACATAGTAATTATTTGCACTATCAACCCCTACAACGACAATAGCAGTGTAATCTGCTTTTTGTTTACGGGAGAAAGCAAAGTCAATGGCAGCATAGACATTAAGTTTACGTTCCTTGATATACCATACCCCATCTACGTTTTCTAAAAGTTTCTTGTCATAATATTGAAATTTGGAAGTGTCAATGGACTGACTACCGGGATCGTTAGGATCATTGTAATACTGTGCATAAAACTGTGTGGTGTCTATATACTTAGCTTTCTTACGTGCTAGTATTTGTGCGTCAAAACCAAAAGCTTTACCATCCTTACGGGATGTACGAGGCCACAGAAACTCTCCCTCTATCTCCACTACACGTTGAAACACTTCATATACTTCTATCTCTTCTTCTTCCCCATCAGAATTAAATAAACTCTCCTTCATCGCCATGAGTTCATTGTATAAATCTTTAGGATGATAGCGAGTACCTACTACAAGCTCCCTAGATGATGCAGATTCAATTGAAGCAAGTTGAGAATAGAGAGATGCCACCTTACCCCTTCCTTCCTCTGTATACGCATTTAAAGGCGTTACAAGGTCATCTAATACAACAATTGTAGCATGAAATCCTGTAACAGATCCTGTAATACCTGAAGCTTTAATAGAAGGATCTGAAATACCCTCTTCTTTACGTTTAGGATGATCTACTATAATCTCACTGGTTGTCCATCTAGCCCGTTTGCCTTCATCTTCATGGATCATGTCAGGCCAGTATTTTCGATAGATGTTGCTTTCTAATATTCCTTTTATCTGTCCTAATTGTTTTTCGGCTAGTGCTGCTGTGGCACTCACATACAGAATGGTTTCTGTAGGGTCTTTGGTGAGCCACCATGCCG
>OFQZ01000402.1_pt1 | contig 15005 bp, 20 predicted proteins | sample 1543011 | NCBI WGS metagenome assembly OFQZ01 (sample SAMN07774216, study PRJEB24372) | wastewater metagenome | isolation source: Exp Tend NO 0WW | collected 2016-02 | reverse complement strand
CTCGGCGATCGCGAGCCGGCCGTTGCCGTCGAGGAACGGGTGGATCGTCTCGAACTGCACGTGCAGCAGCGCGTCCTGGATCAGGAGCGGCATGTCTGGCTCCTCGTTGGCGAAGCGCTCCCAGTCGGCGAGCAGCTCGCTGGTGATGCGCGGGTCTGCCTCTTCCAGCAGGTTCAGCGCACGGGCGTCGAGGCGCGCGAGCTCGAGCGACAGGCCGTCCAGCAACCGGGTCAACGGCGCATCGTCGTCGCGTTGCCAGGCCGGACCGAAGGGCAGCAGCCCCTGCGCCTGGCGCAGGTAGTCTGTGGCGCTTACAGCCATGTGATCGTTCCGAGCGTCGTCATGTTGCCGGCGGTGTTGGTCACGTCGGCGCTCGGCGCGCTCATCGTGTAGTTATCCTCGCCGGCGGCGGCGCTGATCGCGGCGCGGATGTGCGACAGGTAGATGGTGCCGGGGCCGGGCAGCTTGTTGGCCAGAACGGCAGAGATGAAACCGGCAGACAGCATGCCGTGGGCGATGCGGCCGCCGAACATCGTGCCCTTGGCGTATTCCTCGTCGAGGTGGGCCGGATTGACGTCGGTGGAGATGCCGGCGAACAGGATAATGTCGGCTTCGGTGACGGTCTTGGATGTGCTGGCAGACATGCCGGGTTGCAGTTGGTCGATGTAATAGGCCATGCTGAACTCCTCGTTAGGTTATTGAAATTGGAATGCGAACTCTAGCATACGTCAGCGTATGGTGGTGCGCTCTTGCTTATTCGGCACGCAGGGCCTCGACCGGGTCGAGACGGGCGGCATTGCGCGCCGGCAGCACCCCGGCCAGCAGGCCAATGGCGATGGCAATGCCTTCGGCCAGCAGGACAAAGCTGATTGGCGTGTGGACGGGGAGCGCGGGCAGGGCGAAATGGATAACTTGTGCCAGGCCAAAGCCGAGCGCAAGCCCGACTATGCCGCCGAGCGCGGAGAGCGCAACGGCTTCGCCCAGAAAGAGCAGCAGGATGGTGCGCCGCGGTGCACCGAGGGCGACGAGCAGGCCGAGCTGCACCCGGCCGGGGCGGACGCCGAGGGCGCGCGCCGCGCTGGCGTCGAAGCCTGCGAGCGCGAGCGGCCGGTGTCCCGCCCGCAAGCCCAGGAGCACGAGCGCGCACAGCGCGGCGGCGACCGCGAGGTCGGCTCCGGTCGTGGCGAGCAGGTCGCCGAAGAAACCGTCGGTGTTGTCGGCAGTGCACGCGGCCACCGCCACGCAGGAGATCAAGCGCCACGCCGAGAGTCGCGGCATCACCGCCGGGCAGTTCGCGGTGTCCTGGGTGCTGAACTCCTCGTTCGTCAGCGCCGTGATCGCCGGCCCGCGTACCGAGGCGCAATGGGACGATTACATCCGCGCGCTCGACTACCGCTCGGCGGTCGTTCCGATCTTCGGCAACGACGTCGACGCGTCGGTGATGGCCGAGGCCGCCAAGCTCGTCGGCGAGGGCGCGGTGATCGATGCCGTGTACGTCATCGACGTCCCGAGCCAGCTGCCGATTGACGCCGGGCTGTTCGAGGAGGAGGCGAGCGAGGGCGAGGCGGCCGCGTTGCCCGCCGGAGAGGTCTTTGGTCTTGATCGTGAACTGCGCATCAGTGAAGCCGAGGCCGTGGAGGACGGCGTCGATCTTGTGGGCGATCGCGTACCCGCCCGCGGCGTCGATCTGCCGCTCCAGCTCCTGCAGCGGCTTCTCGAAATCGAGCGCGTAGGTGGTTGCCATGGTCGATGCCCAGCTTTGGAGGCGGGCCTTAATGGCTTGGACCGACAACATCCGGCAGGCGTCATTCCGGACTGTCCCGTTCGGCGTGACCGACGTCAGCGGCAACTTCGGCCGGCGCACTGCCGTTCACGAGTATCCGTTCCGGGACATCCCCTGGGTCGAAGACATGGGGCGCGCCACGCGCGGCATCGTGGTCCGCGGCTTCCTCATCGAAAACTCGAAAATCTACGGCGGCGGGTCGGTCATCCTGCAGCGCGAGAAGCTGATTGCCGCGGTCGAAAAGCCGGGACCGGGGATCCTGATCCACCCGACGCTGGGCCGCCTTAACGTCTCTTGCCGCAACCTCGCCGTGAACGAGCGCGCCGACCTGGGTCGCGTGTTCGAGATCGCGTTGACGATCGTCGAAGCGGGCGAGCGTGTGTTCCCCAACGCGGCGCCGGCGACGGGTGAGCTGGTCGGCAGCGCGGCCGATGCGGCGGACGCGGCGGCGTCGGAGGACTTCGTGTCGGTGGCGATCGGCGCTCTCGAGAAGGGCGCCGCGGTCGTCCAGCAGGCCGTGCGCACGACGCAATCGTATACGGCGATCGGCGAGCGCCTGGTCAGCGACGCCACGACGGCCTTCCACTTGGTGACGAACCTGCCCGGCAGCTTTGGGCGCTACTTCAGCGGTCGCAACGTCGGCGGCCTGTCCGGCGTCAACAACTTGCTCTATGGGACCGACATCAGCGTCGGGTCGCTCATCCAGTCCGGTACCGCGTCGCGCTCGAGCGTCGCCGAGGCGAGCGCCGCCCTCCAAAGCATCACCGGGGATCTGGGTCTATGAGCCAACCGGCCGAAGTCGCGGACGCCGCGCAGGAGTATGTCGCCGCGATCGCCGCGGCCTGCATCGACCCGTCGGACGCGCTCCGGCTGCTCACCGAGCTGGCGGCGTTCACCGATCCGCCGGTCCCGTCGTCGACCGTCGTCGGCATCGCGATCGCGGACATGAAGACGGCGACCGTGAACCTCTTCCGCCGGTCGGCCGCGATCGCTCTCGCCCGCGCGGCGACCAAGTATCAGCCCTCGAGCTACGACGACGCCGCCAACGTGCGCGCGGCGATTTGCCAAGTCCTCGACGACGAAATCGTGAGCGCCGGCGACCTGGGCCAGGACGCGTCGTACAAAGCGTTGCGCACCCTCCGCGCCGCGGTCGTACAGGATCTCACCACGCGCGGCGCGAACCTCGCGCCCACGCGGGTCTACACCGAGCGCCTTCCCCTGCCGTCGATCGTGCTGGCCACGAAGTACTACCGCGACCCCGCGCGCGCCGACGACCTGGTCGTCCAAGCGGATCCGGTGCATCCTCTCTTCATGCCCGTGTCATTCCGGGCACTTTCAAACTGAAGAGGTCCCCATGAAGAGAAGCGCAGCACTGGCGTTGGCCGTTGGTGCGGTGGCGGTCGGTGCGATCGGCATCGCTCAGACACCGCTGGTCGAAAGGTTCGGCGCCAAGAAGGAGCCCGAGCCGTCACCCGAACCGCCGCCGGCGCCGGGCGCCGATGGTCCGTCGTGCCAGATGGCGCCGATCGAGACGGGCGGCAAGATCAAGGCGCCGGACGATCCCAACGCGCACGTTTGCCTTGTGCCGACGGACGTCCGCGTGACGGGCGCAGCGGCTTCCGCTGCAGCTGAGGCGCACGCCGCCGGCGCCAGCCCACGCGGGCAAATCGACGCCGCTCGCAAAGCGTCCGGGCAGAACCTCCGCTACGCGCCGCACCAAGGCCAACGCGAACGCATGAAGCGCGCGAAGCGAGCGGCCCAGGCCGGTGGCTGACGGGGATCTAACCCTCAAGATCAGCGGTCGATCGTTGTCCGGCTGGACACAGATCCGCGTGACGCGCGGCATCGAGCAGTGTCCGCCGGACTTCGAGATCTCGATGACAGAGCTCTATCCCGGCGAGGCGCAGTCGCTGGTCGTCCAGCCGTTCGACCAGTGCCAGCTTCTCATTGGCACCGACATCGTCATCACCGGCTACGTCGACCGGTACGCGCCGGGCATCACGGCGTCCGGCCACACGATCGAAGTCTCCGGCCGCGGCAAGTGTCAGGATCTTGTCGACTGCAGCGCCGAGTGGCCTGGCGGACAGATCTCCGGCTCAAGCGTGCTGGGCATCGCGCAGAAGCTCGCCCAGCCCTACGGCATCACAGTCGCCGCGCTCGACGACGTCGGCGGCAGCATCCCGCAGTTCAACCTTTGCATTGGTGAGACGGCGTTCGAGATCATCGAGCGCATCTGCCGGTACCGCGCGTTGCTCGCGTTCGAGCAGGCCGACGGTTCTCTGGCGCTCGCGCGCGTCGGCACGAAGTCGATGGCGTCGGGTTTCACCGAGGGGCAAAACGTCCAGGCCGCGAAGATCATCTACGCCGGCGACCAGCGCTTCTCGGTTTATCAATGCTTCCTGCAGTCGATGGACGTGCTGAACGACATCGGCGACGGCGGCAACCTCCGCGGCACGGCGACCGACCCCAACGTCCCGCGCAATCGCAAGCGCTACATTGTTTCCGAGGCTGGCGGCGGCGGCCTCGAGGTCGCCCAGCAGCGGATCAAATGGGACGCCGCCCGTCGCGCCGGCCGCGCGCAGATGGTCACCATCACCACGGACAGCTGGCGCGACTCCGCCGGCAAACTCTGGGAGCCGAACCAACTTGTGAAGGTCGCGCTCCCCGGCCTCAAACTTCCGAGCGCGCAGCTCTGCATTGGGTCCGTCACGTTCAAGCGTAACGAGAACGGCACCACGGCCGACCTGGTGTTGATGACGCCCAACTCGTTCATGCCGGAGCCGGTGTTGCTGCAGCCGATCCCGCCCGACGTTCCGAACCTCGCCGGCAACATCGAGGCGCCGCCGGCGGCGCAGTCGACCGAAGTGTTGACGCCGCCGCGCATTCAAAGCGACGACCCGTTCGCGGGCTTCGTTCCAACGGACGGCCGATGAGACAGCAAATCGAGCGCCTCTATCGGATGATCCTTCTCGCCGTCGGCCGCGGTCGCGTTAAGACGGTGGTCGACGACGGGAACGTGCAATTCGTCCAGGTCGTCCTGGGCCAGCTCGAGACGAGGGACAAGACGCCGCGCCTGGCGGAGTATGGGTTCGCGTCGTCGCCGCCGGTCGACAGCGATGCGATCGTTCTCTTCGTCGCCGGCGATCGCTCAAACGGCGTTGTCGTGGCGACCGGTCACCAGGCGTCGCGCCTCAAGAACCTCGCGCGCGGTGAGGCCGCGATCTACGACGACCAGGGGCGCTGGATCTGGATTAAGCGGGACTCGATCGAAATCGAGGCCGGCGAGAAGCCGATCAACATCACGAACGCGACGGTCGTGACGATCGAGGCGACGACGAAGGTTCGGCTCGAGACGCCCAAGCTCGAGGTAACCGGCGAGATCACCGCCGGCGGCAACATCACCGACGTGGTACGGTCGATGGCGGCCGATCGTGCGAAGTACAACGTACACAAGCACACCGGCGTGACGGTCGGCGGCGGCACCAGCGGACCAACGGACACCCCCGAATGAGCGACATCGCGACAGTTTGGAACGTGCAAGAAGGCGCCGGCGACTGGCAGCTCGCCGGCCAGGTCATGCTGTCCGGCCAGGATCTCGTGACGTCGATGTACATCAGCCTCTTCACCGATCGGCTCGCCAATCCGGACGACGTCATTCCGGACGGCACGCTGGACCCGCGCGGGTGGTGGGGCGACACGCGCCTCGGCTCGAGGCTCTGGCTTCTCGAGCGGTCGAAGCAAACGCAGGACGTGCTTTCGCGTGCGCGCGACTACGTCCTCGAGGCGCTGCAGTGGTTCATCGATGATGGCGTTGTCGCCCGGTTCGATGTAACGACGGAGTTCACGCGGCCAGGGATGCTGGGGATCGACGTCGTCGCATGGGATCGCGCCGGCAACCAGCTCGCCACACGGTTTGATTGGGTTTGGAGCGGAGTGTCCTAGATGCCTTTCGAACGCCCCAGCCTGTCGGAGCTACGCCTCGAGGTTAAGACCGACATCAACTCGAACCTGCCGGGGTCGGATCCGCTTCTGCGGAATTCGAACCTTGGGATCCTGGCGGACGCGATGGCGGCGCTCGCCCACGGCCACTACGGGTATCTCGACTTCATCGCGTTGAACGGCGTCCCCTTCACGGCGACCGGGGAATATCTCGAGGCGTGGGCGTCGCTTAAGGGCGTGAACCGCATCCCCGCCACGAAGGCCACCGGCAGCGTCGAATTCACCGGCACCGCCGGCGCGATCATTCCTGCCGGCACGCTCATCGTCCGCGGCGACGGCGTCGAATACACGACCGATGCGGACATCACGTTGGACATCGCTGGCGAGGGCACGGGGACGGCCACCGCCAGTGAGGCCGGCGCTGCCGGGGACTGTGTCTCCGGCAGCGTCCTGGTCCTGGGCGTATCGATCGCCGGCGTCAATTCGAACGGCGAGGCGACGACGCCCTTCGCCGGCGGCGCCGACCAGGAGGACGACGAAAGCCTGCGATCGCGCATGTTGCTCGCCTACGCCAACCCGGCGCAGGGCGGCAACGCTAACGACTACGTGCAATGGGCGCGCGAAGTCCCCGGCGTCACGCGCGCGTGGACGCTGGCGAACGGCATGGGCGTCGGCACGGTGGTCGTCTACTTCATGATGGACGAGGTCCGGTCGGCCTTCGATGGCTTCCCACAGGGCACCGACGGGGGCGCCACGGACGAGACGCGGACCACGCCGGCGGTGGGGGACCAGCTGCTAGTCGCAAACCACATCTATCCGCTCCGCCCGGTCACTGCCCTGGTCTATGCCGTGTCGCCAATCCAGAACGATATCGACTTGACGATCGACAACCTGGGCGCAGCGTCAGTCGCAACGAAGGCGGCGATCGCCGCGGCGGTCGCGGACGTCTTCTCGCGCGAAGGAGCGCCTGGGGCGACCATCAACCTCTCGAGCATCGAGAGCGCGATCGCGGCGGTCGCGAACACCGCGGGGTTCGTCATCACCAGTCCGACGGACAATATTGCCCAGACAACGGGCCAGCTTCCCGTGCTGGGCGTGATCACGTACACCTAGCGCCATGCCGGCGCCCATTTTCACCGAGGACGATTACCTCCGCGCTCTCGCGACGCTCATGCCGCGCGGGCGGGCGTGGGCGACGTTCGACGGGTCCGTCCAGCAGGCTTTGTTGCGCGGCCTGGTCGGCGTCTACGTGCAGTCGAACATTCGCGCGAGCGACCTGATCTCGGAGATCTTCCCGCCCACGACCTTCCAGCTTTTGGGGGAGTGGGAATCGACCCTCGGACTTCCGGACCCTTGCGCGGACGCGGATCAGACGATCGCGCAACGCGTCGGCCAGGTCGTCGCCCGGTTCTCGAGCAGCGGCAGCCAATCCGTGCAGTCCTACGTCGACTACGCCGCGTCTCTTGGCTTTGCGATCACCATCGTCGAAGACGCCCCCTTCCGGATGGGGGAGTCCGTCATGGGCGACCATCTGGGCGCCGACGATTGGATGCTCGTTTGGTACATCGACGCGCCGCTGGGGAACGCGACCTACTTCTTGATGGGCATCGGCGCGATGGGCGATCCGCTCGCGTCGTTCGACAACTCCGTTCTCGAGTGCGAAATGGAGCATCTGAAGCCCGCGCACACGCACCTCATCTTCCGGTATGTTGGCGTGCCGGGGATGCTCCAGTTCGACGCCGAGTCAAACTCTGGCCTTGTCGCCTTCCTCGTAGGAGCGCCGTAAATGTATCAATATGACGACGTCACTGTTGTCGCCTCGCTTCCCGTCCCCGCGGCGCTAGGCACGGTCGGCTACTTCACCGACGGTTCGTCGGGCGGCGGCATCCCGCCCACGCGGCTGCGCTCCGATTTCATGAACATGCTCATGATGGAGATGCTGAACGTCGTCACGGCGGCCGGCCTCACGCCGTCAAAGAACACGTACACGCAAGTGTTGACGGCCATCCAGCTGATGATCCAGCAGGAGACCGGAAACTACGCGCTCGACACCGGGTCGGCGAACACCTACCTGGTCGCCTTCAATCCAGCGGTTACCGTTCTCACGAACGGCATGGTGCTCCGCTTCAAAGCGCTTAACGCCAACTCCGGCGCGTCGACCGTCGCCGTGAACGCGATCGCGGCCAAGTCGATCGTGCGGGACGACGGCGCCGGCTCCGCGCTGCAGGCCGGCGACATCCCGGCGAACGGCATCATCGAAATGGTCTACGACCTGCCGAACACGCGGTTCGTCTTGACGTCGGTGAACCAGAACCTCGCGACGATCGCGATCCAGCAACAGCTGGGCAACTACGTCACCGCCGGCGGCACGGCGAACGCCATCACCGGCACGCTCAATCCGGCGCTGACCGGCCACGTCGCCGGCCTGCCGATCCGCGTGAAGCTCACGGCCAGCAACACAGGCGCGACGACGTTCAACCCTAACGGCGTTGGCGCGGTCGCAATCCAGAACCCGCTGGGCGGCGCGCTGATCTCCGGCGACCTGCAGAACGGCCAGATCGCGTACCTCATGTACGACGGCACGGTCTATCGGCTGTTGAACTACCGCGCGCAGATCGCAACGCAGGCCGAGGTCGTCGCGAACGCCGACCTGGTGAAGATCGTCCCCGCCGGCCGCCTCCAATTCCACGACGGCGTCTGCAAGGGGTTTGTCAGCTGGGACAACAACGGGTCCAGCGGCACGACGGCGAAGACCTACAACGTGTCCGGCGTCACCGACACGGGCATTGCGCGGACCACGATCAATCTGGCGACGGCGCTGGACGGTGCAGCGTATGCGACCAGCGCGAACGCCGGCGATCTCTCCGGCTCTAACACCGGCTGGAATATGAACCACGTGTTCAACTCCGCCGGCAAAGTCGCCGGGTCGCTCGACATCGAAGGCAACGCCGGCAACTTCGGCGCGTCGGCGATCGCGGACCTGAACGACAACAACGTTCAGTTTTGGGGGCGCTTCCCGTGAAGGGTTGGCTTTACACGAGGCACGCGGACGCCGGCGTCAACGTCTATTGGCCAGACGCCGAGATCATGGCGTGGATGGGTTGCGGCGGATTTTGGGACGATCACCCTGTCGACGTGCGTGGCTTCGTCGACAAGCAGATCGAGATCCAAGTTTCGCAGATGGGGATCGCCGTCGGCCACGCCGCCCGCTACGCGCGCGCGGTCGCGTTCGGCGGCCTCTCGAGCTACGAGGCGTTCGAGGTGCTCCGCGATCGCGACAACGCTCGCCACGGTCACTCGTTCGACGCGATCGACCACGAGGATCTTCCGCCGCGCTACTTCCGCAACGCCTGGCGCCGCGGTCATAACGGCAACATCACCCTCGACCTGGCGGAGTGTCGCCGGTACCACGCCTACGTGATCGAGCATTGCGTGAAAAAGGAAAACGCCGAGCGCATCCTCTCGCAGCGCAAGAAGTTGATCCGCCCTAACTGGGACGACATCGAGCGCAAGATGAAGCGCGCCGTCGACGCCGAGGACATCGCGAAGGTTTGGCCGAGTGATGAAATCGAGCGCCCCCGCAACTTGATTGCCTTCCCCGGCGCCACAGGAGACGCACGATGGCTGACAACGTCGCACTAAAGGACGCGCTTGGCGCTCAGATCATTGCTCGAGCAAAGGACCTGGGCGGCGGCATCTTCGCCCTCATGTCGCTGCCGATGGACGCCAACGGCAACCCGAACGACATCACGCACCCGATCTTTCACCAGATCACCGCCGGCGAGGCGCATGTCGGCGAGCTAGGTGGGCGCAACGTCGAAGTGACGGCGCTTCTAGCGGTCACCGCCGCGTCCGCCTACGCGTCCGGCAACAACGTCGGCGGCAAGCTCACCCTTGCAAACTTCGCGCGCATCGCCGGCGGCTCCGGATTGATCCAGTCGGCACGCGCGATCGTGCGGCAGGGTTCGATCGTCTCGCCGTTCGACATGGTGTTCTTCAACGCCGACCCGGCCGCGTCGACGTTCACCGACAAGGTCGCCCAGGTCATCAACACGGCGGACGTGGAGAAGATCGCCGGCGTCGCGCATCTGTCCGACGTGACGCAGCTGGGCGTCGGTTCGTTCTATCAAGCGAACGGGTTGGCGATCCCGTTCGACCTGACTTCGGGCCAGTCGCTCTATGCGGCGCTCATCACGCGCGGCGTGCCGACCTTCACCGCCACCGGCGACGTGTCGGTGATGGTGTCCGGGATCTTGAACTAGGCCATGCTGCTCGCGTCCAACTATCGCGAGAGCCTGTACGCCGGCCTCGAGCTGGCCAACTTCCACGACGGCATCAGCTACGACGCGCGCGTGTGGCCAGAGCGCGGCGGGCGGATGATCATCAAGCAGCCGGGCGGTCCGCCGCGCGTCGGCGTGCCGTCAGATTTCTTCACGCTGCAGGGCGACGCGAAGCTGGTCCGCAACTCGATTGGGTTGCTCGTGACGGCGCCGGCGAACGCTGCGACCGTCGAATTCGACTACGTCGGCAATCTGATCGGTTGGCTGATCGAGCCGACGGCGCGGACAAACATCTGCTTTCAGAACCAGGACTACAGCGTCTCGCCGTGGGTTCTCAACGAAAGCTCAACGGTCACTGTCACGCCGGACAACGCGACCGGACCCGACGGCGCAATGTCGGCCTCGACGCTCTTCGAGTCGGCCGCTCTTGCCGAGCACGTCATCGGGCAGGACATCATCACGTTTGTAAACGGCACCACGTACACCGTCTCCACGATGGTGGCGGCTGCCGGTCGTTCCTGGGTTTTGATCTCGATTGGTGCCGCGGCGTTTTCATCTTTCACCGGGTTTTGGTTCAATCTCGCGACGGGCGCGATCGGCACGACGTTCAACGCGCCGACGAAGATCTGGACGCAACGCTACGCCGGCGGTTGGTGGCAGATCGGCTTCACGAAAACCGCGACCGCAAATAGCAACGCGCGCCTCCGGATCTATCCGGGCATCGCGGACAACGGCGGGACCTATCAAGGCACCAGCATTGCCGCTCTTCAGCTTCTTTACGGCCAGGTTGAGGTTGGTGGGGCGATGACGTCGCCGATGCCAACCGTCGGCGCCGGCGGATCGCGGGCGGCCGATCGGGTGTTCCGCACGATCGGCGCCGAGATGGACCGCCAGAAGGGCACCTTTGTCGCGCGGTACCGGCTGGGCATCGGCAACAAGACCGCAAACCAGTTCCTGCTCTATGCGTCGGACAACAGCTACAACAACAGCGCAGCGATCCTTTCTTCGTCGACTGGCCTGCCGGCGCTCTCCGTCAACTCAAACACCGGCTTTGCTGGCCTGTCGTCGGGCGCCGCGCCGCTTCCGGATCTGACCCTGATCAAGCACGCCGGCGCGTGGCAGCTGGACGACGTCCAGAACGTCCTCGACGGCACGCTTTCTGCCGTGGACAACGCCGCCCCGGTACCGCTCGCGCTCACCCGTCTCGACATCGGCAGCGACCAGGCCGGCGCCGCGGCGAACGCTTGTGAGTCGCTTTGGGTCCAGGCTTTCGATATCTATCCGGAGCGGAAGTCGAACGCCTTCATGCAGGCGGCGAACCTCCGCTAGAGGAGGCCCCACCCTATGCAGCTTCTCACCGCCCACATGCTCGACCAGCAGTGGGGCAACGCCTCGCCCGATCTGATCGACGGGATCCTGAAACACCAGGCCGACGTCTTCGCCCGCTACGAGATCGCGACGGCGCTCCGGCTCGCGCACTTCATGGCGCAGTGTTCCGTCGAATGCATGGACGGGACGGTGATGGAGGAGAACCTCCACTACCGAACCGCCAAGCGGCTAAAGCAGGTTTGGCCGAAGCGCTTCCCCACCGAGGCGCTCGCGAAGCCGTTCCTCCACAATCCGCAGGGCCTCGCGAACCTGGTCTACAACGGGCGCATGGGAAACCGGCTCAACACGAACGACGGCCACGACTTCCGTGGTCGCGGCCTTCTGCAGCTCACCGGGCGCGACGCCTATAAGCATCTGTCGACGGTGATGAAGCTCGACCTTCTGGCTACGCCCGACTACGTGTCGCATCCCGAGCATTGCCTCGAGGCCGCCGGCGCGATCTGGCAGTGGAAGCTCTGCAACGGTCCGGCCGACCAGGACGACGTCGCCGGCGTCACCCGTCGAATCAACGGCGGCCAGACCGGTCTTGCCGATCGCACGTCCGCCCTGCGAGAGTGGCGCGCGCTGTTGAGCGCCTAACCCCGCACCGAGGACAGCCCCATGTCCGGCAAAGACGACGTTGAGTTCGACGACGAATACGTCCCGGAGAAGTCGAAGCTCGAGCTGGCGGAGGAGTTCGTGGCGGCCGACGCCGTTGAACGGATCAAGGCTTCGCCGGCGCCAAGCCTCCGCGCCGCGATCGAGATCCTGGAGGCGAGCGCCGGCAAAGACCAGGACGTCGCGCTGGCGCTCGAGCTGCTACGTGATCACGCCAAGCCTCGCAACGGGAAGCATGAGCTGGCCTTTGTGTCGGAGGACGATCGTGAAGCAACGTTCGCGTGCGTTCATTGCCCTGCTACCGTTGCTTTTGTTCTTCCAGGACTTGGCGAGCCTTGTGTTGTCGGCAAGCCCGGTGCTCGCCGTCCCCCCGATGATTTCATGAGCGGGATGGATCAGTGTTCAACATCGTAAGGCAGCGATCGACGCACAGCGGTCAACTCGAGCGTTGGGCCGGTAAAGAGTTTTGCGAAGGCGTCTCGCACGGGATGCTGAATTGGTACGGCGGCGACATCGCCGTTGGCGGCGTGCCGGGCTGCGTGCGCGCGCGCAAGGGCGGCGACTTCGTTGGTCAGATCGACGGCGGACTATTTGGATCGCTGGAAGACTTCGCCGCAGACTACATGCGCGAAATGCGGCGCACGTTTGCGGTTGGTGCCTTCGCTGGTGTTGCTGACTTCATCTACAAGGCAAAGCACGGCGAGCGGCGGCTATTCCGCATGTCGAAGGACCACGCATCGTTCGTCGCGAACAAATGGACGGACCCGTTTTATTCGTCGAACGTCTGGCCGACAGCTGGTGCGGCGCCGGCCGCGGCGCCTGGCGGTACGATCTACACCGACGCCTCCGCCGGCGCGATGGCTTTCACAAATCCGGACTCCGGCAAGCGCCAATATTTCGGACGCGCTGAGCTTTGTACGAACGTCTCCGGCGGCGCCAGCAGCGCCACGATGCTCTACGACCGACTGATGGGCATCCAGAAGACAATGAACTCGAACGCGGCGGAGGCTGTTACCGGGGTTCCGACGCGCTACCAAAGCACGACCAGCACGGACGACGACTACATCGGCAACAACTTTGCTTTTCCGACCATCCGGACGGTGCTGCCGGCGACCGCACACAATCACACCGTCTGCCAGTATCTGAACCAGGCAGGCGCGACATCAAACTTTGAGAGCACGGCAGGGCTCGCGAGCGGCACCGCCGGCGGCGCCGATCTCGCTCTTAGCCAGGGGTGGTTCATGCGGCTTGCGGCCGGCGACGTCGGCGTCGGTGCAATCACTCAGCTGCAGACGGACGTGGCTGTCGCGACTGGTCAAATTGACTTCGTCATCGGCCATCCGATCGCGTGGCTTGCGCAACCAAAGCAGGAGCGCGGGAGAACTTACGTCATTGAGGCGATCGGCGGCGCCCTTCAGTTAGAGCGCATCATGGACGACGCGTGCCTGACTTTCTTGACGTATCAGGACACGACTGGCGGCTCCGGAAATCCGGGCACGTATGGCTCTATCGAAACGGTGATCGGATGATTTCGGTTCATGCATCAAAGCTCGAACGCTACCTCGGGCGCGATCAGGTCGAGGACTTCTCACGCCGCTTTCGCGACTGGCCAGGACCGCCGGTGCCGATCGCCAACGTCCCCGGCAAGGTGTACGTCGCCGGCGGCGGGGATTTTGTCGGACACATCAACGGCGGACTGTTCACCAGCTTCGCCGACATCGCGGAGCAGAGGATCCGCCAGATCGCAAAGGCGATGCGGCAAGCATCGCGCGATGCTGCCCGCATCATGGGGACCGGCCCGACGTCGATGGATGCGATCATTGCGGCGGCGTCGAACCCTGGCCGCAAGCGCCGCTTGACTTACAGCAAGGGCGATATCGTGGTGGTCACCGGCACGTGGTCATCGCTCTTCTATGTCCCAGGCACGCCTGCAGCTGGAGCAATCGCAGCGGCGGCGCCTGGCGGTACGGTCCTAGACAAGACCACCACGGGGGCGTTTCCGTTCGACAATCCGACCGGCGGCAGGGTTCAAAACCTGACCAGCGGCATGTTTGGTGTCCCCGGCTCGGCGAACTATGGCGTGATGCTGATCGACCGTCTTGGCAGCGTCGCTAAGACAATGGCCAGCACCGCAACTGAAGCGGTCTCGCAAACTCTGACGCGGTACCAGAGCACGACGCCAGGGGACGAAGATTTCGCCGGCGGAAACTTCGTCATGCCGGAGTGCGTGACGGCGCTGCCGGCGACGGCGCACAACTGGAACGTCTGCCAGTACACCGATCAGAGCGGCAACACCGGCGCGAGCTTCCCCAGCATCGCCGGCATCTCGTCTTGCGCCGCCAACCGCTTGGACATGGCGCAACCTAACTTCTTCATGCCGATGGCGTCTGGCGACACTGGCGTTCTAACGCTGACGCAAATGCAATGCAGCGCATCCGTCGCTTCGGGCAGCATCGCGTTTACCGTTGCTCACCCCATCGCGGTGTTCCCGTCTTCGCCGTCGAACAGCCTAATCCTTCTCGACTTCATCAACAGCTCTTTCAGTCTCGAGCGCATCTTCGACGATGCGTGCCTGTCGTTCCTCGGGTTTGCCCAGAGCAATACGACGCTGAAAGTCGTTGGTGACTTCATCACGATCGAGACGTAGCAGCGCATGAGCAACGGTCGGCTTAGTGGTGGCGGTAACGGTCGCTTCACGACACTGTCGCAGACGCAGTGGCAGCCGACGCTCTATGCGCACAGTCCGAACCCGCCGATCTCGCTCCTGGCGGCAAGCGGCAACGTCTACAACGTCGCCGCGTCGTTCGCTCTAACGCTTGGCTTCACTTGCGATGCGTCCGTCACGCCGGCGTCCGGCGTCGACGCGGCCGCCTCGTAGAGGTAGACCGGCATGCCGAGTTCGTCAGCGGCTCGGCGTCCGACGCGGCGGGCGAGCTCGGCGCACTCCTCCAGCGTGCTGCCCTCGACCGGGACGAACGGGCAGACGTCCGTGGCGCCCATCCGCGGGTGCGATCCGG
>OFQZ01000401.1_pt1 | contig 15025 bp, 11 predicted proteins | sample 1543011 | NCBI WGS metagenome assembly OFQZ01 (sample SAMN07774216, study PRJEB24372) | wastewater metagenome | isolation source: Exp Tend NO 0WW | collected 2016-02 | reverse complement strand
GTGCGGGTTACATTCCACAACCCAGGCGCAACGGATGTCTTCGTTGGCCCAGCCTATGTCCTCAACTCTGGTTCCAATGTTGCCCTTGCCCCTACCAATGCAGCTCTCGGTGGATGCTTTCGGGTTTATGGCAACGGTGGGACGCTGGCGATTGAGGGTGAGTGCCAGGGTGCGTGGCAGGCATTCGCTGTGACTGGCGCTGGCGCCAGTAATCCACTGACCGTCTTTGATACAAATGTGTGAGGCTGTTATGTTGCGACTGTTTATTTTTCTTATCGGCCTTTTTATCTCCCAAGCTCATGCACAAAATGTGACTTGTGCTACAAGACCTGCTAGTGATAATTCCAATGCTTGTGCTAGTACTGCTTTTGTGAAATCTGCCCCCATTACATTACCACAAATGCCTGCATTTACTGGCGGCGACTGCACGACGAGCGCGGGGAGCGGGGCCATCAACTGCCCCGCCGCGACCTCGATCCTGAAATATGGGGCGGACAAGTCAGGCGCGACGGACAGTACGTCGGCTTTTTATGCCGCTAAGGCCGCCAACCCGAGCGGCGGTCATGTGTGGCTGCCTTGTGGCACATACAAGATCGGGGCGTTTACGAACGATGTACCAGGACTCACGTTCGAGGGCGTCAACAAGTACTGCGTCCGCATTGCAACCAACCAAACCAATGACCCAGCATGGACCATAACGGCCGCATACGCCGACATTTACGGCGTGACGTTCTGGCCAAGCGTTCGGTCGAGCCAGCCGCAAATCGTTGTTACCGGGTTGGCGGCGTACTGGGTCGGCATGCGCGACGTGCGCGTGCTGTATGGCGGCGGTATAGCCGTCGTCAACGGCTCTAACGCCGCTTGGATGGATCGCGTCGAAATCCGCAACACGCTCGGCACGCGCGGCATTGACTATCGTGGCACAGCGTCGGCGCAGGCGCTGTCTCTGATGGTTCGATGGCTTGTGTCGGACCAGACATGGCCGGTCGCGGAACCCGCCGGATTGCTGACCACATGGGCGTCCAGCAAGGCAATGGCGCAGGGCCAAGCGATCGACGTTAACGGCGCATTCTGGCAGGCCGCCAACGCGTGCACGACCGGCTCATCTGCGCCGTCAGGCCTGCCCGCCGGAACGACGCCCGAGTCTGTCTTTACAAACACGGTCGCCGACGGGACGTGCCAGTGGTACTGGGTTTCGTCGGACAGTCTCGCGATGATCTACAACGGCAGCTACGGCCGGTCGCTGTTCGTGACGGACAGTCAGGTGCTGCACGGCGCCTATGGCTATCTCGCGCAGGATCTGCTCGCCGATGGCGGTTCCTGGCCCGAGTTCAACCGATTTTCCAATCTGTCGATCGATTCGGCGTTCTATGTCGGCCTCCTCGGGCAGGCCGGGTCGGACTTCCGCATCACCAACAGTTTCATCAGCTCGACCACCAACGGCACAAACATCACCTTCGGAAATTCGTTCCGTGGCGATCTGACGATCACGGGCAGCCAGATCGTCAACGCCTGCGCGGACGGGCTGACGATCACCGGGCCGATCAAAAACTTTGACATTTCGGGCGGCAACACCATCGCATCAAACGGCAAATGCGCGGGAACTTGGAGCAACGTCGCCGTCACGGCGGCGGCGATGTATGGCTCAATCACCAACAACAAAACAGGAATTGCGACCTACGCTCCGGGCCTCACGGCTACAGCGTCTTACGGCATTTGGCTCAGCGCGGCCGCATCTGATTACCTGACCGTGACGGGCAATTCGTGCGGCGGCGGGACGGCCGGCGCGACGCTCGCGTGTTTCCTTAACCAGTCAACCGGAACGAACAATTACATTCCGGCTGGCGCGAACAATTAAGGTAAATCCATGGCAAATGCTGATGAAAATGAACTTCTACTTCGGATAGCGCAAGAACTCACAAATATACGTAAAGCTGTACATGATGCAGTTCATTATATGCGTGAGGCTGAGTCCGAAGTCCCAGAAAAAAATGCGCCGGTTCATCATGTACATGCATGATATTCACGACGTTAAGAATTTCTATGTTGAGGGCGGACTTCAGGTTCCTGTATGGGTCCTGCGGGAGGCTGAGCGGTGTGATGATCGTCTGCGGCAGCTTCTTGAAGAACTTCATACAGATGGCAATACCTTTGAACGTGTTCGAAGGGAAATGGCAAAGGATACAAATAATCGTTGGGATCACACACGAGCAATAGGAGTGAGCAAATGAAACAGGGATCAGGAAATAGTTCTCGTGGCCAGACTAAGGTTGAACCGCGATCTTATGGAGTAAATGTTGGCTCTGTTTCTGGCATTGGCCTACAGCAGGTTTGTACTTCGCCAGAGCCGTTGTATGAAGGTCGTGGTATTGAAGCGCCCAAGGCTACAACCACCATCCACAAGTCTGGATCGCAGAGAGGCTAACATGGCAAAGCTTGGAACGCATGATGGTGGCAAACCCGAGAAAAAGGATTTGCCATATGATCCGCCGGTAGGTCCGAAGCAAAGTCCTTCGCCGACCAATCATGGAAAATCTGGAACTCAGGGGAAGCGATAATGGAAGAAGATTTCAAATCCGAACTCGAGTGGGCAGAAGAACGGCTCGGCGATTTGGTCAAATTTTCGCAGAGCGAAGACTTCAAAAAGCTCTCCGACGAAGATCAGGACCTGATTGTCCAGCAGGCGAGTGCTTTGAATAGCTACAATGAAGTCCTCAAGATTCGGGCTAAGCGAGCTAAGAAATGACCACTCCCACCGATATCGCCAATCGTGCATTGCAAGTTATCGGCACCCGCACCACGGTGACGGATGGCGAGCTTGCGGCCAATTCCACCAACGAAGCGATTCAGATCAACCTTGCCTACGACACAGTTCGGAAGCGGCTGATCCGGATGGCTCCGTGGAACTGTGTGTTGCGAACGGCGAATCTGGTGTATATCACGTCCCTTCCCGGCACTCCTGAGAATACGTCAACCACGCAAGTCGGACAGCCTTGGGTTCCCGGCTTGCCCTCTCCGCCATGGACCTATGAATATCAATATCCGGTGGATTGCATCTACGCGGCGTGGATTCCGGCAATGAGCCAAGTTGGCTTTGGCGTTGGCATTCCCGCAGGCCCGCCGGTTAAGTTCGCGGTTCAGACCGATACTTTCCGACCGGTGACCGCCGCTGCTGTTGTGGCTGGTGGAACTGGTTATGCTGTTGGGGATATCATCACCCTCCCCGGAATCCAGCAGGGCCAATCGCCAATCGGCGCCCCGGCTCAGCTTCGAGTTGAAACCCTTTCTGGTTCAGCTGTGGCTACAGCTTCGGTTGTAAACCAAGTGCTTGGTTCGTCCTCGCCAAAAGGTGGTAGCTACTTCGCTCCGCAGACCAATCCGCAGGTACAAGATTCAACCGATGGCAATGGTTCTGGTGCGACCTTCAACCTGACTTATGGCGCCGCTTCGCCTCAACGGGTGATCCTCACCGATCAGCCCAACGCCAGCCTTGTCTATTGCCGCGACGTCACTGATATCAATGTAATGGACGATGCCTTCCAAGAGGCCTTGTCAAAGGTCCTTGGCGCAACAATCTGCATTCCACTCTCCGGCGATAAAAACCTCGCCAAGCTTGCACTTGAAGAAGCCAATCGTGCGATCGCCGAGGCTCGTGGCGATGATGGCAACGAAGGCCTGACTGTTAACGACGTAACCCCGGATTGGATCAGGGTTCGTGGATTCGACGCGCTTGATATCTACACCCAGAATGGCTGGTCGTTTAACTGGGGCCCGGTTTGGCCCATTGCTCTGTAAGAGGGCCCAATGCCTCATCTTGTCGTGCAAGCTAGCTTCAATTCTGGCGAATGGTCACCAAACCTCTACGCGCGTGTGGACCTTACAAAGTATAAAGCTGGCGCGGCACTGCTCGAGAATTTCTTTGTAGACTACCGCGGCGGGGCCAGCACTAGAACTGGCACCAAATACATTCTTCAAGCCTATAAATCTGCGACGCCGGTCCGGCTTATCTCCTTTCAAGCCAGCTTCACCGTAGGCTATGTGCTTGAATTTGGCGATGGATATATCCGCTTTTATTATCGTGGATCGCCAATCATTGAAACCGGCATCGCCATAACCGCAGCAACCAAAGCCAATCCCTGTGTCTTGACCATCCCCGGACATACTTATTCCGTTGGCGAATGGATATATGTCCAAGACGTCCTTGGGATGACTCAACTTAACGAGAAGTATTTCATTGTCTCCGCGGTGGCGGGGAACAACGTCACCATCGCCGGATTGAATGGAACCAACATCAATTCCACCGGGTATGGCACTTATGTCTCTGGCGGCACAGCCAGTCGGGTTTATACCATTTCCTCGCCGTACACTAGCAGCGATGATCTGCGGTTGATTAAATTCGCGCAGTCTGTGAACCAGATGGTCCTGTGCCATCCGAACCATTCGCCGTATGTTCTGACTCTGATCGCCGCGACCAACTGGACACTGGTCCCGATGGTAATCGGCGCGACCATCTCGGCTCCCGGAACGCCAACTGCGACGGGGTCGTTTGTCTACTTCCCTGGAGCAACCCCGACGAACTATTCCTATGGGGTAACTTCGATTGGCACCAATGGACAAGAATCTTCTATGTCCAACCCTGCCGCGCTATATGCCTTTGACATGCGAACCGTTACAGGAACTGTCAAGGTAACTTGGGCGGCGGTTCAAGGTGCTGTCGCATATAACGTCTATAAGACTCAGGTCTCGTACTTTGGTGTCCTGCCTGTTGGCGTTCAATACGGATTCGTTGGGACCTGCAAAGACGTGAACTTCATCGACTCCAACATCGCGGCAGACTTTACCCAAACTCCGCCGATATCCAAGAACCCATTTGTCGGTTCTGGCATTGACCATGTCACTGTGACAACCCCGGGAACTTACACTACCGTCCCGACCGTGTCCTTTGGCGGATCGCCAACTATCGCTGCAACTGCCATCGCGGTTTTGCAGGTTCAAGGTGTGCCGACAATCTCGGCTGGCGGTGCTGGCTTTGCAATCGGCGATACCGTCAACTTTGGTAGCAGCCTTGTTATGTTGGTGACCAACGTAGCTGCTGGTGCTATCACCGCATGGTCTGTTCAGTCTCCCGGATACATCTCCTCCGGATCAGTCCCCGCTAACCCATTCAACCAAATCTCAACCTCTGGCGCAGGTACTGGCGCACAAATCTCTGCGACTTGGGGTGTTGGTCAGGTTGTTGTGACTGGCGCTGGCGCTGGCTTTGGGTCGGCCCCAAGTGTTATCTTCTCTGCTGGTGCCGCTGCTGCGACTGCATATCTTGGCGCAACGTCGAATGGCGTTCCTACCGTCCCGGGATTTGTTCAGCAGCGGCTGTTCCTTGGCGGGCTCCTTGGCGCGCCACAGACTTTCTACCTCTCTCGCCCCGGGTCCTACTTCAACTTTGATATCTCTCAACCGACCCGCGCGGATGATTCAATTTCAGCAACGCTTGTCTCTGGCACTTTGAATAACATCAAAGCTGTCATCCCGTCCAACTCAGGTATGCTTGTCCTCACTGACAAAGCCTCTTGGGTTGTAAATGGTGGCACGGCTGGCGCAGCCTTGACCCCGTCTTCGATTGTCGCTAATCCACAGTCCTTTGTTGGGGCCAGTGACGTTCCGCCGATCGTTGCTAATTATGACATTCTTTATGTCCAGTCCAAGGGCTCAGCGATTCGCGACCTCGCCTTTAATATTTACTTCAACACCTTCACCGGGACTGATATCTCAACCATCGCCAGCCACCTGTTCTACAGCTATACCATCGACGAATGGTGCTGGGCTGAGCAACCTTTTTACAACGTCAATGCGATCCGCAATGACGGAACATTGCTTATCCTGACCTTTCTCAAAGAGCAGGAATTCGTCGGCTGGTCACATTACGTCACCAACGGTGCGTTTAATTCAACCGCCTCGGTTACTGAACCGACCGATCACGCCGGAACCATCGACGCGGTTTATGTTGCGGTCGAGCGAACCATCAATGGCAATACCGTTCAGTACATCGAGCGATTTGCTGAACGCGCCTTCCCTCAAGGTGTAGAGGACGCTTGGTGCGTAGATGCTGGCCTTGGTTATGAAGGCTCGCCGGCGACCAACTTCACCGGGGCTGATCATCTAGCTGGGATGACTGTAACTGGCCTTGCCGATGGCGCTGTGATCACACCATTTGTGATGCCTGCGAATGGTGAGTTCACCTTGGCCGCGCCTGCATCTAAGGTTACCATTGGCCTCAGCTACACCTGCAAACTCCAGACCTTGGCGATCGATACTGGCGATGGAGCAATCCAAGGCAAGCTTAAGAAACTCATCTCCATCGACATGAAGGTGAAGGACGCACTTAACCTTTGGGCCGGGTCCAGCTTCAACCGGCTGGTTCAAATCAAGGACCTCGTTATCGGCAATGTCTCGTCGATGCTCGCGGGGCAGGATAATCAGCTTGTCACAGGGCTGGTCACTGGCGATGCCAAGATCACCCTCGACCCAACTTACACCGTTCCCGGCCAAGTCTGCATTCAACAGTCCGATCCGATTCCTGCAACAGTTCTGGGCCTGTTCACCACCATTGAACTTGAAGGTGGCCGATGAATGGCGAGGTCTATCAAATCTCCCTTGACCAGCTTAAGGGATTGACTTTACAACCAGAAGTGGTGTATGCTGGTAGAATATCCAGTCATATATTGGCCGGATTCTACCAATCTGAGTTGCTCTGTATTATAGGCTTTATCCCCAGAACGTTCCTCTCGGACGAGGCCTATATTTGGATGCAAACAATGCCTGCCGCGAAGAATCACAAACTCATGGTTGCTCGCCACGCCAAGCGCGTAGTCGCAAGGGCACTTGAGTTCTATCCCAAGATCATTGGGCATTGTTTCCATGAAGATTCCGCGCGATGGTTGAAGTCACTTGGCGCAACCATCAATGGCGACACTTTTGAAATTCAGAGGGCCTAATGACTGATCCAGTCACTCTTGGCACAATCGGAATGGCGGCCTCTGGTGCATCCGGGGCCGCTGGTATTTTTGGTTCGCTCTTTGGCGGCAGTGCCAAAGCCGATGCTTATAAATATCAGTCGTCGATGGCATGGCAAAATGCTGCTATCGCCAAGCAGAACCAGAAATATGCTCTCGATGTTGGCGAACAGCAGGCTGAGAAAGCTGGCATCGCCGGTGCGGCGCAGGCTGGACAGATCAAAGCGGCGCAAGGAGCCTCTGGCGTTGATGTGAACTCTGGCTCTGCCAAAGAGGTTCAGACTAGCCAGCATCTTGTCTCTCAGATGGACCTTAACACCATCCGCGAGAAGGCTGCGAAGACTGCCTATGATTTCTCGGTCCAAGCTACGAACTACGAGAACCAAGCCAAGGGCTATTCCAAAGCTGCCAGCAATGCTCGAACCGAAGGCATCCTTGGCGCTGTTTCGTCTTTCATCGGCACGGTTGGCTCAGTTTCGAGTAAATGGATTCAGGGTAATCAGCTTGGTATGTGGGGCAAGGGTGGTAGTAACCTATCCAATCCCGGCCCCGATCCGTTGACTGAATGGGAGTACGGCCGATGAGCAGCCAAGTCCCATATACAGGCGTTCCTAGCGTTCAGCCTAGCTTCGATGCGACGCCATCCGTCTCATCCAATATCCCAATGGATGCATTTGGCGCGGGTGTTGCCAATGCGGTAGGTCACATTGGGCGGGCCGTCGAAGGTGCTGGGAATGAAATCTGGGCCCGCGCCACCGCGATGCAGCAGCTTAACGAACAGGCGAATGCTGCTAATGCAGTCGCTGAGTTCACCACTGCGATGGGCGAGAAATATGCGGCCTATTCCAGCCTCTCTGGTAAAGCTGCTGTCGATGGATACAAGCCCTACATCGAAGACCTAAATTCCACACGAGAAGCTATTGGCCAGAAACTCAACTCTCCATATGCGCAGAAGGTTTATCTTCAAGAATCCCGATCGATACAGGCACGGTCGGTGTTTTCTGCGGCGGCTCATTCGGGCCGCGAGGGGAAGAACTACGCGATTGGCTCAACCCAATCGCTGATTGATGCAAGATCGAATGCTGCCGCGTTGGCTCCGCAGGATGAGGATAGCTATAAAGCCAGCCTGCAACAAAACGCGAAGGATGCGCAGCGGCTTGGTGATCTTCACGGCTGGGATGCTCAGACCACGAAGAACTATGAAAGCCAGATGAACTCCAAGATGACTATGGGACGCATTCAAGGCCTCGCCAAGAGCGATGTGCCTGCGGCTCAGAAGCTTCTTGATGCTGCGGTCAAAGCTGGGAACATCACTGGCGAGGACCTTGGTCGAGCTCAGACCTATATTCGCGGGCAGAGGCTGAGTGTCGCCACTCGCCAGGAGGCTGCACGGACTATGTCTGGCGATAATGCCGGAATTGCCTCTGCGAAGATGCCGATCGACAATGTGGTTGAAGCGATCGCCGGGAATGAGGGTGCCGATTATGGCACCAAGCATCCGCCTGTTACCCACAAGGTCAATGGCAAGACCATCACTGAATACGGTCTTGGGCGCTATGGCGTAATGCAATCCAACTTGCAGGACTGGCTCAAGGAAGCTGGAATGCCTGCAATGACCGAACAAGAGTTTCTGAACAATCCTCGTGCACAGGATCAACTGGCAAAGTTTAAACTTGGCCAATATCAAGAAGAAGGCGGCTCTGCACTTGCGGCTGCGAATAAATGGTTTACCGGAAGCTACAACCCCGATCCGAAGCGTACCGATGGAATTAGCACCGCGGCTAGTTATCAGAAGCGGTTCCTTGCTGGATTGGCGAAGAATGCCTCAGCTGCTGATATGTCTAATTGGGGTCGGGCCCGGTCCAAAGAACTCTTCGGCGACGATGCCGAAGCCGCGGATGCAATGGAACAATCCTTTATGACTCGCCATTCTCGCCAAAAGGCGATTGATCGCGAGGACGTGCAGGACAACATCGACACCATTGAAAATGCGATTGTCCCGGCAAAGGATGGAAAGCTTGTAACCTCGATTGAGGACGTACAAGACCCCAAGGTCCAAGCTGCTTGGGACGCGCTGCCGATTAGGATGCAGAATAAATATCGCAAGCTTCTGTCGCAAAATGCTAAGGGCGACTACGAAGCTACACAGGCGAACCAGATTGAATATCGGACGTGGCTTGGACGCTTGACCGATCCAATGGCGTCGGCTGATGAAAAGCGCGCCGCGATGAATGCTGATTTCGCTACGATGGCGATGCCTGCGGGCCAACGCCAGCAGCTGAATATGCTCAAAGCTAAGCTCTGGAAGGATCAGAACAAGAACCCGGCGCTGAACCACGCGATGAGTATCTCGGATGATATCCTGCGGAATGCTGGGATCACTCGGTCCAAGAACAAAGACGACTATGACCAAATCCGCGGATCAATGTTCCTCATTCTCAATGACCGCATGAATGCTGGCGATCCTGTTAAGAAAGATGAAGAAATTCGCCAGATTTCCTCGCGACTGGTTCGCGAAGTCTCCAATGGCAAGTGGTTTGGGATTCTGCCCTCGAAGGAACAGGCCTTTAAGGTCCAAGTTCCTGAGAAGGAGAAGCAATACATCATTGACAAATACACCGCGGACACTGGATCGGCACCAACCGAAAAAGACATTCAGTCCATCTACAACGCGAAGATGTATAATCAGTTGTATGGTAAAGCCAAGAAGCAAGCCTCTGATGCGGCTGCCGCGATGACTCCGACCGTCCCGAGGTCACAATGAACGAATACGATGATATCATCCAGAGCTATACCGAACTGGCACCGGCCAAGGCGACTACGGCTTTAGATGCTGATCCTGACAAAGCGGCTCGGGCACTTCAATTGTCTCGGGCCACCGGCGTTGCGCCACTTGTCATCAATGCTGATCAGGATCGGTTTGAAGAAGATCATCGCGCGGATATGACTGCGGGAATCATCCGCAGGAACAGCCAAATCGCGGCGTATATCCGCGGGAATGATCTTGCGGATCATGTATCGAATGACGACTACGGGAATCTGGACAACGCCAGCCGGGCATTCTCCGATACCTTAGATTCCCATCCGATCTGGGGCAAGGGCATTCCCAAGCGCTATATTGCTGAGCCGTTGATGGAGGGATTGAAGGGCGCGATCTATGGGGCTGGCGAGCATTTTGCCCAAGAGCCTTTTAAAATCCCCGAGAATTACAATGCTTGGTCTAAGGGAGCCTATGAGTTCCTCGGAATCCCCCTCCGCATCCTGAATGCCGTCGCTGGCGGGTTTATGGGCGGTGCTGGGGGATTGGCTCGACAGGCTACCATCGCGGCGGGTGGTGATGAGAATCAAGCCAATCGGGCTGAACGTGAAGCCCGCGGGATTGTTGAATCAGAAATGGGTCGTGGCGGATCGGGCTTGCAGCATGCCGATCACGCGATTGGTCAGGTCGTGCGGCAGCAAGAGGCGATCGCGCTTGCTAAGCCTTGGCTAGATGCAGGCGTGGACGTGCCTCGTGGCGTTCATCCGCTGATCGACCAGATCAAAGAAAAGACCAACGACGCTTGGGTCGATAAGATTCAGAACGCTTTGCAAGAGGCCCAGAACTCTGCGACCCGCGAGCGCGATCCGGAGCTTTTCAAGAATTTCGCCGAACAGCATTTTACCGATGCCCAGATGGGAATCTCGGCGGATGCAGTGATCCGGCTTTATGGCGATAAGCTGCCTTCAAGGGAAGATGGTATCCTCGGTTGGGTTCCGGGGATCGAAGAAAAGCTTGAAGCTGCGAAGACCTTTGGCGAGGACGTTCACGTTCCGTTGGCGGATTGGGTTACCTATGTCGATCCGCAACTGGCGAGCGAATTAAAGCCTGATCTTCGTGCGTGGCCGGGTGGGATTACCAAGAACGAAGCCGCGGTTAAGGACCTTGCTGCGCCTGCGATTGATGGGGCGCTGCCTCAGGTGCGAACTTCGGCAGCTTTGGAGCCGATGTTTGCCATTGGCGATCGGCCGCTTAAGCTAGAAAAGGGCGAGTCCATCTGGAAGGGGATGGAGGATTACAACTTTGTCGATCATACCGGCAAGGTTGTTGGCGAGATTACCATCTTCCCTGATCCGATGAAGAAGCAACTTTACATTGCTTCGGTTAGTTCGCATGACCTCCAGCCCAACACCATGGGCCCGAGTCTAATTCGTGATATCAAGCGCCAGCTTAAGGAGCTTTATCCGGAATATGAGACCATCTCTGGATATCGGATTTCTGGCGCGAGGGAAGAAGCTGGTGCGCCAAAGGAACAGCGGAAGCCAGTGGTAAAACTCGCCCTTGGCGATGCCTTCGAACTCTCCAAGGAATACACCGACCTCCGCCGAATCCTTGAAACCGCCCCGACGAAGTTTGGCGACGTAACCGCGGACCTTGTTCCTAAGGAACTTTGGACGACCCATGAGCGCGCCATCGGCCAAGCGGTTCAGGAAGAGATTAATCGAATCACTGGGAAGACTGCCGAACCGGTTCTGGCGAGTGATCTTCGTTATGAAGGTATTGATGGCATTAGGGGTGTGTATCATCAGGCACCGGGAGAAATCGCGAAGATTCTGGTGAACATGCATGACTTCGATGCCACAGGCATTGCTCGGCACGAGGCTATTCATCATCTCTATCGGGAAGGTTTCTTCAAGCCTGAGGAATGGAATTCGCTGATCGAAGCTAGCAAGGCCGAAGGCTGGATTGATCGGTATCAGATTGGCGATCGGTACGGCCATCTAAATGAGCTTGGTCAGCATGAAGAAGCGATCGCGGAGGCATTCCGCGACTGGGCCAAGACCCGTGAGCAACAGCCGATCACGCCAGTCACCACGATCTTCCAGAAGATGTGGGATTTGATGCAGCGGATCAAGGATCGTGTTGCAAAGATTTTGGGAAGGGAGCCAACCTTTAACGAATTGTTTGAGCAAGCTTATTCTGGTGAGCTTGCTAAGCGCGAACTCGCTGAGCGATCACAGGCTAAGATCAAATCTGATCTTGGTGTAGATATGCCCGGCGCTATGTTCAGCGTCTCAGAGGAGCCAACTAAAAAGGGCTTCGTGGCATATCATGGGTCGCCGTATGAATTTGAGAAGTTTGATAGTTCAAAGATTGGGTCTGGCGAAGGCGCTCAGGCTTATGGACATGGACTATATTTCGCTGAGAACGAGAAGGTCGCTAAGGGTTATCAGGATAAGCTTGCCAAGAAAAATCAGAGGCAGGCTGTAACTAACGATTCGACTTTTGGCAATGTACCGATTCTTGAATCTGATCCAGCTAAATCCGGAGCAACCTACCAAGTTCATATTAAATCCGATCCAGCTAAATTCCTTGATTGGGATAAGCCGCTTGAACAGCAGAAATGGATTTGGGATAAGCTTCCCGAAGACCTAAAGAATGCCATCGATGATATGCTTGAGAATCGTGGACATAATCCTATGTCCGAGGTTCTTGAGGAATATCGTGGCCGCGATCTTTATAAAGCTCTTGAGCACTACGACGTTCACGAAAGTATCCCGCCTGAGTTTGAAGGCTCAAGCTGGTACGAAGGGAATACAACTGAAAAGATTCACACCGCTAAATTCCTTGAAAGCCTTGGTGTCGAAGGCGTTCAATATCTTGACGGCAACTCGCGGAGTGCTGGTGATGGCACACGCAATTTCGTTGTCTTTAATGATAAGAACGTTGAAGTCACTCATAAAAATGGCGAACCTGTAAACAAACCTCCGGCTTTTGCTAAGGGTGAGAGTCCGCAGGAACAACAACTCAAAGCCGAAGCCGCTGGGCTCGATGCCAAGTCCTTCAAGCGTATTCAAGACCTGATCCAAAAGCGCTATCAGGAAGATATCGCGGCTGCGATGAAGCGCGCCGAGGCGGAACAGAAGACGCTGCAGTCTAAGGAATGGAAAGAAGCCGCGAAGGAAATTCGCAAAGAAGTTGAAGCCGATATCAAGCAGCGCCCAGACGTTGCAGCGGACTTGCTGATTGGCTCCGGCGAACTCGGTGGGAAGCAGCTTGAGCGGAAGAACTATCCGCTGCGGGCTGAGGATTTGTCCGAGGCCCAGAAAGCCAGCCTACCGCGGAGGTATTACTCCAAGGATGGCGTTCCCGTCGATATGATGGCGAACCTCTTTGGGTTTACCTCTGGCGATCGGCTGATCGAGGAACTTTCGTCCTATACCAAATCCCGCGAAGGCATGTCCGCGCAGGAGGGTCTGCGCAAGACCATCGACGAAGAAGTCCAGCGTCGGATGGAGGAGAAGTTCGGCAAGCTTCAAGACAACATCATGCTTGAGGCGATGGATCAGGCGCTGAGCGAGACTAACCTCCAAATCCTTGCTGAGGAATGGCAAGGCGCGGCTATGGCTGCGGGGGTTAAGGTTGTTGACAAGGACCTTGCCAAGGGCGAGGCTCTGGCGATGTTCGGCAAGATGAAGCTGAGCGATATCAATGCTGAGCGGCTTCTGGGGATTATGGGTAAGATCGGCAGGGACACTGAGCGCCTGCTGATCGCCGGGAAGAACGCCGATGCCTTGGTTCTGATGCAGCGGAAGTATATGACCGGGCTGATTGCTGCGGAGGCAAGGAAGCTCCAGAAGGAGCAGGCGGCTGCTGAGAAGACATTCAAGACTTTGTCCAAGCGCGAAGTCACAAGTATGGAGCCTGAATACACGGACTATGCTCATCAGATCATGATGCAGATTGGTAAGCCCGTTCGTAGGTCTATTCAAGACTTGCAGGAAGCTTTGGCTCGTCATGATGGCAAAGGTAATCTTAAGGATTTTATTGAGATGAAGCAGCAGGATTTCCGAGCAATTGATGCTTGGGATCAGCTGTTCGATTCAAGCTGGCGTAAGGAATACGATCAGCTAACTGCCGATGAATTTCGTGCGATTCATGCTACAATTAAAACATTGGTTCACAACGGACGCGAAGAACGTAAAATCTATAAAGCCGGTGAGGCTGCGGATTGGGCTGATCTTAAATCTGAATTCATTAACTCTATTCAGAATGCAGCCCATGGAAAGCTAGCTACAGTTGGTAAGGGAAAGAAGAGACTTTTGCCGGATCAGTATTTCACTGGTGTTGTGCAAATGGAGACTTTCCTCAATCGCCTTGATGGATACAACCCAAGAAACAACTGGTTCCAATATGTCTTCCGTGGTCTTGCGGATGGCACAGCTCAGTTTGATAAATGGAAGAAGTATTATGCCAAGAAAATCTCGGCATTACCTTCGCCAGATAATCTTAGCCGGACGATCGACAATCCACTGTTTAAGAATCAAAAGAATGATGCACTGTTGCCATTTACACGCCGCGATCTTATCGGCGTGATGTTGAATACAGGGAACGACACTAATCTTGTGAAGATGGCGCATGGATATAAGCTTAAGTCTGACGACGTCATGGCTTGGGTACATCAACATGCAACCAAACAAGACTGGGATTTTGTTCAGGGAATCTGGGACACGTTCAAAGAAATCAAACGCGATACGGATACTATGTATCGATCGCTCTCTGGCGTTGCTCCGGAGAATATTCCAATACGGCCGATTGATACTCCGCATGGAAAGTATGCTGGCGGATACTATCCATTGATTCGACATCCTGAGTTTGGCGATGTAGCAGGTCGCAGATTTAAAGATGTATTGGCTCAAGAGAATTGGGTTAATACATTACCTGCAGCTGGACATACTAAACTTCGCACAGGTGCAATTTATCCACTAGCCACTGATCTTGATTTTATGATCGGACATATGAATCAAATGTTGTTTGATAACGCCATGCGTCCGGCGATCATTCAGGCGTCTAAAGTATTCCACGATACCTCGATTAAGAATGCGATCTATAAATACTTTGGTCAAGCTTGGGAAGGTGAGCTTCATGATTATATCGTAGGTGTAGCCAACTCGCAGAATTATATGGCCAAGAATATGCAAGGCTTTGCTTGGCTTTCAGAGACCTTGCGTCAGAATATGATCGGGAACGTGGTCGG
>OFQZ01000400.1_pt1 | contig 15027 bp, 21 predicted proteins | sample 1543011 | NCBI WGS metagenome assembly OFQZ01 (sample SAMN07774216, study PRJEB24372) | wastewater metagenome | isolation source: Exp Tend NO 0WW | collected 2016-02 | reverse complement strand
ACGCGCGCGATCGACGCCCACGGATCCTCGCGCAGCCGCGCGAGGCGCGCCTCGATGTTGTTGATCGTGAACTGTGCGCCCGAGCGCACGCGCCCGAGCTCGCGGAGATGCTGCGAAAGACGCCGTCGCTCGTGCCGATCGTCTTCGATCTGTATGGCCTGCTCTACAAACCTTCGCCGACGCGTCGGCCCGGTGCGCACACTGCGCTCGCCGACGCGCTTGCGAACCGCGAGACCGATGGCGTCTTCGTCCACGTGTTAAAAACGCCGACCAAGGCCGATTGGGACGCTCTCGACCCCAACTCGTATGACACCACCTGCGCAAAATGCGGTGCCTACGTTGTAGGCCAGTTTGGCCCCAATCACGAGACCGAAACGCCGTGCGCTGAGTGCGGGTCCACCGAATACACGGGGGGCTTTGGCTCGCCGGCCGGCGCCGCGTTTCTCGCCATGCGCGACCCAGCCTTCGACTGACCCCCCAATCCCCCACACAACGAAGGAGCAGTGAGATGGCGAAACTCAGGGTTCTCGACCTTTTCAGCGGGATAGGCGGTTTCAGCCTTGGCCTGGAACGGGCGGGCGGATTCGAGACTGTTGCTTTCTGCGAGATCGATCCATTCTGCCGGAAGGTGTTGGCGAAGCATTGGCCAAATGTGCCTTGCTATGAAGACGTGAGGGAATTGACCAGTGAGCGACTTACTGCCGATGGAATTGCCGTTGATGTCATCTGCGGAGGGTTCCCGTGTCAGCTCTTCAGCACCGCCGCCAGGGGAAGAAACAACGCCGTCAATCTATGGCCTGAGATGGCAAGAATTATCGCAGAAGTCAGACCGAAATGCATTATTGCCGAAAACGTCAAGCGTGCCCCGGTTCATACAGTTATTCAATTCTGCCGAGATGAATTGGGGTTGCCCGGTATCACGCGCTGTATATCAGCAGATGAAATTGGGGCAGACCATCAGCGTAATCGCTGGTGGGCAATTGCACACCCCAACGCGAACGGCAAACTTCAAAGCGCCATCGATGCAGAAGTGGCCCTCGTGCGCTCGTTTTCGGCAAGCATTTGGGGACCGGAGGCTTACCGCGCCGCTATTACTCTATCTGATGGGCTATCCTGCGGATTGGACGGAATTGGAGCCCCAGGCAACGCAGTCGTCCCCCAAATTCCAGAACTTATCGGACGCGCCATCAACGAAACGGAGCAAAGATGATGAATGCAGATGAGATTGCGCGCGGGCTGACGGATGCGCAGCGGAGGGCGGCAAGCGAGGGCCGAGTTACCGAATGCCCTTACAACCATCCGCGCGGAACTCGGTGCCCAAACTGCTCAGAATGGCCCTTCAAAAAGGGCGGCGCTGCTGCCTTTATTTCCGCCGTTCGCCAAATTATACAGGAGCAAAACAATGCAGACGTGTGAGACGTGCCGGTTTTTAGAGCCGGATAACAGGCCGGACTATGCGGGCTGCGGGACGTGCCGACGCTTTCCGCCAATCGTAGTCGAAACCGTGGCCTTCGACGGATCAGGCGCCAACCATTTCTCGCAGCATCGCCCTTGGATGAACAAGGGGGAATGGTGCGGCGAATATCAGGAGCAAAACAATGACTAAAGACAAAGAGCGCGATGATGCGCTGATAGCGGAAAAAGAGCGCCTTGCTGATATTTTGGAGAAAAAAGCGGGCAACGCATATTATGCGATTACGTCAGTTGACCTTCGCCAAGCAGCCGCCCTCCTACGCGGCGACGAGCAACCAAAGCCGGATCGTGCGGAGGTGTTAGTGCATGAGCTTTGGATAATGGACTCTGGCCCAAGTCAAAGTGTTTGGCTGGAAGTCGTCCGCCGCCACTTCGACGAACTCCGCGCGGAATGGGAAGCCGAGCGGTCAGATGAACCAGTCTGTCTCATCGGCAAAGTCGATTGCGATGGTAACGAACTCGTTACAGTGTCGAAGGATGCACTCGACAGATACAAGGATCAGGCTCGCTATACATACCAGCGAGCAGAAAAGGCAGAGGCACGTGTCAAGGAACTAGAAGCAGAGCGGCCTGCGGTTGTTGTTGTGCCGCGCGAAGAACAGATCAAGCAGATGGTGACCCGCTTTCTTGGCTGGAAACTGCCTGAGGATTTTCACCCCGATGACGGCATCAGCTTTGAGCCGTTCTTCAATGTCGAATGGAATGCCAAGCAAGGAAAGCCGCCGCAACGCCGCACTCCGACTGGAACAAACCTGTTCACCTCGACACAAGCAGAGGCAATGGTGCGCTACATGTTGGGAGATGACACATGAGCAAGATCGGAAACCACCGCGTCGGAATGCAGGAAAACCCGCTTTACGAAGAGGGTTGGAAAGCATTCTGTAAAGGCGTCGAGCGTGATTACGTCGAAGATGGTCAGCCGCTTTACGCTGAAGACAATGCCGCGTGGCAGCTTGGTTGGGATGATGCAGAAGCCGCAGGCATCCTCGACGGCGCGAAGGGAGATGAGTGATGACGCCAGAACTCAAAGACGCCATTGAACGGATCAGGGGTCACAAGATGACACCAGAAGAACGCTTTGAACAGCGTGTCTCATTCGTATTCGGCCAGCAAGATTATGACAGCCCAAACCAAATGACCAAGGATGAAGTGCGCCAGCATCTTGTCGAGATGTATGGCTATCCAGCAAAGGAGCCCTCCCAATGACCCCCACCAACCCAACAGATGCACAGATGAAGCTGGCGCGTGAGTTAATGACGAAAGCCGCGCCGATGTTCCCGATAACAACACACAACGGGCCTGACTACGCTGACGTGACGTTTGCGGAAGACCATTCGTCGCAAGCGATGACGATGGAGCCAGACACATGGAACGCATTGAACGAATTGTTTGTCTCCCTGCCTGCAATCTTTGACGCAATCCAAGCAACAGAAGCACGCGCTCAGGGGCTGGTGGAGGCGCTGACAGCAAGCGCACTACGGTTCCGCGAATACGAAGCCAGCCATGCCGCGAAGGGCAATCTAGACGGCGATGCAAAAGCAAGACGTAACTGTGAGATGGCCGAACAGTGCGAACAAGCACTCGCAACATGGAGGCGAACGTGAGCGATGAACTGAAGACATGCACTTGGTGTGGCAGAGAATGCAGGGTTGAAACATTCGGGCCGAGTGAATTTATTGAAAACCCGTTTTCAATTTGGGTGTGCAGCAACGCCGAGATTTTCGGCGGCACATGCACCCATGCACTTGCATATATGAGTGAGGAAGATTGGCAAGAGGAGCCCAGGAGCGATGAACTGATCGAAGCGATGGCGCGGGAACTTGCCCCACACATGCTGGCGATGAGCGGTGACTATAGCGAAGTGCCGCCGTATCAAGTCCTGCGCCCCAATGACCGCCCAAGATATGCCCATCTTGTCATCGCTATCGAGAACGCCGCCCGCGCCATCCTCCCCGTCATCCGCGCTCACTTGGAGCCGACAAGCGAGATGCTTGCCATAGGCAATGATGCTGTGGACACATGCACGAAGGTTGATCCTTGCGACAACCCTGCAAAGCACATTTGGGCCGATATGCTCGCAGCTTCACCGATTGGAGATGTAGGATGAAAGAGGCAGAGAGATTGGCTGAGCGGTTGGAAAAGCGCGTTGAGTATCCAACGCAAGGGGGAAATTCGTCGGTGATGTGGTTTGATAAAGACGGAAAGGAGTGGACTGCCGACACGGGTCAGATCACTCAACTGCGCAACCCAGACGGACCCGAAGCCGCCGCCCTCATCCGCTCGCAGGCTGAGGAACTGGAACGGCTGCGTAGGGCTTTGGGAGCTGTCACGAAAACAGCAAATCTACTCTATGCGAACGCCGTGGGGTGCGCGACCAATCATTACGGTGATGATATTCATGAGCATGGATTGCCGGGATGGCTTGCCGATTGTGCGAAAGATATTCAAGCAGCCCGCGCGGCTTTGGGGGAGAGGTAGGATGGGAATCACACGGCGCGCAGACACAATGAGCGGCGCTTACTGTATAGCAGGAACACGCATCCCCGTTTCGATGGTCAAGTCATACGTGAGGCTGGGCTATGATGCCGACCATATTATTGCCGAGTTCCCGTCATTGACGCACGAGCAAATTAATTGCGCTCTGGCCTTCCGTTCGAAGCCTAAGGCCGCACCGGAACAGGAACAAGCCGAGGATTTGCCTTGATCGAAAATCCTGAAAACATTTTGAGTTGCTTTCCATTACCCAGATCGCCCCCGCTGCAATTCAGCCGGAGATTGATGCAATTATCCTCCCACATCAATTTGACGCGCTCGTCCCACCCCTCAAAATAGTCAGCGTGGAAGGTTGAGCCTGCAACCATCTTGCTGCCGTCCGCCATTGTGTCGCTTGAGAGTTCCCAAGTGTTCGCGCCTTCGGGGCCAACGGAATACCAGACACCGAGGGTTAGCTGTGGAATGACTTTCGGATGTGTGGCGGGGCATTTCATCTGGCCCGTGTTCGGGTCGCGCTTCATGTTGGACATGTGCGCGCGGTGATCGGCGCTGTCGAGGTTCTTGCCGTCCCAGCAGTCCGGTGCGCTGATTATCATGCCAAGCTGGTTGCCGGGGCCGCAGACAGCCGCAGCGGTGCGCAGGCCGTTCTGTGAGGCAGGATAGTGCGCTTGCGTGGCGGTCGGTCCAACGCAGTTGTAATAACCGCCCCCCGCCGTCATTGTGAGCATGTTGAACCCGAACACCATGCGCAGACCTGTCGGAATAGGGACACATTCGCCTTGATAGAGTGAATTGCCAGCCGTGCAAAACGGATGATTTTTCGGGTAACGCTTATAGTAGAGAGCGTTCACGTCCGGCCTCACAACCATGCCCGTTCCTGTGAGCATTGCCGGTTCCCAATATCCCGAACGGTTGAGCGGCGAATTGCATGTTGACGCGCCGGTTGTCCGAATGCTGGCATAGGTGGACGCCGCTGTTATCGCCGTGTTGCCATAATACTGGTGGAGATGCGACTTACCCGGCTGGTTCGGATACACAATCGGATCGTCATAGTTCAAGCCAGCGGGTGCGCAGACGAAGCGAAACGCGCCGGGATCGTCAAGGTTCGGGGTCGCGCCGGTAAAGCCCTTCGGCGGGATGGCCCCGGTTCCCCAAGCAGGGACTAGTTCCGTGTTTATGTCCACGTCAGGCGATGGAACGAATGCAAGCGGGTGCAGCGTTGTGTCTGTTGGAACCGGAGGCGGAACAGGCGCGGGTGCAGGTGCAGGCGTAGGAGCGGGCACAGGGGCCGGTGGAGGCGCTGGTGGCACTTCCGCCGCCCGTATGGCCTTATACGTGCTGAGAACGCGTTTATAGGCTGCTGTGCCGTCTTTCGCCCCGCTGATATAGCTTTGCTGGCAGGTGACGTTCGTAGCCCCGCACAATGCAGCCGCTGACAGATCGCGCGCATCTTGCGTGTAGTTTGTGGAGGCGATGGCTGGCGTGCTGATTGTGGCGAGCAATATGGCAAGGCGTTTCATGATAGTGTCACCGTTTTCTTCATGTCCATAAGCTGCCAGCCCTCGCCTTCACGGGCGATAATGAACCGGCCATACATGTTCGGATCGCCGCCTATGTCCTGGACATATTCAAAGTCACCATCGGCATAAAGCCCGCCGACATTGACCCAAGTGGCCGACGCATGGCTTGCAGGGTTGAAGTCCTGACAAAATTGAAGACCCGTGTTTTCAGCCGCCGCAAGGATTGTCGGATAGGACGCACCCTCTTTCGCCTTGCCGAAAGCAAATGAGCGGCATTCGCTAGGCCCGGAGGAAAGCGCCGTCCATGTGGCGCAATAGTCCGTCGAGAAATACATCTTGTTGGTTGCCGCCGCATCGCCGGGGGCGCCGACCGGGCCAGCCGTCCACCAGAAGTGTCCAGCCTGCCCCGGCACTTGCTTGAGCTTGCTATTCCAGAAGTCCAGAACCCATGTTGATATGAGCGTTGTGCGGACGCGGTTGAACGTCGCGCCCCCGTCCGTTGACTTCCACATGCCCCTTGATGCTAGATCGACCGCGCCGCCATCGCCCTTGCCGACGCAATAGAGATAGAAATGCGTCGGGTTGTTCTTGTCATTGATGAGAATCTTGCGGTGGAGCGTGTAGCTGTGATGCCACATTTGATGCGCGGTATTGTGCGAATAGGCTTCCGCCCCGACGAGTTGGCAAGCGGCCCATGCTGTATTTATGTCCGGCTTGTAATAAGGGCCGACATGGTTCGAGGGCAGATATACGCAATTGCCCGCATTCCCGACCGCGATATTACCCCCGAGCGCGCCCGACACGACTTCCGCAGGCTGGTCCGGGAAATAGTTATAGGTCAGCCCCCGGTCCGTCGAATAATAGGATTGCTGGCTGGTGTTCGACCCGACGCTGCATATCCAGTCGGGATCGTCACAAGCATAGTCGGACGTCCCGCCGTGCTGGATCGAGACACTACGCCCCGGCCCGTGCTTTGATGGATAGGATGCAACTTGGTTACGCTCGCGCACAAAATGCGGGCGGTCCTGTGCGCCGAGCATGATAAGCCCGTCCGGGTTAATCTCGACGTGCATAGCGACAAGGTTCTCAATACCCTTTGTGATTGACGTGAGAGACCATGCGACGTTGGTTGTCGGCAATGTCGGAATCTCGAAGGCGCCGATTCCCATAAGGAGGATGCCTTTGTTCGTCATCCGGTCATAGAGCAGATCGCCATTTGAAAGATAATACTCGTTTGTCCATGCCAGCCACGGAATATCGTTCGCGGTTTTCGTCGTTGGCGTATTGGTGTTTTGCGTGAAGGTTGGCGTTGCGGAACTGGCGTTCGTACACATCCAGAGAGTTGTCCCGCCGTTGAAAGCCCAGACCTTATCAACGTCAGTTGGATGGCACACAACGCCCTTGATCGCCGTCATGCCGGTGATTGTCACCCAACCGCCGCCAGACGTCCAGCAATAAAGTTGCGTGCCCGCGTCTGACGTGCCCGCCGTGCGCGTTGACATCCAGAGTTTGCCGCTGACTTCATGGACCGCCAGCCCTGCAACCGTAGTTGGTGTGCTTGCAATCAGCGCGAACGTGCCTGATATGCCCGTGGTTGAACGATAGATGCCAGAACCCTCGACCCCGACATAAACGATTTGCGTCTGCCCTCCTGAAAAGGTTGAACTACGATCAAAGGCAATCGTAATGCCTTTGTCGCCTACGGATGGAGTCGGAATATCGGGGTGCGTTGTCCATGTCGCGCCGGAATCGAGCGTGTAACGCAGCCCCTGGCCCCTTGATGCAACCGCCAGCACCGCCGCGCTTGATGGGTCATATTCAACATGCCGGTGATGCATCCGATTATTGTTGTTCGCGCCATTTGAACCCGCCGAGCCATAAGCAGTGTTCTTTGTCCATGTTGTGCCGCGATTGGTAGACATCATGAGATTGCCGCGAATGATCGCCGCCATCTTTTGAGAATCCGACTTGCAGACACCTATGTCATAACAGCCCCCGCCCGCCGCATGGGGCGCAACATCGGCGGTCGCGGTGTTCGTTCCATCCGCTACGAATGCCCGCGTCCATTCAACCGCACTTGGCGCCTTTATGAATGCGTTCGTCGTGTCGGTGCGGGCTACAACATATCCATCGTCGGCGATGCACCCGCCCGTCACCCAGCCGCCGCCGCCGATAGGGAGTGGATTAAAATCAGCGGTGCTTAGAAGGGTCGTGCGGGGCATTAAAGTGTCCTTCCTTGCTTGAGGGCCGCATAGGTTGTTGCTTGCTGTGCATCCGCATCCGAAAGCGCCCTCGCGAATCCTGACACGTGCTGGATTTGCCCGGTTAGGTAGCTGTCGATTGTTGGCCTCACACGGGCGAACAGCGACATGCGGTCAAGGCCGGTAATCGTGCCGCCGCCGCGATTGTATCCTGTCGTCACCTTGGATTGCTTGACGCCGTCATACCAGACCGTGAACCCAGAGCCGTCATCAATCAGCACAATGACGCGGTAATTGTTATCGAATACGGTCGTTTTGATTGCAACCGTGGGATCTGTGAGGTTGATCGAGCCTGTAGCGGAATCGCGGAACGCGTTGCTCATGGTTGATGCCGTCGCACCGTTCGAACGCGCATAGGCCGCAAGCGGGTTAGTCGATGACGAACTGCCGTCCGCCATGACCGCTTGGCCTGTGCCCGCATTGGCCTTGATTGCAAAAACGAGCGACCATGCGCCCGCCTGCCACATCCCGCTCGGGTTTGTGCCGACAAGGACTGTGGAATTTGCGGCGGTGCCAACCACCGAATGAACGCCGCTGGTAAGATCGTAGATCGGGCGAACAGCCGTATCCGCAGGCGCTGTAACATGGCGCGTGTTGCCGGACTTGTCGTTCCACTTGCCGACTGTATCGCCGGACGTTGTGACGGCGGTAGACCCGGCTATTTCCTTGAACAGGGTCGTGAGATCGTCGGCATCAAAATGGAATACGGCGGTCGCGGGCAATTCAGGAATCTGCGTCGTGAAGGTGTCGCTTGTCCCGTTGAGGTTAAGCGTCGAATCAACCGCCGAGCCGTCCGACGAACTGGTGTGCCGAACCGCGAACGTGTCGCCAAGAACAAAGGTAAAGGGCGATGTTGTAACCCACGATCCACCGTTCTTCTGATATTCGCCCGATCCGCTGAACGTGCCAGGGCAAACAAGCGCGGCGGTCGTTCCTGCAACCGTGATCGTGTTGGACGTGTAGAGCGTCGAAGCCGTTGGCGCATTGTTGTCGGTGAATGTGAATGCAGTCGGAACGTCCGTCAGATTGTTGACTGCAACCGTGATCGCCGTTGCGCCCAAGGAATTGTCGGCAAGGTCCGTCGCGGCAATCGAGAATGAATAACTGGTCTTCGTTTCGTAATCAAGCTGCCCGCCCGATGCCAGAACGATGCTGTAGGATGTCGCGGGCGAGGAACCCGATACGGCAAGCAGCGATGCATCCGTGCCGGAGAGCGTTGGTGTGTTCACCAATTCGCCGAAAGTCGCGGTATAAAGCACCGTCTGCAATTCATCGACATTGGTTGACGTTGAACTGGTGAGCGTTGGCGCGGTTGCATCGCCGTGCAGACAGATGTTGGACGTCGGCCCATATGTCGAATTTGACGGCAGGCGCAAGCGAACCGCAGCATAGGTCAAGCCGGACGCAATGCCGGACAGGGTAGCATCCACCAGCCCATTATCGTCGTCGTCATCCAGAAGTGTGCCGGTTGAAGCCATCGCGGTCGCCAGGGCGGCATAACTTGCGGCGCTCCAGAACTCGATCTGGTCGCCCGCGTAGAAGCCGCCGGTAAATGACGCGCTGAATTGTGGCGGATAGGTCGTTTTGCCGACCGCAAGGCTTAGCGTTGGCGTGGGCAGGTTTGAGTCGAGCGAATACCCGCCGCCACCGCCCCCGCCGCCCGCACCAGCCACGCCGCTTCCACCGAACCTAAGACCTAATCCCAGAAACATTATTCGTCCCCCGGTGAAGTTTCAACCGCCGCTTGGCGCTCAACCCAATCTTGCAGGGCCTTTCCGCGCACGCTGTTCTGAACAAGCGTTTCCAGATCGTCTATTTTAACGGCAACGACTGAGGTATCTGGATTGGTTCCATCAACTCCGCTGGCGGTGTCGGGAACGGCGGGCAGGACAGTTTCGCAGGACGCGCCTCGATTGGCTTTCCGCAGCCGGTCAAACCGAGACTTCCAATCAGCAGCATCGGCGCGATAGTCTTTGACAGTTTCATCGGTCACTTCCTCCTGTGCTTGTTTTACCCGTGCCAGATTGTGCGCTTGCACGGCTTCCGCATCGGCCTGGGCCTTCTTGAAATTGGCCACCGTTTGCACATGCGCGGCGCGTTCGGCCTTTATCGCGTCCTCAAGCCCGTTATTTGCCCGCCAGAGCCATGCTACAGCCACAACTGCGAGCGCGAGGGCACATTGCAGCGGATACTTCTTCACAAGCGCCAGCAAGGCTTGAAACGCCTGTTTGACGAAGCCGAAGCCGCGCAAGAGCATGGGGAGGATGAAGGCGGGCATTAGTGGTTCAACACCGCTGTCGTGAGCAGTCCGCGCACAGTGAAGGTATCGCAGCGTGGCCCATACCCAAACAGGTCATGGTTGCTCGAATGAACTACATCGTCGCCTTCCCAGCCCTCTTTGGTGTGGCCAAGAATGACAAGGCATGTCGAAACGGGAAATTCAATCTCTCCCGCTTCAATGCGATCCGCAAGGCCACGAAGCCCCGCCGTTACATCATCTGCCGCAATGGGCTTTTTGAGTTGAAGCACGCTCATTGCTTTGTGACCTCCACGCTGTCACCCGACCGGACAACATCGCTGTCTTCATCCTTGCTGTTCATTTCGACGCCGTCCTTGCCCGCCTTGAACGCGCGGAAGGAAACGAACGCCGCATAGGCCAGCATCCCCAAGAGCATGGCGAGCGTAATGCGCATTCCGATCTGGTAGAACCGTTCAAGCCGGTCCAAGGCGGGCGCATCAAACCAGCGGATCGTGTAAAGCACATAGACCAGCATTCCGCAGAGCGCCGGAACGCTCAATGCAAAGAACACATAGATCAGGGTTGCGCGGCCATCCTTGGTGAAGGGGATCCATGTGAGGGGGTTTTTTGTCATGCCATGCCTCCCTTGAGCCATGCCGCCACGTCGAATGACGGACACGCCTTTTTGACCCCCGGCCAGTCCCTGTGACCCCGAACAATGATGCCAGGATAGCGGGCCTTGTATTCCTCAATGATTGCCTTCATCGACGCCTTTTGGGCTGGCGTGCGCGTGTCCTTCGGGTTCATCGCCTTGTCGCAGCCGCCCACGTAGCAGACGCCGATATTGCCGGTATTTGCCCCGCCAACATGCGCGCCCTTCTGGTCGTCCTTTAAAGTCTGAACGCGCTTTCCGTCCAACTCGATAACATGGTGGTATGACGTTTGCCCGAACTTGGCCTTATCCCATGCAGAGATCGTTGCCGCGTCTACATGCCTGCCATCAGGCGTTGCCGCGCAGTGGATTGTCAGGAACTTGACTGGTCCTAATGCTGTCACTTCCCACCCCCTATCGAAACCAATCTCTTGAGCGCGGACAAGCCGATCGGGCCGGACATGCCGATAATCAGGCACGCCGGGATGATGCGCCACGGGTTGCCGTCCAGATAAGCCGCCGCCGCCATGCCCAAGGCAAACTGCGCCGCGAACATCGACACCGCCAGCTTGCGCGCCTTTACCGCCTCAGGGCTGTCATGGCCGTGTTTTGCGTCCACTTCGCCCTGCAATGCAAATGAACCGCCGAACACGGAACCGAACACGCAAAAGATGACCAGCGCCCAATCAGCGCCCGTCAGCCCCGCCATATTGCCGAGGATCGTCAGCGAGCTGCCGCTTGCCGCCACCGTCGCGCTTTTCGCTACCGTTGCCGTGCTCACAGGCCCCATTTCGACACCCCCAAAACAATAGCCATCGCCGCCGCCGAGCCGATCACGCGCCACGGATGGCCGATCTTCATTGACGGGTGCATGAGCCGCCAGCACATCATCAACGCAATCGAACCAACCAGCACAACCCAGCCGGTTAAACTCGGCTCAATCGGTAGCGAGAAGTGATAGCCTCCGGGTTGCAGAAGCGCGCCGAATGCCATTGTGCAGAGCAAAAACGCCCCCGCGAATATCTCATGCTCGACAACATCGACGCGCCTGTGCGTGATAGCCTCAAGCGCCGGGTTGCCCCCGTTGATCCACGCGCGCCCGCATAACCCGACCCACGCCATGAAGCGAAAGCCGAGCACGAGCATAATGATCGCCGTGAAGTTTCGGAGAATGTCGAACGTGACGTTCATCAGTTAAGCCTTCATGATGTAACAAAGAGCATAATAGGGCGGGAGATTGGCGTTCGTCGCACTCGATCCTTGCGTGTTCGACGATGCCGTGATGCCAGTTGTGTTTGATACGTTATCAACCGTGATGCCCGTTGTGTTGCTGCTCGAAACGCCATTTGAAGCTGTCGAATTAACACCAAGCCGAGTCTGGAATGTACCGCCGCTTGAAGTGCCGCCTGGGAGGTTGTGCGTGTGGCCGGGGTCCGTGACGTTCGCTGTGTGGTCATGCCCTGGGTCTGTGATAGTAATCGTGTGACTATGGCTTACCAACGTCGCATTCGCTGAGCCGCCCGTCGCCCCCACCGCATAAGTAGAACCCGCGCCGACAACGAACTTACCCCGCAGATCAGGCGTCCCGCTTGTGCCGTTGCAAAGCAACCAACCTGTCGGGATCGCCCCGCTTGAACCAGACCAGATTGTTATAACCCCGGCTGGCAAGGCCGCGAGAACCGCCGCCGTCACAAATGCCGTGGTGGCTACCTTCGTGCTGTTATCGCCCGCCGTTGCCGTGGTAGCGGTTGCCGCGCCCAATGCCGGGGCGGCCAGCGACGTGATGTCCGTATTTGCACCAGAAGCCGCCGCACCGATGCCAGTTCTGGCAGCCGCCCCCGTTGTCCCGCCCGTGCCGCCATTGGCGACCGGAAGCGCCGCCGTGCCATCAAGGAATGTCTGCAAGCCGGTTGCGAATGACGCCCGAACAAGCGCCATGATCGAGCGCATCCCGTTGTTGACGTTCGCGGCTGGGCAGCCTTCAGCGATGTTGAGCCCATCGACCGTTACATTTGAAGCGGCAGTAGTGGACCAGTCGAAAAGTGAAGGCATCGGCTTTTCCTATAAAAAAGCCACCTTTGCTTGGGCGGCTTGGGTGTGGTATGGTTGCGAAATGGCAGACACGGGGACTATTGCCGCAATCACGGCGGCACAGGGCGCGCTTATTGCTGCGTGGCCCTCAATTCATCGGTTTATAGCATTAAGGTTGGAGAAACTTGCCCAAGGCAGGGAAAGCCGCCCCGGCTCCTTTGGAGACAAACCGAGCAGCATCGCCTACAGCACTGGCCGCCTGATTGCGCTTAGCCAAAGCAAGTTGATTGAGCAATTTCAACGCCTTCGGAAGATAAAGCGCGCCAAGTGATGCGGGCGCAAGAACAGACGGGCTTAGGACTGTTGCAAGGCCAAGTGTCCCAGACCCCAAAGCCGCAACGCCAGCCATAGCCCTTCGCGGGGTCCCGCTATCCGGCGTGGTGTTGCGCATGACTTTTGCTCCCGATTTCACCAAGGGATCGTCGAACCCAGTTCGACGCACTTGGGAAAACATCTGCGCGGGAGTTATCTGACCAGCCGGATTTGTTTTTGACGCAAGAGACATTGGCCGCAACTGCGCCCATGCTTTGTTGAGTGCCTGCAACTCGTTGCCAAGTTGCGGGTTATGGCGCACGATTGCGTCCCGGAGTGATTGCCTTACGCCAGCTAAGGCATCCGCCAAATAACCATGATCGCCCCCTTTTGGCGCATAAGTTCGGATTTGCTTTGTAAGGAAAGCCTCAGCGTCTTTCAGGGACTGCCCGGCAAGACCGTTGCCAGTAGGATTTACTCGGTTGGTGAAGGCATTACGAACGATGCTTTCAAATTGATTTTGAATGGCATCAGGAACTGTTGCGACAAGGTTCTTTGCGTCGGCAAGGCCGAGCATAAACGGCTGGTCAAAGTTCATCGACAAATGAGGCACAAGCGAATCATAAGCATCGCCAACCGCCTTTTTTACGTGGTTAACAACTGCTTCACCCTGTCCCATTGCCTGAGGTAGTTTTTGACCGATGTTGGACAAAACGCGATTGCCAAGGGCGTGCTCGTAGGCGTTTGTCCCTCCTTCTCTTGCAAGGTTTATGATGTCCCCGACAAGAGGAACCGATGTCAGGGCTTCTTCGCCTTTGTTTATGGCCCTCCCTATCATGCTTGTGCTGCCGTGCAAAAGCTGGCCTGGAGTAAAGTTTCTGACACCGGCATCGGCAAGGCGACGAATGTCAGGGGATATTTTAGGGGCTACAACGCCGCCAAGCGCCCGCAAGGCTTTTTCACCAAGCTTAGACGTGACCGCCCCGATTGTTGCGTCGGTTGCAACGCCACCCAGAGTATCGGCATCCGACAAAAGTGCACCAGATGCAGCGCCTTGGGCCAGAACCCCCCCCGGTAGTGCTACGGTCGGCAATGTCCCTGCGAAATTGCCAGCAGCCTGCCAGCCCGTTCTACTATTTTCACCGCGTCTAACATTGTTATAAGCAGCAACGTCCGTTGATCTTGGCAGACCGATTTTCTCGCCCAAATCGTCGAGCGTTTGGCCGACTTGCGTGTTCCCCAACCAAGAGGCCATATTATCAAGCGGCTTTTGAACCCCTTTAACAAAGCCCTCAAGAGCGGAATCATTTCCGCCTGACGCAAGATGGCCTTTGACCGACGCGTCAATTACATGGTCCGGCGTGTCATCCGGGAACTCAAGGACAGTCCCGTCAGCGAGATGCGCTTGCTTGCTCATCTAATTGGATTCCCGTTCTTATCGTAGCGGATAATCTTCGCCTGTCCCGCCGAATGATTGAAACCCTGCGGACGATAAGGCTCGTAGGGAACCCCAAGCATCTTATAGGCTTCGCTCAATCTGGTTTCGACATTTCCCATTTTTGCCATAGCGGCCTCATCACGGTCTCCAGATCGTGGTTTGCTTGCTTCAACCAGCGCCGCCAATTCCTTGTCTGATTGGCCACCCGTTCCTGGTGTTCTAAAAGCATTTTGGGCCATGTCGATTAGGCCAGCCCCTTCAGTGTTGAAGACAGCGTTCTGAGATAGATATGGGTTATAGTCGGCAAGCCCGCTCATGCCCTTTGTCTTGCCGGGACCTTTTGCGAAGGCGTCCCATGTTTTCCGAAGCTGCTTGTTGATTGTGTTAAGCTGAGCAAGCCTTGTTGCTCTTTGCTGCATCGTTTCCGGCGTAATGCCGCGCGCCGCGTTTTCCGCTGCTTGGGCATCGGCTTGGGCCTTGCGGATTAGCGCCGCTTGCGTGGCCGCCTTGGTCTGGTTGTCAATCAAATCCCCGCGCGTCTGAACAACAGTGCGCCCCGTAGTCGCCGCCGTGTTTGCATTGCCCAGAATATCTCCCTTCACCTGCGC
>OFQZ01000399.1_pt1 | contig 15065 bp, 26 predicted proteins | sample 1543011 | NCBI WGS metagenome assembly OFQZ01 (sample SAMN07774216, study PRJEB24372) | wastewater metagenome | isolation source: Exp Tend NO 0WW | collected 2016-02 | reverse complement strand
TGTGACACCGCTCGGGGTCGGTGCAGTAGCACACGAGGGTCACGCTCTCGCGCGCGAGCAGGGCACGCCACGCGGCGCGCTGGGTGCGGTAGCTCTCGCGCATCTCGCTGCGGTACGCCTCGACGTAGAGCGCCCACGCGCCGGTCTCGATGGCCTCGGCGGCGCGTGTCATCTCGGCGCACGACTCTGCCAGCATGGCGTCGTCAGGTTTCGCCGCGCCCGCGTGGTCCGCTGCCGCGCGCATCGACCGCGCAACACTCAGCAGGTCCAGCGCGGGGCGCAGGATCGACCACGACGGCGCGAACGCGATCCCGTCGGGACCGGCGCTCTTGCGCGTCACGTCGAGGCGGTCGGCGCCGCCGTAGCTCACGCGGGCGGTGTGTACGCGGAGGCTCACGCGGCCCTCGCGATCGTGCACGCCAGCGTGTGACCGCGGCCCGTGCGGGCGCATCCGCAGCGCGTGCGGCGGCGGTCGGTGCAGCTGCACGCGATGGGCGCGGGCTCCTCGTCGGCGCTCAGTCCGTGCATGCGCATGCCCCCCCCGCGGCATCTTCGGTCGGGTCGAGGTCCATCGGCAGCATCGGCAAGCGGCGCACGCGGTCGACCAGCGCGGTGTAGCTGTCGCCGCTGACGAAGGTCCCGCCGATGCGCTGCTCCTGCGCGATCCACCACGCGGCGAGGTCGGGGCGCTCTCGCACGATCCTCGCGCGGATGCGGTCGCCCTTGAGGAAACATGCGTCGCAGTTGCCCTCATGCGAGCGCAGCGCGAGGTCGAAGCCCTGCGCGCGCCAGAACGCCACCACGTCGGCGCGGGTGATCCGCGCGTCGTAGAGCGGGCAGACGCTCTCCCACTCCTGCTCTCCGGTGGCGTTGCGCGCGCGGACCTTCGCCACGCGAGAGGCTTCATCGCGCCGCAACCCGACGATGTTGCGCCACGCCTCGAAGCCCTGCGCCCGCGCCCATGCCGCGATCGGCAACACCTTGAGCTCCGACGTGCAGAAGCGCGCGACGGCGTTGGGGAGAAACTGGCGCTCTGCGATGAGCTCTGCGAAGGGCTCGCCGTCGCGCGAGGCGTGCTCGTAGTCCGTCTCGCGGTAGCCCCCGGCGTCGCGCTCAATCCAGGCGATCTCGACGCCCCACCGCTCGGCGCAGTCGCGCACGAAGGTGAGCGTCTCCGCGCGCTCTCTGCCGGTGTTCGCGAAGCAGGCGCGGACGTCCCGCGGGAGTCTCCCGCCGTGCGCGTCGAGGATACGCCGCAGCATGTACGCGCTCGTACGACCGCCGCTGAAGCTCACGACCGCGGGGCCGTCGATGCGGAATGGATCGCTCACCGCAGCACCTCCCTCGCCCGCGCCATGGCCTCGTCGCGTGCTGCGTCGTCGGTCGCGTCGAGGATGGCCGCGAGCAGCGCCCGCAGCGCGTCCTCGTGGCGCCGCTGGAGCCGCGTGCGGATGGCCTCGCGCTCGTCCGCGGCGCGACATAGCGCGGGGTCACGACGGAGCGCGTCGGTGAGCGCGGAGATGCGACGGTCGCAGCTCTCGGGCGTCACCGCACACCTCCCCGCGCCGCGCATCCGATGCCCTCGCACGGCCGTCCGTCGAGCATCGTCCCCGTGTCGGAGCAGTAGCGGCACGGCTCGCGCCCCATCGGGCGGCACGCGGGACACGAGATCGGCCCGCTGAGCTTCTGCACGACCCTGCGCCCACCGCACCGCTCGCACGGCGCCGGGTCCGCGGGCGGCACGTCGATGGCGAGGAGCACGCACGCGGCGCACAGCGGCGCGCGGGTGACGCGGCCGAGGTGGCACGCGCTGGTCACGATGGCGGTCATGGCGTCCCTCGCTCCTCGCGCACGCTCAGCCCCGCGGCGAGGACGGCGAACGCGCGACCGATGGGACACTCCACGCTCTCGCACGGCCACACACGCGCGGCGCCGCCGCCGGGGTAGCACCAGTCGCACGCCGCCCCCGCGTGGCCGGGCGGCCCGATCAGCTCCGCGCGGTGCGCCTCGCACACCTCCCGCAGCGCCGATTCCAGCGCGTCCACACGGCGTCGCAGCGTGGCTGCCTCGTGCCGCGCCTCGTCCCCGCGGCGATGGTGCTCCGCCGCGCGCTCGCGGACTATCTCGTCGCGCATGTCCTCCCGTGTGCTCACGTCGTCTCTCCCCTCGGCGTCCACGTCTGCGCGTCGACCAGTAGCCCCGCCTTGCGCGCGAGGCCCACGGTGTGCTCGGTGCCGCGCGTCGGGCGCTTCTCGCCGGGCTTCGGCTTCGCGGGCTTGCGGCCGTCGAGCAGCGCGAGGCCGAGCACCTCTTCGCCCGCGTCGCGGTAGCCCGTGGCGTCGACCACCATCGCGGCGTTGCGCGCGAGCGGGTGCGTGTTGCGTGACCCCCACGTCCACCACGCTTGAAGGCTTCCGTCGTGGAAGCGGGCTTCGATGGACCCTGCGTGAGCCGGCCGCGTCCAGTATCGGTGGCGATCAATGCGAGCTTCGTCCCACGCCCACGCATCCGGCCCGTCGGCATCGCCCACGATGAGCAGGTCCACGTCCCGCAGCGCCTCCGCGATGAGCGCACGCGCCCACCGCTCCGCGTCGCGGGAGTCCGCGAGCGAGCGCGCCCCGGTGACCAGGAGCACGCGGGTCACGGTGCACCCGTCGCAGCCGTCACCCTGCGCGTCATCACCCAACGGAACACGGCGACCGCCGCCGGGAACAGGTAGGCGCCGCGACGCACATGCGGGTCGCCCCACCCGTGCGCGATGAAGCCGCCGACCAGCGCCACGCTCGCGACCATCATCACGATCCACGCGAACCCGTGCTGAATGTCGAACTCATGGCCACCGGCGTTGATCCACTCGCGTCGCGTCTTGGGCTCTGCGCTCTTCGCGCGAAGCCTCGTGATCTCTGCGTCGCGCTCAGTGCAACCGGTGCAGTTCTCCCGATACGTCATCGCCCACTCCTCGGCGCGCTCTGCGCGGCGGTCGCCGCGGCATCGGCGACGAGCTGGTCGCGGTGCGCGGTCACACGGGCGATCTCCGCGTCCCGCGCGTCGCCATCGCGGCGCAGGGCGACCACCGTGCGGGCGAGGCGAGCCGTCGCCTCCGCGCGGAGAGCGTGCTCCCTGCGTACGTCGGCGGCGCCGTCGAGGCCCGCAGACTCGAAGTCCGCAATCTCTTCGCGGTGTGAACGCGCCTGTGCCTCGGCGCCCTCAGCAATCCGCCGCGCCTCGTCGGCGCTCACCATCGTGTCCATCACTCCCGTCCCTTCGCGAGCCGTGCCCGCTTCCGTTGTGCTCATGCCGCCCCCATGACGCTCGCGACGCCCAACCGCTCCGCGAGCACCGTCAGCGCGAGGGCCGCTTGCTGCGGGACCACCGCGTTGCCGAGGGCCTTCAGCCGCTGCCGTCGCTCAGGGACGCCTTGCGCGACGCGCGGCGCTTCCCACTCGTGTTGCGCTTCGCCGCGACCGGCGGGCCATCGGTGCGCGTCCAGCCCGCGGGGAAGCCCATCAGCGACTCCACCCAATCGGCGTTGAGCGCGCCGTGATCCTGCACTGCGTCCGTCGGTTGCCCGCGACGTTGCCCTGGTGCTGACGATCCCTTGAAGTCGCTTGCTCCGGGCGTCGGCCACGCTCGCGACGTCGCGTCGGTCAACGTCGTGCCAGAGTGCCTCCCGCTGGCCGTGGAGTACCCCGCGCTCCCGCTGGAATTCGCATCGCCCGCTGTCGGCGTCGGCCACGGCTTCACCGCGCCCGCGCACTCCAGCCGCCCGTACGGATCTCCCGCTGCTACCTCCGCAGCGCTCGTCCCTTTCGTCATCGACACCCGCGGCGTCGGCCACGGCGAGGACAAAGACCCGCTCGCGTCGGTGAGGGGCGCCCGCATCGGACGCTCGAAACACTCCCCATTCCGCATCGAACCCGAGCGCGGCCAGGTCCCCGAGAACTCGTCCGAACTCCATCGAAAGGAGCCCTGCGACGTTCTCCACGAAGACGAGTCGCGGTCGTACCACGCGAACGATTCGCGCGAACTCTGACCACAATCCGCTGCGCTCTCCCCCGGTGAGTCCTGCGCGCTTTCCCGCGACGCTGACGTCCTGACAGGGGAATCCTCCTGCGATGATGTCGACACGCTCTAGCTCCTGTCCTTCGGTGCCCGCGGTCATCACGTCGTCGTAGCGACGCGCCTCCGGCCAATGCCTCGCGAGCACGCTGCGGCACCACGCATCGCGCTCCACCTGCCACACCGTGCGCGCCCCAGTGACGGCCTCGACGGCGAGGTCTAGCCCGCCGATGCCGCTGAAGAGAGAGCCCGCGCGCATCACCACACCTCCACCGCGCGCCACCGCGCATCACGCTCCACCCACGCGACGCCACCGGGCGGCACGTCACCGAGCAGCCACGCGCGGCCCGCGGGCGTCGTGTCGCGCACGGTGCCGTCACGCAGCACGGAGTAGCCCGGAGCGAGCACGCAGGGCGTCGTCGCGGGGAGCGACAGCGGCGCGGTGGACTGCACCCAGGAGCACGCGACGGCGCGCGCGGCGAGGGAGAGCGCGAGCTGGGTCACGGCTGCACCCGCTCGAAGCCGACGCGCCACACCCACGGGTTCGCGTCGTAGGACGCGCGGCCGTAGACCTCGCACCACAGCGACGCCCACTCTGCACGCAGGTAGTCCTCAGGGGTGCGCGGCTTGCGCATGTCGAGGAACGTCGCGGGCGGGTCGCTGCCCGTGCACCGGACCAGCACCGCGCCCCCGTCGTGCGCTACCGGCACCCGCACGCCTTCGTCGAGGATGTCCTCTGCGGTGATCGCGTGCAGCCGCTCCACTCGCACCGAGGTCACCCGCAGCGTGATGCGCGAGGCCCACCGCGGCATGTGGATTGAGGGCGTGAGCTTCACCCCGTAGTCATCGGCGCACCGTACGGCGTCTGCGTCCATCGACGCCGCGTAGTCGACCGCGCACGGTCGACCCTCGTCGTCAATGCGGTTGCACAGGTCCGCATCGCCGAAGTCGGGCGGCGCGATGTACGCGCTCTCTCGCACCCACAGGTCATCTCCCGCGGCGCCGTAGGGACAACGCACCCACGTCAACGGCCCGCCGCGCGGGTGTTCGAACTGCGCGCCGCTGACGCCGCTGGCACTCGCCACCTCCGCGCGCGGGCTGGAGCTGAGCAGCGCAGGAGTGAGCCACGCTGCCTGCCGCCCCGGCGCAGGCTTCACCACGCGCCGCGTCTGCGTCTTCGCGTCGGAGAGGATGGCGCGCACCATCGGCGCGCTGAACAGGATCGGACGCTCGGCGCTCACGCGACACCCCGCAGCCGCACGGTGCTCCGGTCGAGCTCATCGAGCGCGTCGCGATCCAGCGCATACGCCGCGTCCTCGCCGCACACCTGCGGCGCGATGGTCCGCGCGAAGCGGTCGCCCTGCGCTTCGCGCTTGGCCGCGGCGGCGCGTCGGGCGAGGTAGCGCGCGTGGGCGGCGCGCAGGGCGGGGATGCTCGTGGGGCTCATGGCCGCACCGCCTTCGCGGGCTTCACGAGCCATCGCTTGATCCGCGCGAGGTCGTGCGGGTGGATGCGGTTGTTCGGCGGCTCGTCCTGTCCGCTCGCGAGGCTGTAGCGCCACCTTCCGCAGTAGAGGTACTCGCGGCCAACGCGGGTGAGTGTGTCGGCGCGCTCTCCGCGACGGTCGACGATGACCCGCACCGTGTCCCCGATGGCGATGGACTGCTCTGTCGCCACGAGCAACGCAAGCGCCGCCTCCGCGCGTGTCTTGAGTAGCGCGGCGAGGTCTTCGCCCGGCTGCACGCCCCATCCCGCAGCTACAGGCACGCCCGCTGCGGCGCACGCTTCGGCCGCGCGCGTGAGGGCGTCGATGGCTGCGGTCAGCAGGGCTTTGCGGTCGGTGTCGTCTCTCGTGTCCATCGTCTCTCCTCGTCTCCTCAGCGACCGCCCGCGGAGTCGAACCGCGTCACGCCGTGAGCCCGCCGGAGGATTCGGGCGCGCGTCGTGTGCCTGCCCCTCGAGGGGCGGCGGTCTTGTGCGCCCCGAAGGGCGCGGTGAATCAGACCGCCTCGACGCGGTAGATCGCCGTGCCGTTACCGCCGCGGCGAGAATTGTCCTTCCCGTGGTCGAACCGGAGAAACGTGAACCGCACGCGGCCGACGATGCCGTCTGATGCCCATCGAGCGTGGGTAATCACCCCCGCAAGCCCATGGGCGCTCTCGCGGGCGCCGTCGTCTTTCTTCATCGCGCGCCGGGCCTGCATCCACTCGTCACGGTTCTGGCTGCACAGGTCGCGTGCGCTGGCCTCCACGGGACCGCTCGCGAGGACCTTGCGGCGGATCGCTGCCAGCAGCTCGACATAGTGCCGAGCCCTGCCCTTCGGCTCCGTCTGGCGTTGTTGGCCGCGCGCAGGCGCGAACAGCGGCGCGGCGTCGACCGCGGGCGCGTCGGTCTTGGCGATCTCCTTGATGCGGAGCACCTGAGCGATCTGGTCGTCGTCGAGGCCCATGCGCGCGAGGGTCGTTGCTTGCAGAATCCGTGTGTCCATCGTCATCTCCGTGCGTTGTTCGGATACGTCGGTCGATTGGTGATCCGCCGCTCCGAGGGGTGCCGGGCTGGTGCGAGCGGGGGGAAACTCGCGGTCCCGGCGTCCCTCGCAGGGGCGGTGCCCTGCCCGCGCTCAGGCGGCGCGCTTAGCCCTCCCCGCCGCGAGCGTCGTCACGCGCGGCCCTTCGCGGAGCCATCGCTCGACCCGCGCGACGCACTCGTCCCACGGGAGCGCGCTCGTGCCGTCGTGCGAGAGCCGATGGACGCGCCCGGCGTAGGAGTGGACGGCGTGCGTCGTCAGCGCCTCGCCGATCTCGCGCAGGTGGCGCCGCGCGCTGTTCTCGATGTGCCGCGCTCCGAGCGTTGCGACGTGCGCGGTGATGCCCGTGGCAGTCTCGCGCCACGCGTGCTCTGCGCTCGCCTGCGCGCCCTGGTGCGAGCGTGCGGCCTCGAAGGCTTCGAGCGCGGAGCCGTCGTCCTCGGCGGACTCGCGCGAGCGGGGGCCGTCGGTGCCCGTGGTCGGCGGCTCGGGCTCGTCGCTCGTGACCAGCCGCTTGAGGGTCGCGCCCGCGGTGCGCAGGTCGACGCCCGCGGCGTGCGCGTAGGACCGCGCGACGATCTTCGCGACCGTCTCGGCGCTGTGCGCGTCCCACTCGCCGCGCGCCTTCGCGACGCGCCGCGCGACGTGTTCGATGCGCTCCACGGGCTCGCGCTCCTCGTCGGCGTGGATATTGTCGAGGATCACCAGCGCGGCCTCGGGCAGCGTCGCGAGGATCGCCATCACCTCGGCGGCAGTCGCGATCACGCCGCGCTCGGCGCACCACGCGCGCACGTCGTCGCACATGGCGCGGGTGTCGGCCTCGGGGCTCGCTGCGCTCTGGTAGCACGCGCGCACGCTGCGCAGCGTGGAGCACGCCGCGAGGTCCGCGGCCCACGTCGAGGGCGCGGGCTTCGCGGCCCCTGCGCGCCCCTGCTCGATGCCGAGGCTCGCGAGCGACGGGATGTGCTCCGCGGTCGTGGTGATCGCGTCCACCTGCGCGGGCGACGCATCGAGCTCGTCGGGGTCATATAGACCGAGCAACACGTCAGAGAATTCCTGCCGCGCGAGGTCCGCGGCGCAGCGGTGGCGCAGCATCGTCGCGGGGTACTTCCGCCACGGGTCCTTGCCGGTCACGCCCGCGCGGTCTGCGTCGGCGCGCGTCCAGGTCCGCGTTGCGTCGACGCTCTCGCCCTTGCGACGCGTCGTAATCGTGCATCGCTCAGCGGTGGACTCCACCACGCGCCATGACTCGCACAGCCCCGACCGGCGCACGACCGCGACCATCATGTCCGCGCTGAGCGTGGGCTTGCCGTCGACCACGTAGATCCCGCGGAGCGACTGCATCGGGCGCAGTCCGAGCTCGTGGCCGGTCATCAGGATCACCGCGGCCTCCTCGACGCGCGAGAGCTTCGTGAGTCGCGACGCAATCGCGATCCCCGCGAGGCGCGTCACATCGTCCACCGTTCGCAGAACCATCTCGTCAGACATTGGTCGGCTCCATCTCGTTGCTGCTGTCGTTGTGTGCGGGCGCGGGCATCGTCTCCGCGCGGGAGAGCGCCTCGCGCTGCTCGCGAATCCACGCTGCGATGAGCGGGCGCCCATGGCTCTCCGCGAGCGTCTCCACCGCGTCCGCGAGCGTCGTGCCGATGGCGCGGGACCAGTCCTCGTCGCCGATCTTCACGCCCACGGTGGCCTGAGCGCGGCCCACCTCGCAGCACGCGCCGCGCAGGTCGCGCAGGGCGAAGCAGAACCGCACGAGCGCGCGCCCGCCGATGTCGGTCAGCGCGTCGAAGGCGAGCGCGCCGGGGGTGCGGGGGTCCATCACGACGGCCTCGGGAACTGGAGACGCCCCTCGGCTTCCATCGTCAGCATCGCGAACGCACGCTCGAACGCGTTGAGCGTCTCCACGCTTGCGCACTCGGGGTTCTCGGCGAGCTTCTTCGCGAGACGCCCCGCGAGCGTGTAGACGTTCTCCTCGTCGCCGCACGCGGGGCCGTCGGCGCGGCGGGTCACAGCGACACCGCCCGATCCAGCACGTCGCCGCCGCAGCGCACGACCGCGGCCCACTGCGCCGCCGTGTCGGCCTCGAGCGCGTCGATCCACGCGTCCCGGCGCGCGTCGCACACGGTCGCGAAGAACGCGTCGCTGTCGAGCGCGATGGCCTCCTCGTCGGCGTCCAGCTCCCGCTCGGCGCGGTCGACGCACACGTCGCAGGCGTGGCCGGTGCGCTCGCTGATGCCGAGGATCGCGATGACCTCGGTGCGCAGGTCGTCAGCGTGGCGAAGGGCGCGGGTGAACGTGGGCTCCCCGCAGGCGTGGCAGGGAGCGGCAAGGCGGTTGTGGTGGCGAGCGGTCAGCATGGGATCTCCTCCGGCGCGGGTGCTGTCCCGCTGCCTGAGAGAGAACCTAAGCCGCCTCTGTCACGGTGTCAACGCAATCGTAGCGTGTCAATCGGGACACGTTGACACATGTCATGGCGCCGCACGCGAAGCTTGACACGGTGACATTGGAGGCGTTAGGCATCGCACCATGGCGACTGAACCACACGGCCCCGGCGGCGTCGCGCTCAGAGCGTGGCTCGACGGGGCGGGAACGAACATCCCCGAATTCGCGGAGCGCATCGGCGTCGACCGCGTCCACCTCATGCGCATGATCTCCGGCGAGCGGGTCAAGCGGGTCAACCGCGCGCTCGCCGCGCTGATCGAGCTCAGCACCGACGGCGCAGTCCCGCGGACGATCTGGTACCCGAGTGACGACATCGACGCGACGAGCGACGAGGGCGACGCGTGAGCCCTGAGCAGCGCGCCGAGATCGCCGCTTGCGCGCGGCGCATCACCGAGGAGCTCGCGCGACTGCGCCCGCTCGTCGCGGCTCGCGCGGGCGAGAGCAACGCCGCGATGCTGCACGACCACGCCGCGCGCGGGGCGCACGCGCTCATCGCGGGCACGGGCGTCTACGCCTCCGTCATGGAGGTGCGCCGTGGCTGAGCACCTCGTCGCCTGGACCGGCGCCACGTTCGGCGTCGTCGGTGCCGCGCTCCTGCTCGCGGGGCTGACCGGCGCCGCGCTCGCGTGCCTCGTCGTCGCGCTGGTCGCGAGCGGCGCGGTGATCGGGGGCAGGCTGTGAGCGCCGCCTTCGACGTGCCCCTCGCGGACCTCACGCGCCCCGGCCCTGCGCGCGTGCGCCCGCGCACCGAGAGCCTGCGACGCGTCGCCAAGCGCGACCTTCGCGACGGCGCCGAGGAGTACCCGGAGCAGCCGGGCGTGGACTACATGCGCCCGCGCACGCTCGCGGAGTGTGAGTCCGTCGGGCTCGGTGACATCACGCCGTGCCCCTTCGTGAGCTGCGCGCATCACCTCGCGCTGAACGTCGAGGAGCTTTCGATTCAGCGCGTGTGGCCCGACCGCGAGGTGTGGGAACTCGCCGCGACGTGCGCGCTCCGCGAGGCGGATCACGGAGGGCTCACCCTCGACGGCGTTGCGGCGCGCACGAACGTAACCCGCGAGCGCGTGCGCCAAATCGAGAACCGTTTTCTCGGGCTGCTCCGCGTGGCCCTCGTCGATGAACTCGGCGCGGACGGCGTGCAGGCGATGCTCGAAGGGCTCGACGACGCAGAGGACCGACGCAGCGCGATGGATGCGCAGTACCCGGGCGACCCGCTCCCTCGGGGGCGCCGATGACCGCGCGCAAGAGCAACGCGCCCCCTGCGAACGTGCTGCGCGCCGGGCTTGAGCGCGCAGGGTGGAACCTCTCGCGATACGCCCGCACGGTCGGGGTGGCGACGTCGACGGTTCGCGATTGGATGCGCGTGGCGGGGGTGGAGCGTGCTCGCGCTGGGTGCGGCCGGTCCACCGACGCAGAGGTCTTCGCGGCGCTTCGCTCTGCGGATAGCCTCGTCGCCGCGGCTGAGACGTTGGGCTACAGCCCTTATGGGTTGCGTCTGCGGTGCGAGGTGTCCGCGGAGCTGAGGGCGGCGCACGCAGAGACGGCCTCCCGCGGATTGCGCCGCAGCGCTGACGTCGCGGCGGTGCTGCGCGCGATCACTGCGGCTGCGTCCTGCGGCGCCGCAGCTAAGGCCCTTGGCATCGCGACCAGCACGCTGCTGGCGATCGTCGCCGACCATACTGAACTCGCCGACGCCTACGCGGCTCTCGGGCGGAGGTTCCAGACTGAGCAGCGGCGCGCGACCATCGCTCGACTTGTAGAGGCGTTCAAGGCGCACCCTCGGCTCGGTGGCGCCGCCCGTGCGCTAGGGCTGAAGCCCGGCTCTCTGACGGTGTACCTTTGGCGGTTCCCTGACGCGGCGGAAGCCGTGCGCCCGTATCGGATCATGCGCGGGGTGGCGTCGTGACCGCCGCGCAAGCTCTCGCCCTGCTCCTCGCGGCGCTGCCCTCGCGGCGCCCGTACGCGGCGTGTCTCACCGCCCGCGCGTCGCGTGTCATCGCGGACGCGGATGCCGCCTCGCGCGCGCACGGCGTCCCGGTGGCGCTGCTCCTGAGCGTGGGCTACGCGGAGTCGCACCTCGGCTGCGCGCCAAGGTCTGGCGGCTGCTGGGGCGCACCCGTGTCCCGCGGCGCGCGTCACACACCGGGCCGCGCCTCGCACGCTGCGTCCGCGCTCGCGCTCGGGCACCGCGTCTGCGGGACGTGGACCGGCGCGGTGTCGCACTTCCGCTGCGGCGCGTGCGTCTGCGCGGGGAGCTACACCGCGCGCGTCACGGGGCTGTGGCACCGCGTCGACGGAGGTGCGCTGTGACCTTCGCGCCCCTGATCGCGCCCGTGGTGCCCTCCCTCGCCGAGCGGTATGGCGCCGTGCTCGCGGCCGTCCGTGCGCTGCGTCCCGGTCGCCTTGCCCGCGTCACCGAGGACGAGCGCGGGCTGTGGCTGCTGCTGGAGTCCGCGCTGCGCGAGGCCCAGCTCTCGGCGCGCATCGCCATCGTCTCGCCCGACGCGGTGCCGCGCACGCTCGCCGAAGCGCACGCGCTGTGGTCCCGCGTCGAGGCCGACGTGCTGGCGCAGCTCGCGGCCGAAGCGGCGGGGCTCGCGCGGGCGCGCTCTCCGCTCGCGGCCCATGTGCTTGACGCTCAGGGGCGCTTCGCGGCGACGGCGCGGGCGGTGGGCGATCTCTTCGCCGCGCTGACGAGGGCGACGTGAGCCGCACCGCGACACCGGCTGACGTGCTCTCGGGCGCGGCGCGCTCATGCGTCGTTGAGGGCGATGCGACCGAGGTGGTGCGCGCGCTCCCGCTGGCGTGCATCGACGCGCTCGTGACCGACCCGCCCGCGGGGATCGCGTTCATGGGCGCGGAGTGGGATGGTGCGAAGGGCGGTCGCGCGCAGTGGGTCGCGTGGCTCGCGGAGGTGCTCGGGCACGCTCGCGCCGCAACCCGCGACGGGGGCCGCGCGCTCGTGTGGTCGCTCCCGCGCACGTCGCATTGGACGGGCTGCGCCGTCGAGGATGCGGGGTGGTCCATCGAGACGACCGTGACGCACCTGTTCGGCACGGGCTGGCCGAAGGGCAAGTCACAGCTCAAGCCCCTCGCGGAGACGTGGTGGCTCGCGCGCACGGGGCGCAGCACGGCGCTGAACATCGAGGCGACGAGGGTGGGGGTTGCCGAAGGCCGTTACCGCGCTACAATGGTAGAATGCTCCGGAACCCCAAGCAATTCACATGCGCCTACTGCGGCAAGCTCAACGAGACGCGACGCGGCGGAAAGCTCCCGATCTTCTGTGATCGAAAGTGCCGAGGTCTTTCCCGGCACCGTCGGATCGACAACCCCGTCCGGTACACCGACGCACTCGGCTACGTCCGAACGGAATACTGGAGCGACGAACTCAAGAAGCGCGTTCACGAGTTCGAGCACCGGCGCGTTTGGCGGGAAGCAGGCCGAGCAGTTCCAGACGGATTCGTCCTCCATCATGTCAACGAGAACAAGTCGGACAACCGACTTGAAAACCTCGAACTCATGCAGCGAGGAGAGCACGGACGACACCATCACCGGGACGAAGAGAAGTACCCGGAGACACCTGCGCGCGCCGACTACAACCGACGCTGGCGAGAGCAGCACCCAGAGCACAAACTCGCGCACGCCGCCAGAGAGCGAGCACGCCGAGCCAGCAAGCGCGGCGGGCAGATGGCCTCCTAACGCCGTCTTTTCGCACGCGCCGGGGTGCCGCTGCGTCGGGGAGCGGCGGGTGGAATGCAACAACTCGCCGCGGAACAACTCGTACGCGAACGCTATCTACAGCCCCGGGAAACCGCGCGTCGTAGAGCAGAAGTTCGGCGACCCCGACGGCACCGAGCTCGTCGAAGCGTGGGAGTGTGACGAGAATTGCCCCGTCGCGGAGTTGGACCGCCAGAGCGGGGAGACGCGCACCAACGGCTCGAAGAGCCCGACGCGGCAAACCTCGGGCATCTTCGGCGGCGCAGATCGCCACAGCATCCCAGCGGACCACGGCGACACCGGCACGGCTGCGAGGTATTTCCCGCAGTTCCCCGCCGACGAGTACGCGCTGTTCGGCTACCACGCGAAGCCCTCGCGCGCGGAGCGCGACGCGGGGGTGAGCCTCGACGCGGCGACGGTCGACCGCTACGGCGCGATGGGGCAAGGACCGATGCCGCAGCAGACGCCGCTCGCGGCGTCTGTGCAGGGCAACAACCACCCGACGGTCAAGAGCATCTCGCTCATGCGGTGGCTGATCCGCCTCGTGACGCAGCCCGGCGACGTCGTGCTGGACCCCTTCGGCGGTAGCGGCACCACGGGCGCCGCAGCCCTCGCGGAGGGTCGGCGCGTGATCCTCGTGGAGCGTGACCCGCGCTTCGCGGAGATCGCCCGGCAGCGCCTCGAGCACGTCACGCCCGACATGGGGCGACCCGTGCGGGTGGCGCCGTCTGCGCGAGCGGCTGAGCCCGCCGCAGACCCGCGGCAGCCGGGGCTCTTCGACGCGGGGCGCACCCTGTGAGCCTGCGGGACTACCAGGCGCGCGCCATCGCGGACGTCCGCGCGGCGTTCCGCCGTCACCGTCGCGTGCTGCTCGTGGCCCCGACCGCGTTCGGCAAGACCGCCACCGCAGCGCAGCTCATCGCGTGGGCCGTGGCGCGTGGGCGACGCGTGCTGTTCCTCGTGCACCTGCGCGAGGTAGTGCTTGACACCGCGCGGCGCCTCACGGCCGCAGGCGTCGCGTGCGGCGTGCTGATGGCGGGCGAGCCCACGAGCGAGGCCTCGGTGCAGGTCGCGTGCGTCGCCACCGTCGCCACGCGGGGCGTGCACCCGCCCGCGGAGCTGGTCGTGTGGGACGAGGCCCACCACGCCGCAGCGGCGAGTTACGAGGCCATCGCGGCGCAGTACCCGACCGCGTGGCACCTCGGGCTGACCGCGACCCCTGAGCGCGGCGACGGCGCGGGCTTGCGCGACGCGTTCGATGAGATCGTGGTGGGCGCCACCGTGCGCGAGCTCGTCGACGGCGGGTGGCTCGCGCCCATCGACGTGGTGGCCCCGCCGACGCGCCTCGCGGGCATCGCCGCGGACCCGTGCGAGGCGTGGGCGCGTGTCGCGGGCGGGCGTCCCACCGTTGCCTTCGCGCGCACCATCGCGGAGAGCGAAGCCCTCGCGCGGGGGCTCAGCGAGCGCGGCATCGAGGCGCGGCACGTCGACGGCGGGACCTCGACGCGCGAGCGTGACGCGGCCCTCGCGCTCTTCGCCGCGGGGCGCGTGCAGGTGCTCTGCAACGTGTTCGTGCTCACCGAGGGGTGGGACGCGCCCCGCGCCGAGGTGTGCCTCATGGCGCGCGGGTGCGGCAGCGCGTCGATGTTCCTGCAGTGCATCGGGCGCGTGCGGCGCATGACCCCGGGCAAGCGCGCGTTGCTCATCGACCTCGCGGGCGTGGTGCACGAGCACGGACACCCCGACGAGGACCGGGAGTACACGCTCGACGGCGTCGGGCGCCGCGCCAAGGACGAGCGCGAGTGGCTCTCGCAGTGCCAGGCGTGCGGCTGCGTCGTCGAGGGGTCCAAGCGGGGCGTGCGCTGCCCGCAGTGCGGCGCGGCGTGGCCTGCGCCGCCGCCGACGCGGCTGGTGCGGCGTGAGCTCAGCGCGCCGGTGATCGTGCCCGCGGGCGTCAAGCGCGACGCGCTGGCGCGGCTGTGGGCCACGGCGCGCGAGCGCGGGTATCGGCCCGGGTGGGTGGGAATCCAGTTCAAGCAACGGTTCGGGCACTGGCCCGCGGGGGTGCGCGCATGAAGGAGTCGAGGGTACAGGACCTCGCGCGGCTCGCGCTCTCGCGCGCCGGGGCGGTGTGTTTCAGGAACAACGTCGGCACCGCGCAGCACTGGACCGAGCGCGGCGTGCAGCGCGTGGAGTACGGGCTCGCCAAGGGCAGCGCGGACCTCGTGGGGCTGGTCGACGGGCGGTTCTTCGCCGTCGAGGTCAAGGCGCACGCCGGGCGCGTGAGCCCCGAGCAAGAGCAGTGGCTCGCCATGGT
>OFQZ01000398.1_pt1 | contig 15166 bp, 15 predicted proteins | sample 1543011 | NCBI WGS metagenome assembly OFQZ01 (sample SAMN07774216, study PRJEB24372) | wastewater metagenome | isolation source: Exp Tend NO 0WW | collected 2016-02 | reverse complement strand
AAGACACAGTGAACCAGAAAAGAATTATGGAGTACACGGAGTTGACATGTATTTCAGTCTGGAGAAAGACAACAAAGGTATCAGCTTCATGCTGTTCACTGGTTGGATGCTGCCACATGTAGCTGCTGAATTTAGAGGACAAAAATATTTTGGTGAGCCAGTGCCTTGCATGGTTAGTAGTCATGATGACAAGCCAGGATACGAAGGACAAGTACCTAGGATGGACTGTCACATTCGAGGAGAAGGAAATCCTTGTTATGGAGATGGCAGTGGGCTGCTTGCGACAGAGGCATTTGATGCTCTTGTAATTGGCGGGGAAGAAGGATTGTGGAAATTCTTGGAAAAGAAGTACGTCGATTGGATTAGTCATGAGTGAACAAACTAGATTGGAAATCGAAGAATCAATTCGTGCCAACAAGATTCTAGAAGATGCTGACAAAGTTAGGAAAGCAGGTTTGTTTAATACAACTATTGACGGTTTTCCTATTATCACGGGTTCCGACTCCGATCGGGATGATAAACTCCACCGCCATGACTTTGATCCTGCTAGAAGCAAGGCAAAGCATGGACGCGACGCATTCTATTTCTTCCCTGAATCTTTCAATGAGCTACGGAAAGAACTAACAAGTGGCCACTGGGAAAACCTTTGGGCTGTTGTTGGTTGGAGAATGGCGCACCGTGCAGAAGAGTTTGTCGAGTGCATGAATGAAGCACTTGATCTGGCGGTAGTGTTTGATACTGAGAAGGTTGACTTTATCAGTAGGACGTATCTCAACGAACTTCGCAAGCGCAGGGGTGCAGCATGAGCAATGAACTAGACGTAGCAGGTAATCCTGCCCACCAACTCTGCTTGCAGAATCTTGCAGCACTAGAGCAATCTCTGCTGGCTCGCGATCCAATGATGAAGTCTCATCTGTTGGAAATTCACAAGCAACTGATTGGATATGAGGAACTTGTGCATCTGCTGTCTGATGAACAGATTGGAATCATCATGGCAGCGCAGCAACTGCACACTAATACTGTCCTGGTGGGAAGTGCAACAACGAAGACAGGTAAGGCAAAAGCTGTTGCTGCTAGTGCGAAACTGCGGCTGGAGGATCTGTAATGTGGCAACGCGATACGCTCATGCAGTTAAAGCCAGGTCTCTACAACTTTCTTGGAATCTGCGGTTTCCTGGTTATTCCCCCAAAGCAGGAGAATCAACAGCAGAATATGCCTGCCGTGTACTACTGGGGGCGGTCGGTCAATGGCCAGAAGAAGCTGATCGCAGCAGAAGAGTTTATTCCGCTTATCCTGGATGTCTGTGCTTTATGTGCCAGAACAGAAACTGTGCCAGGGGATTTCACATTTTCTGCAATGAGTGCAGAGGAAGGTATGAGCGTCTTGACTCAGCTACTCTCTACAGCTACCACTCCCACTACTACCCAACGCTAGAGTTTGCGAGCACAACATGGCTACCCCCGATTTCCCAGGAAGTTTCCCCTCATTGGATGACTTGGTACTCGACACAACAGCAGCAAACACCAGCATCGACATTGGAGCAACTCCAGAAGCCATTGCTGAGTCCAAGAGAATCTCTGCTAGCACGTCTGACAAAGCTTACCGGCGCCTAGTTGCTAGCAGTAACGTCACCAGCTACAGCAAGCTGAGTGGATTGCATGATTGTCCTAGGAGTTACGAACTAAATGAACTCGCTGCGAACAGTCCTGTGCAACAGGCTATTGATATTCAAGCAGCAGCTGCTGACCCCAATCTTGACTTTGCTTTTGGTCACGCTGTTGGGGCTGGGATACAAACTTTTGCTGCTACTCAGTCCCTTGTTGCCGCTCAGTTTGCAGCTTTTCTTGCTTGGAAAGCTCCTTGGGATGCTGAAAAGCTGGATAGGCGAGGATATGCTACAGGAAAAAGTCTAGCATGGGCTGAGTTAGCAGTGGAAAAGTTTGGAGTATTCTATGCAAATGAACTCTCAGATTTTGAAGTTGTTAGATTCGCCGATGGTAGACCAGCAACTGAACTCAGCTTTGCAGTTGATTTTGGCAATGGATTCTTTCACTTTGGTCATATTGATACTGTTCTGCGTAGCAAATCTACTGGACGACTAGCAGTCTGGGAAGGTAAGACAACAGGTTTCGAGAATGTAGATGAGGCTGTCTATGCAAACAGCAGTCAAGCACTCAGTTACAGCGTGGTAGTTGATGCTATTGCCGCCGAGCTTGGAGCAACTGAGACGGATTACGAGGTTCTCTACATTGTCTACAGCAGTAAGAGTCGCGACTTTACCCTGTTGCCATTCACCAAAACTAAAGTGCAGCGAGCAGAGTGGTTGCAGGAAGTGCTGCTAGATCATGCTGCTATCAGCCAGTATAGACAGCTACAGTTCTTTCCCAAGCGAGGAGAAAGTTGCATCAATCGCTACGGTAGAAAGTGCAAATGGTTTGGTAACTGCACCATGAAGAATGAGTCGCTGTTCCCAGATGTGCAACTCAGCAAGCTGGAACGCATTGAAGAGGTGGAATCTGTTGATTTCAAGGTAACACTTGAGGATCTTATCAAAGGACAAGGAGTAGCAGCATGACAAGGTTGAGCAAAGTAGAAATCGAGAAACTAACAGCAGAGACTGCGGCAGACCTGTTGGAACGCCGTCTCAAGGCAAGGAAACTTGCTGTCTGCAATCTTGATGCAGGTAATGTCGGAACCGTTGCATACATGTGGAACACCATTGTTGTCACACAGGCAGCTCAGTGGAAAGCAGTGCAGGATGGTGTGACCAACAAAGAGAATCCAAGCTACAAGATTCTTCGTGACGCTGATCCGCAACTGTTCAACATGATGCGCACATGGGTGCAGTCAACGATGCTGCTCAAGGAACTGATTCAAGATCGGTGCGATGAAGTTGAGGAGATTGCGCGACTGTCTATGGTAGCAGGAATTGATGTTACTGGTATCACTGAGACCTTCCAGAAACTGGAGGCAGTGAGAGCAGCACAACAGGATCAGCAGCAACAACCTCAGCAACAACCTCAACAACAAGGAGATGCAGCATGACTGACTCAGAAGTAGATATTGTTATTCGCACAATCAACATGCTTGTTCGTGCGCATGTGATGAAGGATAAAGCAGAGCAATTGAAAATTTCTACTGCGTTTGAAGATAAAGCAATCGAGGAATTGAATGAAGTTCTTCGTGTAACCCTTCTACAAGCAACCTAATCATGAAAGCTTCTGACTACAAGCAATCAATGGCAAGAAAGATTCTTGTCTATGGCCCACCTAAGAGCGGTAAGACTGACAAGGTTGCACAGCTAGCAGAGACTAAAAAGCTCTGGTGGTTTGACCTGGAGGATGGGTTCAAAACTGTTATCCATAGTCCGCGCATCAAGCCTGAGTGGCTCAACAACATTGAAGTCTTCCGCTGTGCTGATACTCCAATGGCACCGATTGGATTGATGACACTGCTCAAGGTTATCAAAGGAGGTGAACACAAGATTTGTGATCGCCACGGTGCTATCAACTGCTTGGAGTGTAGCAAGAACACAGCTGCTGGATTCACTAACATCAACGTGAGCACCTTCACCAACAATGATGTACTAGTCATCGACAGTGCCAGCCAGCTGGTGAACAGCAGCATGAATTGGATTGCCAAGGACATCATTGCTAAAGAAAACTTCGACTGGAAACCAGGATGGGATGAGTACGGCAAACAAGGTTTCATCCTCAACCGAATCTACGGTATTGTGCAGCAAGCATTCTACAATGTTGTCTGCATCAGTCATGAGGAACTCACAGATACGGAAGTTCCAGGGCAGAAGAAGATAACACCAGTTGGTGGGACCTCTAACTTCTCCAAGACATTTGCTAAGTTCTTCGATGACATTGCCTACTGCTACATTGAGAATGGCAAGCACAAGATTGCAACATCTAGCACATACCGTGCTAATATCATCACTGGCTCGCGGGCAGGGAAAGAGCTGGAGAAGATGGATAATCCAAGCCTGCTCGAACTCTTTAACTAACCCTTGATAGGAACCCTCATGAGTAACAAACCCCTCCTGCAACGTGCTAATGAACTGATTGGCGGTGATCGCCAGCGGGATTATGGCGCCAAGTTGCAAAACTTTTCTCAAATTGCAATGCTCTGGCAGGGAACACTTGCTACCAAGTTGCAACCAGGAATGAAGATCACTGCTGAAGATGTAGCACTCTGCATGATTCAAGTGAAGATTGCAAGGTTGGCTAAGCAACCTGACCATGAAGATTCCATCCTAGATGTTGCTGGCTACGCAGGCTGTTACGAAGCGCTGCAACTGGAACGTCTTGACCCTGCTAACTACAAGATGCTGGGAGCTACAGAAGATCCTCGCTCATATCTTGTGCCACACACAGAAACTAATTGGGAGAAATCCTAATCTGCTACCAGTCAGTCTACTGGTATTTGTTCAAACTCAACTCAATAGGATAACGTAAACATCATGAACACTTCTGATAACCTTGCCAAGAATGAAGCTCTCGCCTCTGGTGGTCTGGATGCGCTGTTCGCAGCAAGTCTTGATGATCTTGATGATCTGCCGTCATTCGTCACTCCTACTCCTGGAGTCTACATCCTCACTGTTTCCTTGGAGGAAAAGGAAGTCAATGACAAGCCTAGCGTGGAAGCAAAGTTTGTTGTTGTTGAAGCAGTGGAACTGAAGGACCCGCAGGCTACTCCGCCTAAGGCTGGTGACAGTTTCAATATGCTGTTCCAACTCAATTCTTTCTCCATTGGGAAACTCAAGGAGTTCTGCGCTCCCTTTGGTGACCATTTCGGTGAGAAGAACATTGGTATTCTTGTTCGTGAGAAGATCAAGGATGTTACCATTGTTGCACAGATCACTAACAGGAAGGCGAAGAAGGACAGTGATGATCCTGATCGGGTGTACGCTGCTGTTAAGGTGGTGAAGATCGGGTAAGGTTAGTGGAGGTTTTGGCAGTACATTCTCCTTAATCCTCAAACTGCCAAGATTAACAACAAACAGCTACCTTCGAAAGATTCCCATGACTACCAAGTTTCGCTTCCTAATGGTAGATGAAGACTACTCCATCAAAGGAACCAATGATGAAAAGATTGCCCGCGCAGTTGCTGCTACTGGCGTGACGACGATTGACTTGGAACATAAAGTCGGCGACTGTGCACCAGAGCAGATTGACCTGAGCATGATGCTTGCTTTTGGAGAGCACACAGATTGCAGTATCAAAGAAGAAACCAACTTCGTACTGTAACAGCTCTGGCGCCAACCTTGTAAAACTATGTCCAACCAACGTGTTCTCCTACATCTAGGCTGCTACGATGATGAACCTTATCAGGCTCGTCTAGCAGGATTGACAGCAGGGGAGCAAGTTGCTTGGAAGTCGCGGCTCAAGACTCCTGATACTGTTGCTGAGATTGACTACGCAGCACAAGCAGCAGGTGTGCAAGGGATCGTTTGTAGCAATGAAATCTGGCTAGAGAAACTGCTTCGTGCACAACCAGATTTCATTCCTCCAAATAATCGCAGAGGGATAACTCTTGATGACTACCAAGGCTCAATGCTCTGGACACCGCAGCATCAGATACCAGTGGTTATCATCAACCCGTTGGCTAATCTTGTCTCCACAAGTACAGCCGCGCCAGCAGCAAAACGCTTCATCCAGAAACTGACAAAGCCTGGCCGCTGGTTTCAACAGACCAAGTTCACCTGGGAGATTGCTCAGGAAAACACAATAGCAGAAGTATACAGCAGGTGGATGCGCGATGCGACTCTCATATCGGTGGACATTGAAACTCCTAATCCTGTTAACGACATTCGTGGTATTAACTGTGTCGGGTACTGTGCTTATTTTGCTGCTACTGGACTCACGGAATGTTTGGTAATTCCATTCAGCAATGTGTACTGGCACAGCTGGGTTAGAAAATTCAATCTGCTACCTCAACCTAAGGTATTCCAGAATGGACTCTATGACAACCTTTACTTTATGCGATGGGGCTGTCCTGTATTTAATTGGTTGTATGATACTCAGCATCTTTTCCATAGTTGGTATAGTGAGTTCCCTAAGCGTCTTGATTTCATCACTGCTTATGCTCTACGTAATGTACGTTATTGGAAAGATGATGGTAAGTCAGGGAATATCACAGACTACTATAGATACAACGCCAAAGATTGCTGGGCTACTCTCAATAGTTTCCTTGCTCTCGTCAGTGAATGCGATCCTCATGCTTTCACTAACTACCTGCAAGAATTTCCTCTAGTCTTTCCTTGCCTCACCAGTGAGATGGAAGGATTCCTCTGTGACAAGAATGCACTTGCTGTTGTGCGAGCACAGAAGGACCAGGAGATCCTACTGAAGGAAGCAAGTTTCAGGAAGATGGTCGCGTGTCCAACCTTCAACGTCAACAGTCCTCAGCAGATGAAGGATCTGTTCAAGGTGCTAGGTTGTGGCAGTCTGCCAGATACAGCAGCTGCTAGCATGTTAAAGGCTCAAGCAGCGCACCCGCTCAATAACAGGATACTCTCCCTTGCTGTAGAAGTTAAGAAAGCAAGGAAGCTTGTCAGCACCTACCTTGTACAGGAGAAATTGTTTCATGGACGTTGGCACTATAAGATTAATCCAGCCGGTACTGATACAGGACGGCTTAACAGCACAGAGTCTAGTTATTGGCTCGGTCTCCAGATTCAGAACATCCCACGCGGGGACTCCGTTAAGCAGTGCTGTGTATCCGATCCAGGATGGCTACTTTGTGAAATTGACAAGAGTCAGTCTGAAGCCAGATGTGTTGGATATCTTTCTGGGGAAGAGAAACTCATCGCAGTGGTTGAAGGTGAAAACGACTATCACGCATGGAACGCACAAGCCTTCTTTGGCATTCCGTATGAGACTATCTTTGATAATGCTACAGGAAAAACTCTTAACAAAGATATCCGAGATCTGAGTAAGCGGACTAACCACGGTGCCAACTACAACATGGGCGAGAATGTTATGCTCGACACCATGGGTCCCAAGAATGTGGCTAAGGCAAAGATACTGTTGAAACTTGCAGCGGGTATGAGTTTGCGAAGTGTCTGTGGTGTCCTGTTGAGTACCTACGAGAGAACCTACCCTAAGGTAAAGGGTCTCTTCTACGACAGCATCATCAAAGAGATTGAGATTACTGGAAAACTAACGAGTGCACTTGGATGGGTCAGAGTGTTCTTCAACAAACCGAGCCGCGCACCAGGAAAGAAACTAGCACTCAATGCAGCTGTTGCACATCCAGGGCAGAATCTGTCGGTGGGAATTGTTAACAGCGAGTTCTACAACATTTGGAGGTGCCAGATTTACGGGAGTTTCTACAGGCTTGGCGGCGAATTTGTTAATACTCACGAGACGCAGCAGCTTCGTGGGAATATCAGAATCAAAGCGCAGATCCATGACAGCAATCTGTTCCAGTATCGCATGGAGCAAGTGTTCAGTTGGATTCCTACCTACGTGCGTGATGAGATTATGAATACGCGAGTGAGCATCAAAGGTGCCGATGGAGTGACACGTAGTATGTACATTCCTTCGGAGATTGCAGCTGGTAAAAATAGATGGTCCGAACTTAAGTAAATCCAAACAATAACGGAGTGTGAATGAATGACCAAGAGAGTCTTTTCGACCTGTACTTCAGGTATGCTGCTGATACGGAGCCTCCAACTATTTATCATCGCTGGAGTCTTATCACTAGTGTATCCGCTTATCTGGGCAGACAGTTCTGGTTCCCTTTTGGAACTACTAGGATATTCCCTAACATGTATGTTATGCTTATTGGCGATCCTGGTACTCGTAAATCTACTGCCATCAAGATGGCGCGACGAGTAATCAGCGGAGCAGGGTACACCACATTTGCAGCTGAGAGAACGACGAAGGAAAAGTTTCTACTTGATCTAGAAGGAGCGCCAGATGTTCAACCCACGCCAGGAAATGTCCGCAGAACAGCAAGCATTTCTGCACATGATGTGCTTACGAATCTTTCGCTTGGAAATGGTGAAGAAAACCACGATGGAATTCCAAGAGAAGTATTTGTCACGGCCGATGAATTTAACGAATTCGCTGGGACAGGGAACATTGATTTTCTCAGCACATTGGGAGCGCTTTGGGACTGGGACGATGAGAGTTCTACTTATAAACAGAGATTCAAAAACAGTAAGAGTATTTCTATTTTTCAACCTACCATCACAGTACTTGGGGGAAATACTCACACTGGATTCAAATTGGCTTTCCCGGAGCACATTGCAGGACAAGGATTCTTATCAAGATTGGTACTCGTACATTCTGAGCCGTCTGGAAGAAAGATCACTTTCCCAGTTAAACCTCCTGAGGAACTTGTTGTGGCTATCGGCGCCCGGCTATCAGAACTTAGAACCAAAATACGCGGGCCAGCTGGTACAACAGAACAAGCAAGGAATTGCCTAGATGTCATCTACAAGACCTGGAATAACTTGGAAGACTACAGACTGAAGAGTTACAGCACTCGCCGGTTCTCCCATCTATTGAAACTCTGCCTAGTAACAACAGCCATGCGCGGGCAGACTACCATTGACAAGCAAGATGTTGTACTAGCAAACACCATCCTGACCTATACTGAATCTTCCATGAACAAGGCACTGGGAGAGTTTGGTAAGAACAGGGATTCAGATGCCGCTCACAACATTCTGACTGCGCTGTACGATGCCGCCAGCACTGTTCCTGTTAGGACACTGACAGCAGATGATCTTTGGAAGGTGGTGAGTCGTGACCTAGATAGAAGGGAGAAGTTGATGGATATTCTCAGCAACCTAACACATGCTGGAAAGATCATGTTGGTTGATGGGAAGAAGGGGCACTTCCTGCCTGTTACTAAAGTAGTTAAAAGTAACGCAGGGGTGTATGTTGATTTTGATTTGTTGAAAGAGGTGACTGGAAAATGATTGACATTGATCTTAGTGGCATGAAGTATTGGTACATTCATGTGCCAGTAGCAGATCAGCCGAAGTTTGCAGAACTCATCCAACGCGGTGCCAATCTCTGGCCAGATGCGCCACCTGAAATCAAGGAGTTTGCTGACCTAGTAACCAATGGGAGGGTGTTGCAGGATTATTATGCGCAGAACAAGGATCAGCGTAAGATTCATCACACACCGGAACAACTTGAAGGAGTTGCAAAATGACCTACCGTACTTTCACCAATGACATTGTTCGTATGAACAACACATACGAACTTCCAACAATCCCAGCAACTTCTTGGCTGGCTCAGATTGAAAGGATTGAAAAATTCCATAGCATCCTGCTAGAAGAATGCAATGAGATCATTGATATCAGGGAAAAGCTGAACGAAGCAGGTGACGACAACGCAACAGTTGTACTTGCTGAAGCAAAGGTGATGCTAGCTGATCTGCTTGGCGACCTGATTGTCTACTGCGCTAGCGAGGCAGAGCGTTGGAACATTCCTCTTGCTGATGTTCTCAAGATCATCATGTCTAGCAACTTCAGCAAGCTAGATGAAAATGGTAGGCCGATCAAGGACAACAGAGGTAAGTTCCTGAAGGGGCCTAACTACTGGAAGCCTGAGCCTGCTATCAAGGCGTTGCTGGAAGGGCAGAGTGTGTTGCTGCCAGATACGCCAAATGTGCCGCTGGATATGGATGAGGTTGCAGCTTTGGCGGCAGCTCAGATGAAAGTTTCAGGGACTGTGCCGCCAACTCTGTCGCAGGCTGATGCTACTCCGGTGTCAACATCTCACTCTGACCTTGGTGATTCCGATAATCATCCAGCCCCTCTCCCCCCATCAACTCGTTAAGTCTCTGGCCAGTAGAACTGTTGAGTTTACTGCGCATCTTTTCAACCGTACTTCTGTTGGCATCTTTAGCCCATGTTTGCAGAGTACGGTTGAAATTCTCCACTCTCCCACCAGCAGCAGCGTAATCCTTCATGAATCCATCCATCACTTCGTCTGGTGGAAATTGATTCTTGTAGAGATAAGTCTTCACTCGCTCGCCGAGTATCTCCATCCTATCACGATCAGCTGCATCGTATGCCTTGTTCCTGTACAGTGCATTGAGTGCAATAGACTCATCCATGGGTCTGCTACCAGCAATGCGGCTGGCAGTTGCAATCAAGCTGAAGTCGCTACTTGCACTGATGAGGCCAGCCCTAGAAGTAGTAGACTGTTGCGCCAAGACCTGTGCAAATCCTGCAAGCGGCCTGTTAACTCCATTGTGTTCCAATCCTTGCAGCAGCGTCTGACCGATAGCAGCACCGCCAGCTAGCTTGCTACCAACATCCATCACGTTAGCAACCACGCGAATGCTAGCATCAATAGCTGGAACATCTTTAGGGTTAAGAGGCAAGATACTGACATGGCGAGGATTAATATCGCCCCGTGAATAGAGACTCGGCCATTTATCTCCGAAAGCAGGAAAAGCGCTAGCAGTGCCATACATCATCCAGTCGCCAAGCTCTTTTCCGAATACAGCAGGAGCAAGACTGTAGGCATCGAAGTGTCCATCGTTGACGGCAGCGTTTCCAATAATGTGAGTATTGACCGCCTCAAAGAGCGGTGTGCCGTTAAGACCAAATAGTCCTGCTTGCATTCCGTACATTGTTGCAATTGCTCTTTTATCTTTATTCGCGACGTGACGAAGAAGTTGTTGCAAGAGGTTAAAGCTATAGGTTTGGAAGAGACCAACAGCTGATCCAAGAACTCCTTGGAAAACGATTGGCCTTTGACTACTAATGTAGTTTCCTTGAACTCGATTAACAAACACCGATATGTAGGCATTTTGTTCCTTGAGTGTAAGTTTGCCAGTTTCAACAAGAGGCTCAGTCAGTTGCCGCATCACATCAGCACTGACAAAGCGAGTGAACTGCTCTGCCCAGTTATTGCCTGTGACGCCTGCAACTTTTTCAAACGCCTTATCAACTCCATCGCTGAAAGTTTTGAAGTCTGCGCGCATTGCAAGATCATCAAGCATGCTGTGGTACTGAGACATCACTTCTTTGATGTCACCATTAGCGCGATAGCGAGTGAGTAATTCTTGCTTGTTAACACCGAAGAAGTTATTGACAGCCTGTGTCACTAGGCGAGTAGTTGAAGGAACAGCTTTGCCGCCGCCTCCTGGAACTGCGACACTGGTTAGCTCGGACAATTTACCGATGAGGGCAGGATCATTCTTGATGAGATTCCTAATGCTGGCCATCTCAGTACCAAGCATCAGTGGCGTGCTCACCACGTTGAGGATAGAGTTTGCAAAGTCGAAGCGCAGGACAAAGTTTGCCAGCAGGCTGTTCGCTTTAGCAACATACTCTTTCACCAGATTCCTGTCACGAGGAACGTTGCTGGTAAAGAAGTCTGCTTCACTGGAGTACATGCCTTTGATGCCGTGCTTCTCTGCAATAGCATTAGCTTCTTGCCAGTTGATTACTCCTTTTCTGGCATCCCCGAAAGCGCTCTGAGCTGCTTGATAAGCGCGAGTTCCGAGGGCATCAACAAATTCGTTGGCTTGATGAAAGAATGTGTATTCGCTGCGCTTGCTAACATCAAGTGCTGTCTTGACATAGTCATCATAGGGGTTAGCAATCTCACTCTTTGAAGAGCGGAGTGTGCCGCTAAACTTACTAGTAGCAATCTCGACATATGATTCTCCAAGTTTTCTGAGTTCCTGCACCTGTTGTGCATAATTGGTTTCAACAGCATCGCGCACAAGTCTACTAGTTTGATTCTGGTGCCAGCGAATGTAGTCTTCAATGAGATTCTCTGATCTCACTTCTGGGAACATATTGTTCAAGACACCAGACTTCCGCAGCTCGCTGTTGATGCGAGGTTCGTTGATTGTCTGATCAAAGTCGTAGTGCCCCTTAGCTTTGAAGAACTTTTCAGTCTGATCTTTGGTGATCACTTCGAAGTTCTGCTTGTCAACAATTGCTGCACGCCGAGAAAGTTCAGCAGCATCGCGGCCAAAGATCATAGCAGTTTCGCTGGTACCAAATGCCTTACCTTCAATGGGGCGAACAAATGCGAAGTGTTTGAAGTAGGTGGTATCAATGGGAGGAACATAAACTGTTTCACCATCGAAGTTGGAGGTCAAGCCGCGCGCATTAGTTAAAACTTGCCTCTTGCCAACTCGCTCGGCATTCACACCGTGGTGAGTCTTGAGAAACTCGTAGGCTACAGGAGACTCAATGTCGATGAAGACTTTGCGACCTGCACTTGTAGCTGCTTCAATAGTTTCTTGCAGCTTTTCGCCGGTGAGCCCTTTAAGTTCTCGCAGCATCATCTGCTGTTTACCTTCAACCCAGATGTACTTTTCATCTGTGCCACGCAGCAGATTAGTAACGATACCCAGTTCAGCAGAGCCAGCAGCATCTGCACGCAGCCTGGTACTCACAGTCGAGAAAGTATCAACAAGGTCGCGCAAATCTTCATTGATCCAAAGGTGGACGTTCTTGCCGGTATTCTGGCTCCAAAGCTTCAACAGTTCCCCGTAGCTGGCATTGCTGCTCGCCAAGAAGGAGGCACCAACACCTGCTGAGTCTGCTAGTTTTGCAGCATCCTGTGCAAGATCTAGTAGCTTGGAAACTCTCTCGCTTCCTAGGACTGCTGCCGCTGCTGTTTTGGTTGCTGCAATGGCTGTCTGTACGCGATAGTGCCATGCCAGTTCTCCAGTGACAAACTGTCCACCGTTGTTAGCAACTTGATCCATGATGGCCTGACGCTTCTGCTGCCAAGTCATCTCAGGAGTAATAGTCTGCAACTCCTTAAACTGTTGGGGGCGCGCATACTCTGCTATTACCGTCTCGCGTTGCAGGTAGTCAGTCAGAGGACGCGACAGGCCATCTGTGTTGTCGATGACCTTCTGCCCTACAACCATCTCACCACTGAGAGATTGGCGGAACTTGTTGGCAACAGCACCTTCCAACCACTGAGCGTCGGTGTTGAGTCTGTAGGCAAGTTCACGCACATCAAGTGTGGTGTTAGCAGAGTAGGCTGCGGCAAAAGCATCTTGAGCGGCGGAGAGTTTGGCACTCTTAATAGCTGAGGGGATGGAGATTTCAGCTGCTGTTCCAATGGCTTCAAACTCCTCAGTAGCAGGAGTACGAAGTTTACTCACACTGACGGGATCAATCTGCAAGGCTGTCTGTGGATCCCAGTAGATTTTTACATCATGTGCCTTATTGCCAGTCTTATCTCCACCCTTGTGGAAATATCCGTGATAGCCCTTTTCTTCTAGCTGTGTACGTACTGCAAAAAACAACTCCTGCACGTCTGACTTGGACAGTCCTGCGTTTGCAGATTCAGCACGAACCTCGTCATGCCACTGTTTGAGGCTACGATATTCAAGATCAGGAAATCCTGCATCATCAGTTAGTTTGTTTAGTTCGGCTCGCAGATCGTCATCTACGCTACGTTCAAGATCGTAGATTTTAGTCTTTACCTTTTCAGCCACATGATACAAAGAGGGATCTTTTCCTTTGCCCTTCTTGGTATATCCAATTGCAATATCCGCAGCATCCGTAGTATACATTCCTGCTCCGTAGATGTTATCTGCAGAGCCAGAGAATGCGTTGTCATATGTGAAGTCTTCAACACTAACCTTATTGGAAGAGCCGTGGAATCTTGCAGATTTGCCACGAGTCTCAATGATACTTCCTGGCTTGGAGACAATAGTACCAATCTCAATTCTCTCCAATACTGCAGGATCTGTAACACTACGAAGACGATCCATCAAACTGAAGTCACGAGAATCAATTCGAGTAGGAAGTTGTTGATCCGTCAACCTGCTAGCCCATGCATGACGAGCGGTGAAGTATTCAACATCTCCATCAGGACGAAACTCCTTCATGCTGATGATCTTCTGCGTGATATTGTTACCAACCTTGACAGGAAGGTAGACTGCATCAATCTTGATGTTATTCTTGTCTAGCGTAGTTCCAGAAGGCAGGCGGTCTGCTGCAGTTAGAACAGCATCTTCTGTGATCGCACCTGTGCGAGTATTCAGATAGCGATTGCTGTTGTAGACTGGATCGTCAACTCGCTTCCAGTAGCGAGAAGAATCATTAACCCGTACAGTGCGATCAGGATTGAATGCTACATCTCTGCCAGCTTTCCAAGCAGCAGCTAGTGTAGGAAATCCGTCAGGTCCATCTCGACCAATCAGAGCTGCGTTCTCAAACACTCGCTCCATGTCAGATTGGTTGCCGACAAAGACATATGGTTTGTTGTAGGCATTGCTGCCTGCTTCCCAGGGAGTATTACTAACAAAGGCATTCTTCCAATCGTCAATTGTTTTGATTTGTTCACGTGGAACGGTAATTGCTTTGTTGAAGTACCAGAGATCAGTAGCAGGAGTTGGCAGCTTAGCAGTAGCAGGAGTTAGTGCCTTCAGCTCGTAGAGATAGTCTCCCATGCGTTCAGCGATTACAGAGTTTGGGGCGCCAGCTGCCTTTAGTTTCGTGAACTGCTCCAGGATGAATCTTGCAGCACTGCTACCGACTTCTGAGTCTGGAGCAATAGCGCGGATGGCAATTTCAAAATCTTGGATTGCTTTCTTTTCCAGGCTGCTCTTGGCATTCGCAGTGAGCGCGCTGATATCAAACAATCCACGCTTGTCAGTCATCCTACTGCTGATCGACTCAGGCAGCTTCATGATCTGGTTCATGGCAGTTTCTTCTGGTACGCGCAAGAGACTGTCAATGATACCTGCTGCCTTGTCACCACCTGCAATGTTGAAGGGAGACAGCACCTGCTGGTAGTTGTAGTCCATCAACTTAGCATCAATCCCCTTGACAGCATCTTTGAAACCACGCTGAAGGATAATGGAGTCGATGCCGCCACCGATGACACCACCAAAGGCGCTACCAACCATGGCAGTTTTAGCAATGTCCCACCAACTGTCATCAGCAAGCAGAGGAGATTGCTTCATCGTCAAGGCGACGCCAGTTTCAAAAGCTGCGGCTGTTAGAGTTTGATCTGCGAATCCCCAGCCCATTGCAGCCATCTTGTTCTTGTTGATCCTGGTGAAGATTGTGCCGCCCTCAATTGCAAGTTCTTTGACAGCAGCGTCAAGTGCTTCAGCCTGTCTTGTCTTGGCAAAACCAAGTGCGCGCCCAAAAGCATTTCCAGCTGCTCCCGCTCGAACAGCATTCAGCCCCTTGATGGCG
>OFQZ01000396.1_pt1 | contig 15191 bp, 29 predicted proteins | sample 1543011 | NCBI WGS metagenome assembly OFQZ01 (sample SAMN07774216, study PRJEB24372) | wastewater metagenome | isolation source: Exp Tend NO 0WW | collected 2016-02 | reverse complement strand
TAATAAGGTGTCAATGTCGTCAGCAGGAGGACTCATTTTAATAATCGAAACACTGCTCCATATGTTTGATATTGTGCCGGCAGACGGCTCAGTCGCAGCCGTAGTGAACGGCTTAATCGCAGCTATAGGTATCCTGTGGGCGGTTTGGGGAGCGCTCCGCCGCAAAGACCTTTTGCTAGGCTGGTTCCGCGCGTAGTATGTGGAGCTTAGAGAAGATACTCGCGTACCTTGTGTCAATTGGTGCGCCAATTCAAAGCAATCGTCTCCGTATTTATAAAACAGCTCTCGACTCACTTGGCATAGACAATACCCCCAACGACATAATCCCCGACGAAGTGGGCTGCATGGAAGCCGTAGACACCATCCACAGGATGGCTCTTGGCTACTACATCAACGGCAAGCGCTCGGGCATCACAGTGTCCACATACCAAGGCTGGAGAATTATGCGTGACAGCGCACTCTTCACTGCGGTTGATAGGCCGATGGAGGGGGACATCTTGATATATCCGAGTGGGACAGGAAATGGTAATTTGTCAAACGGGCACGTCTTCATCTGCGGGAAGGTGAATATAAATGAGCCAGAGCAAACGAAGCTCATGAGTAACAGCTCGGCGTCGGGGACGTTTGAGCAAAACTATACTGTGGCGACAGCAAAAGCGAGGTACGAGACACTAGGGGGCTACAAGGGGTACTGGTTTAGGCCAGTTTAGTTTGGCAGCCGGCACAGGTGGTGAATAGTTTAATGCCGTGCGAGCAGAGGAGCACTCTGTTGTCCTCAGCGTCCTCTTCTTCGATGATGGTGTTGGGTATGTATGGGCGTGGCTCTTCAACTATAACGCGCTGTACAGTCCTCTGGGGCTGCCCTTGGAGCGCAAAGCACATGAGGCACGAGCCTGGGTAATTGTTGTGCTCACAAAATGCACCCTCACCGTGTTTCAATTCCATAACTATTTTAGTTTATTATAAAGAGCCTCCGTCCATAACTGGATATCCCACGCCATCTCCTTATCCTTGAGGAGCGTACTGTAGTTGTATAAATCACACAACTCACCACGTATCTCGTCAATAGCGTCTATATGTTTCGCGTCCCAGGGCTGCTTATGCTGTTCAGCCCCCTTTGCAAACTTATCTGCACATGCGTCGTGAAATGATTTCATACTATTTGCTCGCCCACTCGTCACTAAACCTGATGGGAGTGTTTTGTACCATACCGTACCGTTTGTGAAGTAAGAAGAAGGCCTGCCCTGGAGCCTCGTAGTCTGCTTTGATAGCCACCGCATATGGGCTGTAGCCGATGCTGGAGCCGTTAGCCACAAAGGATGAAGGGTCGAGTAAATAACGATGGAAGTGGCCGACCATCGTAAGGTCAGCAGGCACTGCCGTGTTCCACCCCTTGATAGCTTTGTTGAGCGGGATAGTGAGTCCACCTACTCCTCCACCGTACTTGACGTTGTGACCATGATTAAAGCGCAGCTTCTTGCCGTACACGTCGAGGTACGTGTGGTAGCCCTTCTCCACAATAAATTTAATCTCGGGGTGCTGGCGTGCCAGATTTTGAAACATGAACCACTCCAAAGAGTTGCCCGCTTCGTTGCTGTGGTGCACCTGCTTTGTTATACGTGCGTGATTGCCAGAGGAGCACACCGCCGTTATTTTGATATCTTTGAGCCGATTCTTCAAATGGGTGAGTCCTGACGAGATGAGATTTTGTGCGAACTCTGCCGCCTCCACAGGTGGCATGGCGCAGTTTTCCATCAACTCTTCGTGTATGTTGGATGAAATGTGGTCGCCACCGAGCCACACGATAAGCTCGTGTATCTTGGTGTCTTGACGCTCTTTCTCCACAAGCCTCGCTGTACGCTCAAATATCTCCGCCATGCGCTGTTTGGCTATCTCTGGCGTGTGCTTGTTCAAACCATTGACCTTATTGGGGTCTACGACCTCCTCTACGTGGTTGTCCGACACAAGTATAACTGCGGTGGCCTCGCCTTTGTGGGTGGCTTCCTTGGGGCGTATCTTATGCTCTAAAATGGCTCTGCTGGCGAGGTCGTCACGCATACCAAGCTCACGCTCCATGTGCTGCATCTGCTTCAGTGCCGTGCGGTACTTCTTCTCAGCATCTGTCTTTATACCCGTTGATGACTGCTTCAAACGGTCTATTTCAAGACCTAGCCGAGAGACTTCGGCTTGGAGGTCGTTGCGCTCGGTTACGAGGGCGGACTCCTTCACATAAAAAGTATATCACCCGCACAGAAAAGCTGTAGTGGATAATCCACCATGAAAGTACATATCCTTATTTGAGCAGCCCTGAACCCAATCAGAGCTGCTCCGTAAGAAAAGTGGGGAGTATAACATATACAAAAAAGGCACTCTACCCAGTGCCTTTCTTGTTGAATCGGTGCCACCAATGTGCTAGTGACATATGCAGGATATCACCCACCTGCACTGCCTGTAAGTGGGGGCTGTGGATTAAATCTTAAACGGCAATGCGACACCGAGGAACTGGATTACCAGCACGACAGCCAGGATGATCATCACCGCCTGTACTATCTGTGGCATCGGCGCTTGCATCGGAATGAGATTAATAAAGTAAAATACTACGCCTATAATCACTAAAGAGATTAAAAGTGAGATCATTTTTGTATGTTAAAGAGTAATAGCTACAGTGTAGCACCAATATAAAAAGCTCGACCTAGCAAGTTGATAAGTTTGCCGATTTGAGTCGAGCTTGAGCGTGTCCTACAGTTACCTATAGGCGTTTCCGAACTGGTTTGCAGGAGCGCTCACTTCACCAGCCGGGGAGGTTACATCACACCTCCTGTGACCTTCATTATACACCTACTTGACAATCGCGCCTAGAACCAAACAAACCCCCGAAGGGGCTTGCATGGATAAGACATAGGACTAGCCGTTCCGTGGACGAGCTAATCAGTGATAGTATATCACAACGAAAAAGCCCCGCGATTAAGCGAGGCCCTAGGAAAGGTCACGGGGGTTGACAAGAGTCCCTTACGGGCCTTGAGGTATTTCATTCCCCCAAGCCCCCACGACCTAGTGTTAACATTACCATGTGAACCAATTGTTACAACTAGTTGCTGTTGGTGGTCGAGATGTCAACTATGTCAAAACTTAGAGTGTATCACCTGATATGTAGGTAGTCACCTATGCACATCAGAATGACGTATTTTTGATAGTGTTAAGATTAGCATGTGAAACGCCGAGACCTAACGCACTCAGACAACTGGGCAACACCAAAAGACTTTTACCAAAAGTTAAATGATGAATTCAACTTTGATTTTGACCCGTGCCCGTTAAACGCAGGCGCGATTGCACCAAAAAATGACGGGCTTTTGATACCGTGGGGTGAAAGAAACTATATTAACCCGCCTTACTCCCGAAAACTAAAGGAAGCTTTTGTTAAAAGGGCAATTGATGAGGCCCGTGCTGGGAAACTATGCGTAATGCTGTTGCCGGTTTCAACGAGCACTGCATTATTCCACGACTTCATACAACCGAAAGCCACCGAGATTAGGTTTGTGCGTGGCCGAATCAGCTTTGAAGGTGTCAACACTTTTGGGGTTAGTGTGGGGAAAGGATCATCGCCTATGCACGACAGTATGATAGTAGTTTTTGGTCATGCGCAAGATTAGTTGGAATAAAAGATATCGTAAAGGGCTCGTCGCAAGGTGGACGAGCGAACATATTAAACTACAAGCCTTTGAACGATACGACTGCTCCTTTTGTGATACCTCCATATCGGAAGGTATGAGATATGAACGCAGAGTCTTTAGGGAAGGTACTAGTTTACGGATTGAGAGGATGCACCTGGCTCCGGCGTGCCCTGAGCGGCATCCTGGGTGTGGTCGATAAAGAAGTGCTCCAGTTGTTCAAGGGTGACATAGTAGTTACCTTCCTCGTCAGTCTGGTCGTGCTTCATAGCATACCGTGTTATCTCTGCGTATAGTTCGATGAGTGTCATAGTAGTTGGTCCTTTTTACTATTAATCCATTCGACTATTTCGTTCACCTTATCGGCTACGAGCTTGATTGAATTTAAAGTATCATCACCACCCGAAAACTCCAGTTGCTCGCGCTTTATATCAGTGCCTATAATTGTGAAGACAGCAGGCTTTGACTCATGCCAGATACCGCGTATCTTGTTTGTGTCTATTTCGTCCATACAATCACTCTTCTTTAGTTAGGTTGGTAAATGTGTCGTCGACCGCAAGTGTGTCCAGCCTATCTAGTAGTGTGGGGAGTTCGTATCCTTTATCTATCCACTCATGTACAATCTTCACCACCCTCGCTCTCTCCTCTTTAATGGCAGAGTCGCATAGCTTCGTTATAATCCTCCTCACTTCTGATTTTGACGCAGTAGTTACAGAAACATTGCAAATGTCCCTAACGGCCTCCTCAATACTATCTTGGTGTGTCATAGTGTTTCATCAATCTTTTGGAGTACTTCACTGAGGGTATCATTGTAAACACCACAGCGGTGAACACCTTCGTCAACAGTCTCGTTTCCGCAATTAGAGCACTCACCATTAAGGTTGGATGTGACAAAATCATACTTCATCTCCACCACCAGTGCACGTATGCGAGCACGCTCTTGGTCGATACCAATATGTAGGGCCTCTTTCAGTAAATTAGCCATTGTTTGTGGTGTCATATATCCCCAAACCTAGCTGATAGTACTTTTTCAATCTTCATACCTATTTAGCTTCCTCTAATAACCTCACAAGCTCATCTGCATATTTTGTGTATGCTGCTGACCATGCTGCTGACTCTGCTGACTCTGCTAACTCTGCTGCTGACCATGCTGCTGACTCTGCTGACCCCGCAGCTGACCGTGCTAACTCTGCTACTGACTCATCCCACACGCCAGTGGTTATAGCTGTCTCGTGCAAAGTTAATACTCCTTGAATAGCTTTAACAACTTGCTCCTTTAAGCTGTCCTCAATATCTAATTTCAACACTCTATCAATATTCTCTCTCAAAATGAATGCATAAAACTTGTATTTGAGGGGGTCAAGGTCAACACCCACAGGCACTGCCTGCGCAAACTGTGTCGGCCACAGCTTCGACTCTTCAACGGTAAGCCCCTCAAAAATAGTATCTTCAAGCCGTGCCAACCACTCAGGAATACCCAACTCTTTTTCATACACAGTGTGGTCAGAGGTTGAATACTCTTTGCCAAGTTTTCTGTTAAGTGAGTGTACCCCACAACCAACAGCGCAGCCTTTCCAATCACCATTAGTCCCTTCACCATACGTGCCTTGAATTATTTGGTCAGCCTTGCGATGCTCTTCAATCTCTGCAACAAACATTTCCTTTAACTTAGGGTCGTTTTTATATGATATTAGTTTCATAGTTTTTAGTTGGCCGCTACTAGTAATAACGCTGCTGCAAAACATATGACCGCTATACATGCAGCACGGGTCAACGATACTAGCCTTCGGCTCACACTATTAATACACTTGAGATTGTTCTTAATGTTTGCGTCCAGTATCTCCAACCGTGTGGTCAGTGATGTGTCTAGTGTCCTAGGAGTGGTAGATAGGTCGACTATTGGTGGGAGCTTTTTAGGAAGGATACCATCAAATGATTTCTTCCTAGGCTCTTTCTTGTTGGTGAGGAAGTTATATTCCTTAGCACGCTTTTCTGCATACCGCTTGCGCGCGAGAGCAGCTGCCTTGATCTTTTTGTTATACAGCGCGGTGTACTCTTTCTTGCATGACTTACACCACACCTGTAGCCCGTCCTTTTTGTTTTTGTCACGGGTGAACTCGCTTATATCTTTGCCTTGATGACACTTACTGCATTCTTTTTTCATATTTAATTACGATGACCAGCCTCTAATATTGGGAGTCCTGCTTCCGTCGGAATGTAGATGACCTGGCTGCCTGTTTGCTCACTCAGCATATGGATGTAGAGGTAGCGGAGGTATCCTTCCGGCCCACCAAGGCCCTCGGCGACTATCTTGTTGGCCTTTGCCACACCCCCCGCACGTATGACCTCCGCGTCAGCTTCGAGCTGGGCAGCATCCTTCTTGGCCTGCGCTTGCCTTACGATGATTTGGCGGTTCCACTCGGCCTGCGCAAGCTCTGCCTTACCTGTTTGCTCGGCAGTGAACACTTTGTAGTATTGATACCCGAAACTAAGGGCGCCAAACACTAGTATAAAGGTTACTGTAGCAACTGCTATTCCAACAAAAGGTACCCCTGAATTGTCGTTGTCGAACATATTGTTTTATTATTTTTTAATATCGCCGTAACTCCTCTTCATCCCTTTGCTCTGCAACTTTTTAATATTTGCTCGTGAGCGCACGATACCTAAGTCCCTGCGCGCGTGGTTGATGATGCTCGAGGACACATCGAGAGCGTGGGCCATGTCACTGTCGGACATGTCGTACCAGTGGGAGAGCACATAGTCCCGGACATCAAGTTTACCAACACGCCTACGCCGCAAGCCCCAATGCGTAGTACTTCCGCGCCATTTCAAATTCCAAATAGTACTGACAATAGAAAATGCAAGTAGCACAATGAGTAGGATGAGGATGGTTATAAGATTCTCCATACAATTAATTGTTAGAATATATCTATATTAGGATCGCGCACGTGCATTGCGTAGGAGACTTCGATCTCCTTCGCCACGCGCGAGATGAGCGCTAAGGTTTCTAAGATGTCTTTGAGGGTGTACACAACTTGGAATGTTTGAATTTTGCCTGTCGGCTTGATCTCGCCACCCTCTTCGTGCGTTTCAATCCATGCGAGTTTGATGTCCTTTGGCACCACCTTGAACTCGTTATAGATGCCGGCAGCATAGACTTTGAGTTGGAGGTGGTTTTGTGCTTTCGACTCCGTCCACGGCAACTTCCCCGTCTTGACCTCGATGAAGTTTTTGGACACCGAGTCCATGCTGTCCGGCCTAAAGAGTAGGTTGAACTTTCCTTGCTTGGTGGTGATCGTCGTCGTAAATTCCTTGTCTTTGAGGTCGTACTTGGGGAGCAAAAACATCGCAGTATCTGTAAGGAGGTCGCCTGTTTCAGTCTCATGCTCGAGGGCGTCGGCCACTATCTTTCCGTATGCCTGACCCGTGTTGGTGGTGCGCAACTCGTCACGGTTGTCGAAGTACAGCTTTGCGTACTTGTCTTGGTTGGCGAGCCAAAGTTGCACCTGACTATAGCTGATGTACCCGCGTGGCAATTGTATGGTGCGTTTGGTTGCCATATTATTGCGTAGTACTTCCGCGCCATTTCAAATTCCAATTGGTTAGTAGCTCAGGATTTTCATAAATGTTTCCGATGACCTGGTAGACACCATCAATCCTTAGAGGGAAAGTAATGTCTCGTCTCGCAACAAATGAGACGGTGCGTTTATCCCATTCGATGACGATAGGGAACGAAGAGTCCAATATATCCCCCTCGTATATCTCCTTCCCATTCTTGTCCTTGAGACCTGTGTATTGCATGAGTTCCATAGCACAACCCTTCATTTCTAAGAAAATACCAACTGACACTGATGCAATAGGAATGTTGTAATGTATTTGTTTACCATCCCACGCCCTGAATTTGATTTCTCTTTGCATAGTTATCTTGAAGCCAGCACACGCTCTTTATATTTCTCTACCCCTGCAATCTCAACCCCTCCCTGCAACACGGCAGTCGTGATCTTGCCCATGTCAGGCACGAGATACATGCGCGGGATGAGTGACTCGTCGGTAATGCGTACCTTGGTGAGTGTGCGCATGGCCACCTTGCCGACAGCGCCAGACGTGGAGTTTTTTACGTCAGTAACACCCTCCATTTTCTTGATGGCGGTGTCGGCGCGCATGGTGCCCTTCTCTACCCGAGCGGCGATGCGCGCACGCTCTTCATCAATGCGATTTTGCTCGGCGACGTGGTAGTCGAGGATTTTCTTCTTGATTGTTTTCTTCGCTGCATCGAACGCGGTTTCAAATGGACGAAAGAGTTCGCGTGTGGATGCAAGGGAGGACATAAGGGGTCTCGTAATTTCTTCTTTGCGATTCATCACAGCAGTTTCTAACTGCTTGAGGTTGTGCAGTATGTCGGCTCCGGTTGCAACATCTGCTTCGGAAGCTATTACTAGACTTTCAGCTGCACCAGTAACGCCCGACAGCTGCGTTTTATACACTGTTAGTTCATCTGACATGTGTTATTTGTGCCAACACTGAAAGTGTTGACAGTTATTACCATACACCGTGGGTCGGGACGGTGGCCAGGCAAGTTAATTGTTATTCTGCGTCGAACGCTGCGCTACTATTTTCAATCAACCATTGCTCGTCCATCATGTACGAACCGTCGTCATTCTTTGGTGCGTATACCTTAATGTTTTTTGAAGGCGCAAACCCCTTAGTTTTAGACGGAGATACGTCGATGAATTTGAAGCCGATCTTTTGGCCAACCTTAATGTTAGTCATTTGGCGGTTAATACCAGGCTTGCCACCGACAGAGTAGTAGTCGCCAGCTGCTATCGTGACAGGTGTTTCAATAACCTTCTTACTGTCGTCAAGTGTGTGGTACGTGCCTGTGTCTGCTTTGAGGTCGTATACCCATTCCATTTCGCCTTCCTTGCCAGGGAGAGCTGATTTGATTTGTCGCTTTGCAATGAGAGTCCCGGAGATTTTATCCTCCATCGGGACATTTGCTTTCCACCAATTTGATTGTACTTCGTTGCTATCATCAAATACATCTTTGTTTGTTGCTTTTGCCATAGTGTTGTTGGTTATTATATTTTTATTACGGTGGCATACCCGACCCCCTATACCACACAGATATGGTACCACCGGTACACGCTGGCGACAAGGTATACCTTATCCACAGTACAAAAAGTGCCTCTATTTTTATTACGTGTTAAAGTTTACACGTACAACATGAATAATGATGCAATCCGACAATGGCTGAACGGCCGCCGTATCACCGACAAAGTGATCGACGAGTTTAGCCTTAGTTTCGAGGATTGCCTCGTTATCCCCGTCCACGACACTGACGGCGCATTCCTTTTCAACAAGTTCCGCCGCGATCCTTTCATAGAAAGCCCTGGGCCGAAGTATTGGTACTCGAAAAGTGGTACCGTACAACTTTATGCTGCACACAAGGCGCTCCAACACGACACCATCGTCATCACCGAAGGAGAGCTTGACTGCCTGGTGTTATGGTCGCTCAACATCCCCGCCGTCACCTCGACGGGTGGCGCGATGTCTTTCCGAGAAAACTGGGGGCCATTGTTTGAAAATAAAACTGTGTACATCTGCCTTGACAACGACCTTGCGGGGGCGCAGGGCACCGTGCGTATCCTCAAGTTCATCCCACACGCAAAAGTGGTAATCATCCCCGACACGGCACGCGCAAAGGACGTCACCGACTATGTGTCCCACGGTAAGGACTTCCGCGCGCTTATGGACACCGCGAAGGCGTACCAGACGTACCAAGATGTGCGGGACGATGAGCAAGCGCGGAGGGCCAACATGATGAATGTACTTTTTCATGAGGAGTGGATGGCAAACCACGATAAAGAATACGCGGCAACAGTGCCGGAGAAACGCACGAAGTATGACGGCGCGAATGATATCGAGCGCGCGAAGAGTGTACCTATCAGCACACTCTTCAAGGTGGTACAGAATAAAATACTGTGTCCCTTTCACAACGACCACACGCCATCGATGCACGTGTTCAAAGATAACCGAGCCTTTTGTTTTGTCTGCTCTAAACAGGCCGACACTATAGACCTATACAGAGTGCTGCACAATTCCACATTCCGTGAGGCGGTCGAAGCACTAAAAAACATATGAAACTCCAAGAGGTCAGGGACGAATTTGCGAAGTACATCATCCTCAAAGACCCGTGGGCGCTCGACATGGTGCTCGCAACAGTGATTGGCAATGCTTTCATTGACCGCGACCCCATATGGACAGCGCTTGTGGCGCCCTCCTCCGGCGGAAAGAGTACACTCATTGCCCCGTTGGTGGGGTTATCTTCCGTCCACTTTGTAGACGACGTTACAGAGAAAACCTTTCTGTCGGGGTACAAGGTGAAGGGGAAGGACATGTCACTGCTGTCACTCATTGGTAAGAATGGTGTCATTGCCTTTTCCGACTTCACTTCTATCCTATCCAAAAACCCTGTCTCTCGCGGCGAGATCCTTACGCAACTGAAGCTCATATACGACGGCAAGATGACCAAGCACACAGGCACCGGGAGCGGCGCGTGGGATGGGAAAATAGGACTCATTGCGGCGTCAACGCCGGACATATACTCACAGCTCGAGTCCGGACGCTCGATGGGTGAGCGCTTTATGTACTACTCGATGAACCAGCCGACGGACGAGGAGATAGCGGAGAAGCAAAACAGTGTCAGGATGTCATCCAAAGCCATCACCGAGGTGATGAAGTTGCATTACAAAGACTACTGCGTCAGCGTCCGCGACTTCATTACGGAAAATGATTTTAGCTTCTTGCGTATCACACCCGAGCAGCGCGCACGCATAAAAAACGCAGCCATATTTGCAGTGAACGGTAAGGCAACCGTGCACACCGACCACCGTACCGGCAAGGTGGACGAGATACCTAACAAAGCGAGTATTGGCCGCGACAATAAGATGTTCGATGCCTTGTTGCTGACGTTGCAGGCCATGGACGCGTTCGAGCATGACGACCCCGTACGCGATATCTCCGATGACCGTATTTCCATGATCGAGAAGTGCGCCTACTCGTCCATCACCCGTGAGCGCCGCAAGATACTTGAGGTGTTGGCGTATGCGTCTGACCAGCAAGGGATGACGGCCTCCGCTATTGGCGCGCAAGATGGCCTCGGCCTCGACAAGCAGGCCATCGAGAAGTACTTGTGGCCCTTGCACGCCGTCGGGATGGTGTCGAAGTTGACGACTGGGGCGCACAAGTGGTACATAAAGGACGAACATACCCGGGAGTTCGTCATGAAGGTGTCGAAAGATGTCATGGCCTTCACCAACGCGCAGGGCCTTGAGATTAACGAAAATGAGGATGGTGAGGAGACTGACAGCGGCGACCCCGGAAAGTATGACGATGATGAGTACGGGGATGATCAGTACAAGGTGGATAAGTCGTTTGATGGTGTGTGATATACTTTTGTCATATGGCAAAACACACAGGAAGGAAAAAGACAGCAGGCGGGTTATCGCATGAACCTTTTTACCAAATCTTTAATAGAATACGATGCAGGTGCACCGACCCTTCAAACAAAGATTACCCTCGATATGGTGGCCGTGGGATCATATTTGATTGGCCAGACTATCCTTCATTTAAAAAAGACATGCACGAATCGTACCTTGGTCATGTATTAATACATGGAGGGCGTAACACCACAATCGAAAGAATTAATGTTAATGGCCCATACAGCTCACGCAACTGCCGATGGGCGACCTTCCAAGAGCAGGCAAAAAACAGACGAACGAATAGATACTTGACCTATAAAGGCCGCACCATGATCCTCGCAGACTGGGCGCGCGAGCTGTGTGTAAGTAGGCAGGCTATCCGCTATCGAGTCGAGTGCGGGTGGGACACGGATAGTATTATTAAAACACCATTTAATTACTCAAACAAATATGACAAACAAAATAAAACTGTACGGACACCAAAAAAGATTCATAGAAAGTAACCCTGACTGTGCTCTCCTCGTGTGGGAGACTGGCCCCCCAAGGGGGGAATAACACACATCATTGGTACAGGAAAAACCTACGCAGCATGCGCATGGCTCCAACTTCGGAGCAAAAAGAAAGCCTTAATCGTCTGCCCCAAAGCCATCGTCGGGAAGTGGAAGGACGACCTGAAAGAGTGGGGAATAACGGCTGACATCATTACCACCGACGGTATAAAGAAGCACAACCTCGACCCATACGGCGCCATTGTGGTCGACGAGGCACATGCGTTCGCAGCCGCACTATTCGATAAAAGTCGATCACAACGTGCTACAGCCCTCTACAACAAAATAAAGACGCACCCGGGCACGCACATACTGCTCCTAACCGCCACACCTATACGCTCTACACCGTGGAATATACATACCCTTGCAACCTATATCGGCCACTATTGGGATAAAAACAAGTTTCAAAACACCTTTTTCTACCTCACTGACCGCTATGGCCGGTACCATTTCGAGAAAAAGCAAGGCTGGCAGCGCATGATCCGGCCGTACGTCGAAAAGATTGCCGATATCGTACTCATGAAGGATTGCATCGACGTCCCCACGCAGCACCACAAAGTCATTACAATACCTTGGACGAAAGACCAAGAAGAAAAAATGGCACAGTCATACGCGGAACCTGTCGCACAGTGGCACGAGCGCCATCGGCTCGAGCAGGGCGACAAGAAGTTCAAAGAGCTTGAAACCATCATGGACGGGTACCGTAAGGTGATTGTGGTGTGCCACTACCTCTCGCAGATCGAAGACTACGCCGCGCGGATTACGGATCGTGAGGTGTTTGTGCTGACAGGTAGCACCAAAGACCAACACGCGACCATTGAGGCAGCGAAGGCATCGGATGATGGGATATTTTTCATCCAAGCGAGCATGGGTGCGGGCTTCGATGCGGCAGAGTTCAGCGTGGTGGTGTTTGCGAGTATGGACTTCAAATATATATCCTTGGTGCAGATGCGCGGGCGCGTGAAGCGTATCAACAACCTGCACGAAAACACCTTTTACTATCTCATCGGCGGCAAGTGCGACCGCTCGGTGTACCACACACTCGAGGAGCACCGCGACTTCGACGTGCATGAGGAATTAAACAAATAACATGACCACAAAAATATCGGCAGGTAAAACGTACTCGCGCCTTACAGTGGTGAGGTTCAGCCACACAAAAAGTGACCACAAATACTGGGAGTGCAGTTGTGTATGCGGCGGTACGATAACCACACGGGGCCGGAACCTTATAACGGGGGCTACGAAGTCCTGCGGGTGCTTCAAAGCGGAGATCGCGCGTAATGCATATGCAATAGGACAGTCAAAAAAGGCAGTATCTAATCAAGTTAAGAATGATTTGGTTGGTACCACATACAGACGCCTTACAGTGGTACGATATAGCCACACAATAGAACACAGAATATATTGGGAATGCAAGTGCACCTGCGGCAATACACTGATAACGAGGGAGGATAGGTTGAAGTGTGGTGATGTAAAATCGTGCGGCTGTTTGAAAAAGAGCACGCACGGGTTGCCGCGATTAAGAAAAATGTGGAGAAATATCCCGTCGACGAGAGTAGGGAGCGTGAAGATCTGTATGCGAGTATATTATATGAGCCTGTGGCAACCGGCACATCGTACGCACAGTACCTTGAGCGGGCAAAAATGAAGCGGCCGTTAATTATGGTATAGTAATTCTAGTAATAAAAATGAAACGTGTTAATAAACACCGCGACCGTCCCGTGACCATAGTATTTGCCGACGATAGTACAAATACGTCGTGGCACCGACAACTCGAAAACATGCGCCCCGAGGATATGTATATGGATATTATTGACGATGGCCGCACGAGTGGTGCGGCGTACCAACGCTATCTCAACAGGGCAAACGCAAAGAAGCCGACACAACTATGAAACCTCGTGCCGGTTGTCTACCAAGCAGTAGCGACGATCTCCCTGAACTCCCGCAAGTAAGGCGCAAGCGTGAGCAAAAAGTGACCCCCGCAGTCCTTCATTGGTTCAAACATAATTATGACCACACCGTTACCCTCGAGGTTAAGGCCACGCGACATTTGAGTATCGCCGAAAAGCAACTGCAACCCCACCAGCGCGCTGCCCTCATTGACAGTGTAAGTTTGGCAGGGTTATCGCATAAAATAGCGGACACGGGGCGCCGGCTCCCCTTCGATGGCTTCGTGATCAAGGCGGCATCGGCCTTCGTGGTGGCGTGCTTTACGCGATTCGGGGTGTGCTACGCCGTTCCCGTACAGTTGTGGTGTGGCTTTCGCGTGACTAGCGCGGGAGTTCCCCGCGACGCATCGCCATATACGCTTCGTGTTCCGATTTCGTCATAAATACTCCCGGGTTCGCGAAGTCGTCGGGGTGGGGGATGTTGCGCGGTTCGTCTTCTCCGCCTGTATCCGCTGGCTGGCTCGCACGTCTCGATTGAGCACCTTTTTTTGGCGCGTTCCACTCCTTCGCTATCAATAGGCCAATATACGCCGACGCAGTATCCGACATAGTTTCCCGCATAAGCTCCGTTAGTGCGTCATTTTGCTGCTTGTTCAGGTACACAGTGATGCGTGCGACCTTGTTTTTGATTCGTGCCATATCTATTTGATTATATGTCTATTAATCCTCGCAAGACGTTGCATACAGTCAACAATGGACTGCGCGCGCGTGTCACCAAAGCCCATAATGGGGGCGTTGGTGGTGCGCGATAGTTGCATCGCAGTGTAGCCGTCGCCGGATGGTGTTGGGGTGATGGTCATAGTTATTTGTGTTAGTACTGAAAGTACTGACAATTATTACAGTTTATATAATTCCATTTTCCTTAAACTCATCATACAGGCCAAACGTGTTCGCGATATCAACAAAGATACCCTGCCACTCGTTCACCTCGCCATAGGATAACTCATGTTGACTCTGCCACTGCTGCCAGTCCATGGCATATTGTCTCGCCTCGTCTATTGTTTTTGGTGTTTGTTTGTTCATGTAGTTATTTGGTTTTATAGTACTTTCTCCAGCTAGTAAATGATGGTGGCTTTGATATTGAGTGTGACGCCGCCCAATTAGTAATAAATCGTGCATACTCTGTCTTTAATTCGTCTAGTTTAGTCATATTGTTGTTATTTATTCCCACAAAGCGCCGTGTGCGTCAGACACTTCGGTGGCAAGGCGGTGCGCAATAATATTGCTAGCCTCCTGCATTTGCTTATATAATGGCTCGTCAACAGCCTTCCCTTCGCTGCATTGGTACAAGTAGCAACTAAATGACTTGTATTGCTGCCACTTAGTAGGGAAAAACGCCAACGGGTCATACTTGAATGGCTGGATCATATCCTTTGCGCCGTCAGAGTAGCGTTCCTGCAATGCAAATACGTTGAGATCGTACAGCTCGCGGGCTAGTATTTCGGGTTCGGTGGTGAATGCGCCGCCGTGGCCGTTGGCTATTTTACTTATAGTGTCATTTGATAGCATATATGCGCTCATATTGTTTTTGGTTAGTTTTTAATT
>OFQZ01000393.1_pt1 | contig 15325 bp, 29 predicted proteins | sample 1543011 | NCBI WGS metagenome assembly OFQZ01 (sample SAMN07774216, study PRJEB24372) | wastewater metagenome | isolation source: Exp Tend NO 0WW | collected 2016-02 | reverse complement strand
ATGAGCGACTGCTCGGCGGTCGACCCCGGCGCCGGGAGCGGCATCTCGAGCGGACCGACGACGGAACGCATCGGCGTCGCCCACGCCGGCGGTCGCTCGTACGACGGGTCGCCGTTGACGAGCACCGACTTCGACGCGAAGAGCGCGAACTTCCGGAGCTCCTCCTGCGCGTCGGGCGGGAGCGTCGACGGGTCGATCGGCGTCTTGCCGTCCGGCCCGTACACGACGAGCGCCTGCATCAGTGGACGACCGCCTCGTCCGGTTCCTTCCCCGGAGACGGCGGGACGATGGCCTTCTGCGGGGCCTCGAAGTTGGCCACGATGAAGGCACCGATCACGACGAGGACGCGCCTCGGCGCGAGCGCGGGGTTGCACCTGACGGGGATCCCGTTCAGGAAGAGCGTGTCCGTGACGTCCTGGACCTCCGTCGCGACCTCGGCCCAGACCTCCTGCCCGACGAACGCGTTGACGTACGTGATCGTGTTCTCGAAGATCGCGCGCGCGATCACGTCAGTCGTGCGCGAGATCGTGGACTGGAACGGGACGACGTCACCCGACATCTTCGGTCTCCTTGCTCTGCTCTATGCGTTTGTTGCGTTCGGCGGCCGTGATGATCTCGAGCCCGTCGCCGTCGGGGCGCTGCTCGACGGACGGCCAGGCCTTAGGGTCGGCGAATGGAGTGAGGCGTTCCCGCCCGAACACGACCGGGCCGGTGAGGTCGCGGCCGTACGTGCTACCCGCCTCGTTGCGCCTCGAGATCTCGTCGACGCAGGCCGCGAGCAGCATCCACAGCTGGTAGTTGTCCTGCGACAGCCGGAAGAGCCCCTGCTGCAGCGCGATGATCTGGCGCTGCGAGCGCGACTGCTGCGTCGCGTCCGCGGGGAGCTCGCCGAGCTTCGGCGCGTTGTGCGCGATGAACTGCAGCTGCTCGGGCGTGAGGCCGCGCGTCGTCTTCGTCAGGTCGATCGTCTCGCCGCGCGGGCCGAGGATGGCGCCGCTCACAGTTCCACGAACTCCCGGCGCCAGGCCGCCCAGAGACGCGCGAGGAACGCCTTCACTTGTGGAGCTCCAGGATCCAGCGCGGGCCCGTCGGCACGACGTCGTACGGGCCCAGGCAGACCGGGTCGTTCGCCGCGGCGACGGGGCCGGCACCCTTCGCGAGGAACCACTCCCCCACCTTCGGGATGCGGTACTGGTTCGTCAGTGTGAACCACGGGGCCTGCGCCGGGCGCTTGATCGTCGGCTCGACGACCCACGCGAAGAGGCTGTCCTTGTAGATGATCTTCTCGGCGAGCCACACCTTCTGGTCGTTCGACTGCATAAAGAACTCGCCGGGCTGGACGGCGCGCCGGGCGGTGATCTTCCAGCCGTCGGTCGGCGTCGGCATCGGGGGCTCCTTCGTCACGTACGATTCACCGAGCCACTGGTGCGCACGCTCCTTGAGCTTCGCCGGCTGCCCGGTCCACTTGAGGATCGGGAACGGGCCGGTGATCAGGTCGCCGGCGACGTAGAGCGGACGGCCGGAGCTCGTGTCGAGGAACCAGTCGTTCCTCGGGATCCGGAACTCGCCCGTGAACTCGTACCCGTCCGGCGCCCGGAGCGCCTTGCGCGGCGGTTCCTCGAGCGACTGGCCCTTCGCTGCCGGCGCGGCGTACGCGTGGCCCTGGACGACCTTCGGCCCCTGGTCGCGCCAGGTGCCCTCGACGTGCGTCTCGAAGCCCTTGTCTGGCATGGATTTCACGTACTGCTGGACCATGTCCTCGAATGTCGGCATGCGGCTCCTCGTGTCGTGGGTTCGAACCCAGGGATTGTAACCCAGGCGAGCGGGTCCGGGGAAGTTATTTCTCCGCCTCCTTGTCCGCGGCGGCGGCGATGCGGCAGCGAACGTCGCAGATGAGTGTGCCGTCGTGTCTGTGGATCTCCCGCAGCGCCTTTTCCAGCTTGTCGGCGCGGGCCTTCTGCGCCTCTGCGTCGTTGGCAAAGTCGATGCAGTCGCCACGCTTGAGCGCGAGCGAGTCCGTCAGCCGCTCGACCTCGGCGCGCAGGGCGATAATGGTCTGGACGCGTCCCTGTGCTTCAATGTTGAACGCCTGAGCGTCGGCCTCGGCCTTGTCGGCGCGGGCCTTCTCCTCGAACCAGCGGGCGCGGACGGCCTTGTCGTTGCGTTCGCAGAGGACGTTGTGATCCTGCACCGTAGCCTCGGCGCGCATGAGCCGCTCGCGCAGGGCGGCGATCTCGCGGAGCGCGGTGCTAATCGCGTGGCGGTCGTTCGGGCTCAGATCCCATGTGTCGCCCTTGTCGGCGTACATAGACTCCAGCCGCGCCACGGCGCTGTCGATGCCCCGGTACTCCTCCCTCGCCAGCCCCGCGCTCTTGTCGGGGGCGGGGGGCAGCACCATGAAGCGCGGGTCCTTGCAGTTGTGGTCGTAGCCGTGCCAATCGCGCCAATGGCCGGTGTAATCGGCGGGGCACATCCGAGAGCATGTCTCGCTCGGCGCGGGGGCGGGGGCGTTACCCGTGGATGCCCCGCCGTTGCGGAACACGGTGCGCCCACAGGCGGTGCAGATACCCTCGTTGCAAACGTGGCTCGGCGCGGGCGCGGGGGCGGGGGCGGCCGCGTCATGGAGGCATGAGTCTCCCCCGCAGAGTCCGGCCCGCTCCGTCTTGGGTCCGGGGCAGCGGCATTGCTCGATGATTGCCTTGCAACCAGAGCAGCGAACAAGGTAGTGGCTCATTTCGCCTCCGTCTTGAGCAGCGCGGTGACAGCCCGCGAAATCTCTGGCGGCACTTCGCAACACGGCGCGTCGAACTCGGCGCACGCCTCGCACTCCTCCTCGGGCCGGTGCTTCTCGGCGCGCTGCACGATCAGGCCGCAAGCAACTGCCGTGTCGTAGATGTCGCCGTCGTCGAGGTACAGCCGCCAGTCGTCGGTGTAGGCGTCGAGGATCGCAGCGCCGAACTCTGCGAGCATGTCCTTCGCGCACGCGCTCTTGTCGGGGGCGGGGGTGGAGTGGTTGATGCACTTCGGGTCATCGCAGCAGGATTGCTCGCTCATTTCTCCTCCATGAGGGCGCCGACGGTAGCAGAGAACCCACCCACGCGTCAAGAGGGGGAGGGGTGTCTACCGAAGCAAGGCCGGCACCCTCGAGCGCAGGGGGGGTACCAGGGCGACGACCAGCAGGGCGAAGCCGGCCACCGGGAGGAAGAGGACGAACGCGGCGCCCAGGAGCGGGGCGAGCAGTAGCTGGCCCACCACGTCGATATCGGTAAAAGATGTTGGCGTGGGTCGTGACGTACGAGTGTTCATGGATTCAATGTTGTTCACGGATCCGTAAACAGTCGATCCGGAGGACTACCGAGACGCCGGGGTAAAACGCCGGAGGAGCTCGGGAGCTATCGAAGGGGGCCGGCGGATCCGTACAGATCCGCGGTCCGCCAGAAGCGCGGCCGGGGGGCCCGGGCCGCCGCCGAGCGCCGTCGTCCTCGAGGCCGCCGCGCCTCGACCACCTTCGGAGGGTGGCGTCGCACCCACGCGAACGTGATGCGCTGCAACACGATGCGCCAGCGCTGTGGTCGCGTTGCTTCCGCCCTGCTTCCGCCTCAGCCCGCGAGTGGGGTGTCGAGCCACCTCTGGTCGATGGCCACGCGGATGGCCTCCTGCCCCGCCCTGAGGGCCTCAGGGAGCCACGGGCCGCCGGAGGGCTGCGGGCGCCTCGCAGCGCGCCGTGCGGCCTTCTGGCGGGCGCGGCTCGCGCGGCAGGTGTAGGCCAGCCCCGACGGGGTCGAGGCGTCCCGTCCGAACGCTGCCTTGGAATGCCAGCGGCGGCACGGTCGGCACCACTTCCTCCGGCTCCGAGGGGGGGTGGTCATACCGGTCATACCCGGTCACACGGGGTCCCAACAGAGGATCCAGAATCACCTACACCCTCACCAGAGATAGGTATGACCATGTATGACCTGTATGACCACCTCAATAGGGACAGGGGTTTCATGGGTGTCCATACCCCGGTCATACCCCCCGAAAACCCCCTCTCACCCGTATGACCGCTCACGCGAGCGCCCCCTCGACCAGCCAGAGTGCCCCGGCGAGGCCCGCGAGCAGGAGCGCGACCGTCAGCGCGACGAGCGCGCCCTCCCCGACTTGTCGGGACGCCGCGCGGTCCCGTGCTAGGGCGGCGCTCCCGATGGCCAGCACGCCAGCCACGACGAGCGCGACGAACGCGGCCCCGCAGAGGCCGAACACCCAGTTCCAGATGAGATCGTTTCGCAAGAAGGCCTCACTCATGCCCCGATTCTACCATGCGAACCCACTCATGGGACAGGGGTTCGAACTATTTTCAGAAATCTTCGATCCCACGCTTGACACAGCCCGTGACCGATTGCTACCTTATCCCTAGCCCGCAAGGGTCCGCTCCTTGACAGTCCGCAGCACTCGCCGGTTCCCCGAACCGCCCAACGCAACGCCGAGAGGCCGTCGCGGTAAGGCGAGGGAGGCAACCCGGTCGCGAGACGAGCGGATCGAAGCCGACCAGAGAGAGACGGTGCGCAGGTTCAAGACGCGCACCGGATCGCGAGAGCGACTCTGGCAGCACGCAGCGAAAGACGCCCGGAACCCTCCGGGCGTTTCGCTTTTAAGCAGGAGGTGCCCCATGACCCGCTTCGTAAATCTCGACTCGGTCCAGTCGCCCGCGACTGCGCCCGAGTCCCCCGACTTCGCCGTCGAGAACCACCTGTCGCTCGTCCTCGTCCGCCCGCTCACGCCGGAGGCCAACGCGTGGCTCGACGAGAACGTGGCCAACCCGGACACGCAGTGGTTCGGCGGCGCGCTCGTCTGCGAGCCGCGCTACGTCTCCGACCTCGTCGCCGGGATCGAGGGCGACGGGCTCACGGTGTCGTGATGAGGACCCGCCGCCTCGACTTCCCCTCCGACGCTCTCTACGCCGCGTACGCGAAGGAGCGCCGACTCCTGCGCGCGCTCCGATTTAACCGCAAGCTCCTGCGCGTCCTGACGCAGCGCTGCGCGATCTCCGCCGCTGAGTACCGCGCGCTCGCGCGGCTCGACAAGCTCATCGCCCTTGGGTAAATCAAGTCGAATGCGCCGCTCCGGCGACGCATTCCGCTGGAGGTGCCCCATGGCAAGGAAGACCCTCTCGGTCCCCGACGCGTGGAGCGACGACGAGTCCGCGCGCGTCACGTTCAACGTCCTGCTCGCCCGCACCGCGTTCGGGCCGAACCGGTACAACCCCGTCTACGAGTTTGAGGGCTGGCGCGTGTCGCGTCACCAGTGGGTCATGCCGACGAACCACTGGGCGTGGAAGGCCGACCGCGCGAACGAGCGCACGCTGTACGGCGACACGCTGCCGGACATCGCCCGCGAGATCATCAAGCGCGAGCGACAGCGCGGCGCCTGATCCCAACCACCCACCGTCCCGGTCGAGAGCCGGGACCTCGCCTTCTGGCCCGCGAGAGCGAGCCAGAAGAGGAGGTGCCCCATGAAGAAGCTGAAGAAGTACCGGATCACCCTGCGTCGCGTCTGCAGCATCGAGTTCACCTGCACCGTCGAGATCGAAGCGACGAGCGCCGAGCGCGCCGCCTTCGCGGCGGAGGAACTGGACTGGACGGGCGAGATCACGCTGGAACCCGGAGACCACACCGAGTGCGGCTCGCTGGAGGTCTACGACGACACGGGCGCGCCGCCCGTGTCGGGTGACGAGGTCGAGCGCGACGGGCCAGAGAAGGACGACGAGCGGGGCTGGGCCGAGGTCGAGGCCGCGAAGAAGTCCATGCGCGTCGTGAACGGGTAAATCAAGTCGGTGACCTCGCCTTCGCGGGGTCATCCGCTGGAGGTGCCCTATGAATGACCTGTACATCGAACCCTTCGGAGAGACGAACGACTACGAGCCGATCCCCTGCGACGCGTGCGACGAGCCGCTCGACCCCGACACCGTGCTCCTCGTCGGAGACATGAGCGAGCGGACGCCGCACTGTCGCGCGTGCGCCGACATGATCGCCGCCTCTGATCAACCTGTACGACGACCCGTCCGAGTCCGAGGGCGGACGGTTCGTCACCGAGCTACGCCTGACGTAGGTGAGGGCATCGGGGCCGCCTTGGCCCCCTTGTAAACCGCACGACCGGTCCCAAGCCCGGTCACAAGGAGGAACCCATGGACAGAATCGTTCTCGTCTCGTTCGGCAACGGCGGCACGACGGCGTACCTCGCCCCGAAGGCGGGCTACGGCGTCTGCACGATTCAGGGCTACGACTCGCCCGAGTGCTTCGTCACGAACCACGCGGGACGCGACTGCGAGGGCGCGCTCGTCGTTGACGTTCGCGAGGCCGTCAAGACGCCCGCCGGTTACCGGTGGGTCTTCGCTGGACCGCTGGTCAACCCCGCGCTCGCGGACGGCGCGGTCAACGCGTGCCCGGAGCCGGACCCGACCATCGAGGCCGCTCTCGCGGCTGGCGGCTTCGCGCCCGCGCTCGCGACCCGGAAGATGGGAGGCCTCGACGAGGTATCTCCCGCCGAGTACGTTCGCGGCTGGAAGGCGCACGGGGCGAAGACGGGCCAGGTGCGCGGCGGCGTCATCGTGTGGGACGCGCCCGCGCCGGTGGGGTCTTCCCCACCATTCCAGCGTGCGCTCAACGCCACGAAGAAGGAGGAACCCATGGCACGATCGAAACACTCCGGCGGGATCGACTGGTCCCGCCCGGAGCACCTCAACCGCACCTGTCCCGCGTGCGCCGCGTCGCAGGTCGGCACGACCGCCGAACTGGTCGAGAACCACTCGCGCTCGCTGCGTAAGCAGACGCGCGACGCCGAGCGCGGGCTGCCCCGCACGCGGACGTTCGCGATCAGGAGCTACGTCACGTTCCGCGACGAGCCGGAACGCATCGACGTCTGGGACGTCACGGCGCCGAACGTCGAGACGGCGCTCCGGCTGGAGCACCGGCGGCTGCGGCGCGCCTTCCCGCTCGCGAAGTCGTGGGAGGTCCAGTGGGAATCGCCCGCCGGTCACAGCTGGACCCACCACGCGGAGGTGCGCCGGTGAAGCTCGCGCGCCTCGACATCCCGACGTTCGTCCGCCGCTCGACCGCCATCTGGCTCATCGAGGTGATGGCCGACTTCAACAAACGCGTCGCCGCTGGCGACATCTTCTGGAGGTGAAGCATGGACACCCGCCGCTCGTTCAACACGATCTCCCCGGCCACCCAGCGCGCCGCCGCCATCACGATCGCGGAGGCCGTGAGGCCGCACGCCGACGACATCGTCACGCGTGCGGAGGCGCACGCGCGCGACGACGCCGACGGTCACTTCGAATCCGATCTCTCGGACGACGGTGACGCGCCGATCAACGTCTACTACTGGGTCACGCGCACGGGTGGCCGACTCGTCGCGCCGGAGGTCGAGATCGAGGCGTACGACGCCGTGACGGGCGAGCCGTACGAGATCGCGTACGCCGACGAGGACTTCGTCAAGCGCCTCGCGGTCGAGCACTGGGTCGAGGACGGCGACGGGATGAAGGACTACTACTCGGACGACATCTGAACGTCAGGCCCGAGCGCCGAGGGTGGGGTCGATCCCACTCTCGACGCTCCAACGTGCCTGCCTGTGGGGCGAGGTCGTCTTCGGCTGAACGCAAGTCGAATGGCTCGCGCGTGCGGGCCATTTCATCGTGCGCTCACGCTGCACGGAAGGAGGAACCCATGGCAGAACCGAACGTCAACGAGGCCGTCCGTCTGCAGTCGTCGATCGACTACGGTGTCGGCTCCATGATCAGGCTGCGCGGTGAGATCGGCCACACGGCCATCGCGTACGCGATCGAGGAGATGCTCCGGACGCAGGACAACGGCGACCCGTGCTGCTGCGTCTGCTACGCGTACCGGAAGGCCGCCGATGCGGTGAGGGACGCGGCGTACGAGGAGAGCGGAAGTCTGGCCGAGCCGGTCAAGCCGCACCTCGCATGAGACGCCTCGCGCTCCTCCTCGCCGCGCTCGCCCTCGGGGGCTGCGCGGGCTCCCCCACCGAGCCGGACGATCCCCCGAAGAAGGCGGGCGTCGGCGGCAACACGAACTGCCCGCAGGCCGAGAAGGACCTGTACGGGTTCTGCATTCCCGCGCCACCGCCCCCGCCGTGCTCGCTCTCGGGCCCGGACGGGAAGCCGTACCCCGGCTGCAAGCCATGAGCACCGTCCGCGTCCCGACGAAGTACCGCATCCTGGCCCGCGTCCTCGAGGACGCCGGGTTCACGCTCGTCCGCGCGAAGGGCGACCACAACACGTTCACGCACCCCGACGGTCGACTGGTCGTCCTGCCGTTCCGCCGTCAGGGTGAGGTATCGAAGGCGAAGGCCGCAAGCGCGTGGCGGATCGCTCACGGCAATCGGGCCCGCTTCTGCGGGCAGTCCTAAGAAGTAGACCTCCTACCTTTGGGGAGTCCGAGGGGCCGCGTGGCTCTTCGGGCTCCCCTCTTTTTCGTGCCTATGTGTTGAGAATGATTCTCAAGTGGCACAAACGGAGGTGCCCACCGAGAGCGCGAGGGGCGCACGGTCGCGCCTTTGGTCTCTCGGTGGGCCCGGGCCGCCGCTCTACCCCTGAGCTACCGGCGATCCGCGCCGGGTGGGATTCGAACCCACGACAGGTTGATGGACTGGAGCGGGAGGCTGGATTCGAACCAGCGACCTGCTGCTTGGCACGCAGCTGCTCTACCCCTGAGCTACTCCCGCGAGAGGCCCCTTACGGGGGCCGGTCGCCGCGTGGTTTGCCGCTCACTGGCGGGCAGGGTCTGTGGGCCGACGCGGAAAGCCCTCGCCTACGAATTTCCTTGTCTATTCTACCCGACGCGCCATGGCACAGACTTCGCGCAGCCACCTCCGGGCCCGGGTCCACAAGGATCCGGCGTCGGCGTCACGGTGACGCGCGGCGTCGGCGTCGGTGTCGGCCCGCACGGGCTGAACGGCGCACACGGCGTTGGCTGGCCGACCGGCGTCGGCGTGGCAGTGGCGACAGATGTCGGTGTCGGCGTAGAGGCAGCTGTCGGGACCGAGGTAGGTGTCCAAGTAGGTGTCGAGGTAGGCGTCGATGGCACACACTCCTGTAGGGTGACGGACGCGTAGTCGAGATAGATCAGGACGAGGCTCCACTGCCCACCCGAAAGCACATGGAGGCGCGCCGAGATCACGACCTGCTGGTTCGTCGTTAGCTGAAAGCCGCCAGTCTCTGTGACGACGCCGTTGTACGCCGTGATGGCCCACTGGCCGCCGGCCAGCATCGTCGCCCCTAGGTTCGTGACGAGCCACGTCGGCTGCCCGTCGGCGCAGCCTCCCTGTACCCTGAACGACTGTGGCCCACCGGGCGTCGGGGTCGGGGGGTACGTCGGGACGGCGAACGTCGGAAGCGGTGTCGGCGTCGGGGACGGCGGTTCGGTCGGACTCGACGAGCAGGCCACGGTCGCGAGCGCCGCGAGGACGACCGCGAGGAGGCGTCTCACTTCGGCCCGCCAGTCGAGCCGTACCCACCGCCCCCGGTGGGCACGAAGCAGCTGTGGGTGATGTGGGTGTGGCCGCGCTTCGAGAGGATCGCAGCCTCGTACGACGCGGGCCGATTCTTCAGCGCCTCGTTCTCCGCCCGCAGCCTGATCGCCTCGTCGAGCACAACGTGCCAGACGTTCTTCCCGATGGCGCGGAAGACGTTCTTACAGAAGTCGTGCGCCTCGCCCTGCCGCTTGACGGTCTCCTCGTACGCCGCGAGCTTCGACTTGTCGATGTCGTGCTCGATCGCGCGCGCACCCAGTTCCGCTGACGCGTACGCGATGTCCGTCACCAGTTCGCGCGAATCTTTCTTGCTCGTCGGGAACTCCAAGCTCATGCCGCCCCCTTCTTCTGCAGCTGTGCGATCACCGATCGCGCGGCGTGCAGCTGTTCCTGTAGCGTTTCGTTCTCGCGGTCGAGGTGCCTGTCCCACGCCCGCTGAATCGCGTCCGCGTCGTTCACCGAGAGCCACGCCTCGACGTCTTCCAGCTGCGCGACAACGAGGCCCTTGTGGAGCGGCCGCCCTTCCTCGATGAGGAAGACGACCGGCAGCCTGCCGCGCGCCGTGTGCGCCGTACGCGCCTGTTCGACGGCGTCCGTTACCAGCTTCGGCAGCTTGCCGCGCCCGCGCGCCTTGACCTCGACCGCGAGCGTCGGGTGTCTGACGTCGTTCGTCTGTGTCCCGGTCACGCCCGTGCGCACGCCGCCGAGGAGCTCGGCCACCTCGCGCTCGCGGCGTTTCCAACAGGCCCTTTTCATGCCGCCTTCTCCTCTGGCCATGTTTTCCCGCTGACGATGTAGTGAATGTTGCTGCGATCTACGCCGTAGACTTCAGCCAGCGCGCCCTGCGACATCCCGAGCGCGTGTCTTGCCACGCTTCACTGCCCGTTGCCCCGGTACGCGCGCAGGTACGCCTTCTTGAACGCGCGGAAGGTGGTGCGGGCCTTCGGGTCGACGCCGAGGAATCGCAGGATCCACGCCCGCCGGAGGTCCTTCCGTCTGGTACCTCTCACTCTGCCTCCATTCCCAAGATCGCGCGGCGGATGGCCGCCGCTTCCTTCTTCGTCACCAAGCCGATCGGCTGGACCTTGTCGTCGATCACCGTCTCTACCTTCAGTAGGGCCAGGCTTCGCTTAAGTACGCCGCCCTCCTCCATGAGTCCTGCCCTCTCCGCCACCTCTTCGCGTTCGAAGCCGGTGAGGATCGGGCCCGTGGGTTCGTGGGTGGATTCTACCTCAGGCGAGGCCAAGATGGAAGATCGTCCCGACGAGCTCCTCGCCGTACGGCTTCAGCTTCCGGACGAGGTAGATCGTGTCCTCCGGGACGCCCCAGTCCTCGCGCATCGGGATGTTGTGGAGGTCCAGCCGGTCGAAGCACGACGGCAGCCGGAGCGGCGCGTAGACGCCGTTGAGCGCGTTCATCTTGAGCCACGCCAACTTGCGCTGGAGGCCACCCGCCCACAGCAGGTCGTCCGCGTTGTCGTCGATCCATCGCGTCCCGTACTCGTACTCGATCGAGTGGATCATCTGGCGCACGCACAGCAGCATCGTGTCCCGGTGGATCGGCCGCCCGGAGTACTTCGGGACGCCATTCGCGTCCACGTACAGCTTCTTCACGCGATCTCCCTCCTCATCCACAGGCTCCCGAACGCCGGCAGATACCGCGGGTCGTAGCCCGCGAGTTCCCAGCCTTCGCCCCGGAGCCGCTCGACGTCCTTCAGCCGGACGGTCAGGTACTCCCAGGTCTTCACACGGTCTCCGGCGGCTTGTACCGCGTCATCCGTTTGTCTTTCCACCGCGCCCTGTACTTCTTCCACCTGAGGCGCGTGAGGATGGAGCCGATGCGGGACTGGTTCAGGCGGTCGTGCCGTTCGACCGGGATCTCGAGCGCCTTCGACAGGATCTCCCCGATCGACACGTCGAGCGTCGGCAGGAGGAGGCCGGCGTCCTGTACCAGACCGTCGAGCCAGCGCGCGACCGTCTCTTCCCACGAGTCCGTCACCTGCCGCTGATCCTGCTCGTCCTCCGCGAGCACCTCGTCCTCCGGGCAGAGCCACCACTCCTCGCCCTCCTGGAACTTCGCGACGGCCTCCGCCCACAGCTGGTCGCGCTCGCGCGCGAGGGACACGGTGTCGATCGTCCCGATAGGGACGGGCCAGAAGCGGCGGCCGCCCGTCTCGTCGCGCAGGTACGCGTCGTGGTTGACGGTGCCCGCGAACACGCACTCGCGCTTGAAGTTCCGCGCGAAGTGGCCGTAGCTCGGGCGGTAGTAGTCCTCCGTCCGCGTGAGGAACCCCTTGACCGCCGAGATCTCGGACCGCGACATCGCGTCGAGCTCCGCCATTTCTATGATCCACCGCCCGCGCAGCTGCTCCATCGCGTCCTTCGACGCGAGGCTGCCGTTCGCCATGACGCTCGTCCACTGGCCCCCGAGGATCGAAACGGCAGTCGACTTCCTGGCGCCTTGTGCGCCTTCGAGAATGAGCACGGTGTCCGCACGTTCGCCGGGGCGCATGGCGCGCGAGGCGGCGGCGATCAGCCACTTCGACGAGACGGCGCGCGTGTAGCGGGTGTCCGGCGCGCCACCGAGGCGGATCAGCCAGTCCTCGATCCGCGGCCTACCGTCCCACGTGAGGCCGGCCAAGTACTCGCGCACCGGGTGGTGCTGGTGCTTGTGGGCAGTGAGAATCATCGCCTTGCGCACGTTCTCGTCCGACACGCGGCAGTCCTGCGCCGGCGCGGCGAGCCAGACGGTCGCGACGTAGACGTCGACGTCGGACAACTCGCGCCATTTGTCGCCGTCGTTGATCTGTACTCTGTCCGCGAACACGTCGTACCGCAGGTGCCCGGCGTACGGCTCCCTGTTCTCGAGGAACAGCGCCGCGTTCGTCAAGTCCGCGACCGGCATCGTGCGCCCGAACTGGCGGTTGACGGCCGTCACGACCTCGAGCTCCCAGTTCGTGTTCGTCCGGACCGCGACCCCGACGCCCTCGTCGCGCTTGATGATGTAACCGTTCTCGACGCGCGACGACTCGAGCGCCGAGTCGACCTTGTGCTCCAGTTCGTCGTCGCTCCACGGCGGGACGCAGCGCGAGTTGTACTCGCGCATGACCTGTAGCGCCTGGTTGCGCGTGAGGCCGAACCCACGGGCCGCCGCGAGCGCGGCCTTGAACGTCGCCTGATGGCCACCGTCGCCCGAGATGCCGGGCTTCATCTTCGCGACGTACGCCATCGCGCGCCTGACGGTCGAACCGTCGGCCGGCTGGCGGTCGGCCACCTTCTCGATGGCCTTCGACTTCTCCTCCGGCGCCAACAGCAGCAGGAGCGTGTCCGGCAACGGGGCCGGGTCCGTGTCTTCGGGCGAGAAGAAGGGCTCCCACGCGTACGGGTTGCCGCACGCGTGCTGGCTGGGCGGTGCGACGATGTACCCGCGTTCGCCCCGGATGTCCATGCCCGGCAGCTTCTTGGTCGCGTTCGGGACGTCCCACCCCGGGTAGGCGCAGAGCCAGTGACGCCCCCCGGAGCCGGTGACGGCGCGCGGCGTGGGCCCGGTCGATAGAGTCTCTGCCGTCTTCAGGCCTTCCGGCCCGTCGAAGTCGAGCACGACGAGCCCGGAGATCTTGCCCGTCCGGATCGCGACGTTCGCGTTCGGCCACTGCGCGTACCACGCGCGGATGACCTTCTCGTCCGTCGTCGCGGCGTCGAGCCCGTTCGACGTGAGCGGGTGCTTCCCGGGCGAGCCGCACACGGCGTTCCCGCACCCGCACTCGTTCCCGACGACGCCCTGAATCGGGAGTACGTGCCACCCACGCGCCGCGTAGGAGAGGGCGACCTCGAGCACTGACGCCATCAGCGCTCTATTTCCGCCATATCCTCGGACCAATCGCGCGCGTGCTGAACCAACAGAAGCACGTCCTGCATCTCGCTGTACTGGCACGCGTGCGTCTCGTAGAGCGCGAAGCTCATGCGCCCGTTCGTCCGGATCGAGCCGTGCGCCGACGGCAGCGCGCGCGTTAGGGGCGCCCCCTCGTTCGGGTCGTGGTACGCGCCCTCGAACGCGTCGTCGCGCGTCACCTTGTACTTGACGCGCGCGACGTCCTCGTCGCCCACGTCCATCGTCGGCGAGTAGTAGGTGTCGAGCAGGTACCCGAGGAAGTCGATCGTCGCGTTGCCCGTCTCGATCTGCGCCGTCCGTCGGTAGATGACGAGGTGGTGGCCGACGGAGACCCACCCGTAGTCGACCGCGTACCCCTGCTCGAGCACCTCGTCCGGCACCGGCGGCATCGCCGTATCGAACGCCTTCCTGAGTTCCGTGTCCTCGAAGTTCCTCACAGTGCTCCTCCTCTGCTGCCCGTCACGTCGAGCTCCGCGTCGATCTCGCGCCCGAGGTCGATGGTGGGTGGGTTCTCTACGCCGTCGAACTGCTGCGCCAGAAGCTCTTTCTTGTACCACTCCGCGAGGCCGGCCGTGCTCATCCGCTTCAGGTGCGGCCACGCCCAGTTCCAGAGCGCCGTCCGGATCTGGTCTTCCGTGTCGATCAGGATGTCCGTCGGGACCTCGACGATCAGCTTCCCGATGTCGCGCGGCGTGCCCTCGAGGAGGCCAGCCTCCCGCAGGTGCTGAACCGCCTTCCGCCACCGCGCCTCCGTCGACAGGCCGGCGCCGATGACCTGCAGCACGTCGCCCTGCTTCGGGTTCGCGATCTTCCAGTTGTGCGCGTGGACCTCCTTGAACGCCTCGCTCACGTACTTGCCGATGAGCGCCTTCTTGTCGTTCCCATAGAGCGTGACGTTCTCCTGTTTGACGACGACGCCCTCGATCTTCTGGCCACCCAGCACGCTCTCCGTCCCGAGGAGCTCGAGGATCTTGCCCTGGTCGAGCGCGCCCCGGTAGAGCACTGGCACGCACTCGAGCCCGAGGCGCGCCGCTTCGGACTGCTTGAGGGTGGGCGACACGTACATCTCCTCGCCCGGGCAGATGTCGAAGATGATGATGTGGCCCGCCGGCACGCGCCCGTACGCGAGCGCGTTGTGCTTCGGCTTCGACAGGTACTCGCCGCGGTACGTGACGCCGTCGACCAGCTTGTCCTTGCGCTCGAGAACGCTGGCGACGGCCTTCGCGAACATGCCCTCCGGCGCGTCGACGTTCAGCTGCTGCCCCTTCGAGCGGCAGCGGACCTCGCCGTCGAAGATGCCGAACGAGAACTGTGAGCCGTCGACCTTCTCCTCCATGTAGATCGGCACGTCGTTCAGCGCGCGGACGGCCGCGTGCCCGAGGTTGAAGATGGAGGCATAAGAATGCCAGCTACTCAAACTGGACACGCTTGAGCTTCTTGAGCTTCACGGCGGCCTCTTTCTCGGGGATCTCCCCGCGTAAGGCGGCCAACATGACGTCGGCCTGCTCCTTTTTCTCGACTAGGTACGGTCTAACCGCATTCAGGAACGCGGCGATGTCGGCCTTCGCCCCGAGCGACCAGTGCCACTTCTGCTTGTGTCCGTCGGCCTTGGTCCGCCGCAGCGTTCCGCCGAATGACACGTGAAGAGACTCGAGCGTCGGGCGCCAGCATGCGAGGATGCCAGCCGAGCGCGTCCAGCATGGGCCGCGTTTTCCGGACCTGTAGCGCGCGTCCGTCGCGCCCTTGTTCAGGTAAATGCCGATGGTGCCCTCGCCGTCGAATAGGCCGGCGATGTACTCGAGACTCACGTTGCTCCTTCCGGAAGAAAAGGCCCCGCGCCCGGGGCCAAGCTGGAGGAGGTGGGGTGGAAGGAGGTGTTCCACCGGGCGCGGGGCCAGTCTGTGTC
>OFQZ01000392.1_pt1 | contig 15325 bp, 35 predicted proteins | sample 1543011 | NCBI WGS metagenome assembly OFQZ01 (sample SAMN07774216, study PRJEB24372) | wastewater metagenome | isolation source: Exp Tend NO 0WW | collected 2016-02 | reverse complement strand
ACAGCAGAACGTCGGGTGTTGCGGCGTCGAGGTTACACATCATCTCCTGCTCCCACTCCGCGTTCGTCATGCCGGAACGGAGAACGGCAAGCTGTGTCTCGTTCAACGCCTTGGTTTGTGCTACGTCCATCTTCACACAGAACCATGTTGGATCGTCCTTGTGCTTCAGGTAAGCCTGCGACAGCCCGTCCGTGCCGTGAGGCGTGCCCATCTGAATGAGCCATCCATCGCGGTCTGCGAGCGTAGGCATAAGGATCTGACCAACGAAGTCAGGATCAACGTCAGCCATCTCGTCCAGCACACACCCATCGAAGTAGATACCGCGCAGGGCCGGCGCGTTGTCCGAGCCGTAGCAGCGGATACGTGCCTTGTTGGGGAACTCCACCCACAATTCTGTCTCACTTACCGTCGTGTGCGGTACGTGTAGCGACAGGTCCTTCAAGTATGCCCAAGCCAGATCTTTTGCTTGCGAACGGAACGGAGCGATGTAGCCGAAGCGCCCGTTCTTCTTGGTACACCGCAGCGCACAGTCAATCAACTCCATCACCGCCAGCACCGACTTACCGGCGCGACGGTGTACGATCAGAACGTTGCGGTTCCTCTTGTTTAGGTGGACGTACTTCTGCCAATCCCGTGGAACATAGGGGATATCTACCTGAATGTCAGCCACGGGGAACGCCAGTATTCACGAAGATATTAACTATTTGGTCGACCTTCGCCTTCTCAGAGAACAACGCATCCAGCTTACCCTCTGTCTCCAACGCCTTCAACTGGGCGGTGAAGTCGGACGAAGCTTCAGCCTCCGACAGAATACGGCGAAGCTCCTGCTTGATCTGCTGGCGCGGGTTGTCCGACACCTCGCGCTCACGCTTGACCGGCGCAGTCCCAGTCACCGTCGAGATAGCGGCCTCCTTGCAAGACTCTGGCAGCGCATTCCACAGGTGGGCGAAGCGCACGTCGGCTCGCAGCTTCTTCAGGTCGGTCTCATCACACGCACGAAGCAGATTCGGCGTGGCGCGCTGCATCGCCTCCACGTCAATCTCCAACCAGTCGATGCGGTGGGTGGTCCGATTGGAGTCGGGGTTGTAGGGCCACAACGTCATGTCGGTGTTAGCCATGGAGTAGTACCTTTATACTGCAACTATCGAACAACGCAACGGCTTGCGCTATGCCGTGGTCGCTCTTGAGACTACCGCCACCATGCACAACCGTCGTGATCCCCGCCTGGGCGATGATCGGAGCGCACTTCACGCACGGGTGATGCGTACAGTAAAGCGTACATCCAGTCAGGTCACGGCGAGCAAACAGAATGGCGTTCACCTCGGCATGTACCACTACGGTGTGCTTGAGTGATTGGTCAGCGATGGCGATGGACTCTGCGAACGGGTCCATACAAGCCGGCGCACCGTTGAACCCGCACGACACTACACGATTGGATTGGTCGGTGATGACGCACCCGACCTGTGTGGTGTCTTTGCTGCGTGTGGCGATGATGCGCGACATCTGCATGAACACGTCAGGCCACGGTGACATTGGACTCCTCGATGTAAACGACAACGCGCAATACGTCGTCGAAACGGCGAGTGCTTCCAGGTTTCTTGCCGGCCTTTCGCATATCAGACATCATCCGGTCAACAAACCACTTGATGTACTCTTCAGGATCTGCGTACTTGCTTGCAATACCTCGATCGATAACAGCGCGCCATCCAACGCTCATTCGATAGCCCTTCGCGCGAAGTGAATACAGCCGAACAGCGGCCCAGTAGCGAACCCCCAGCCTTCGTCGTTCTCGACGTGTACTTCGTCGTAGGACAAGTTCCCTCTGTACAAGTATCCAAGCTTGAACTTCGGGCAGGCACACGGATTTACACACTCAACACGGGACTGACACCCAACTCCGCCGCTCTCTGCATGAGGGCGCATCCAGTAAGCGCAGTTAGCGCAAAAATGGTCACTGTTCATCGGTCTTTACCTCGTTCTTGGTGTTCTGTAATTCCGCCAGCTTGTGGTGGATTATCTGCAACTGCACCTGCTGCCTGGCACAGAAGTCCTGCAAGAGTTCCACGGCGCGCTTGAGCTTCTCGATGTCGTTCACGACATCCACCGACTCAGAGTAACACCGCCATACAGCAACACGAAGAAAGTGAGCGCGATGCACATGTAGACCACTACCTCCATCCACGCCGGGTCGTTCTCGGGACCACCTGGCGTGTACTCAAGCGCGGCTCCGTTCGTGCGGTTGTACTTCATTTGATGATCCCTTCGACAACAAAGACTACGGTTACTATTCCGAAAAACGCGGCGGCTACCGACAGCGCAAACGCTAAGAACTCCCTGTTGGCCGTTGCGATCTGCTCCTTAGAAAGGCCTGCGTGAATGTTCCACGTTGGCAATGGAAGTATGATCCCTTGCTGGCTCATTCCGGTATCCTCATGCGTGCCTCGTAGCCGTCAAGCTTCGACTCCAACTCAGCTATACGCAACTTGAGTGCCTCGCACTCCAGCCGCTTGTCCTCCAACTCGCAGCGGACTTCGAACAAGAGGATCTCGGATTCTAGGGGTAGGTTCACGGGCTGTCGGCAAGTAACCCATTCGGATACCTTGGTCACGGGCAACCTCCGTACCAGTAAGCCTCAACCGGTTCGCGCTCACTCTGTGCGCGCTTATCGTCCATAACACGGCGAACGAATCGCTGCCACTCCAGACACTCTTCGAGAAACCGGATGCGCTGGCGTCGAGTCCTTAGGCGGCGAATCATTCCGGCCTCCCCACCAGCGAGTTCTTCCAGTCGCCGGTGTAGGTGGGGGCGTGGTCTTTCGGTATTTCTCCGAAATATTCATTCTCAGAGTTCCACGCCGCGTGCGTAAGAGTTGGCTTTAGCGTAGTCCAGTACCACTTTCCACTCGGACTAAGCGACACCCACTTCGCCCACGCCGGCATCACCGACCAGTCAACCACTGGGCGAGTGATTGGGCGTGGGATGTGGGTGATTCCGACTACGTCTGAAGCAGACCCCATGTATCGTGCGACACCAAGCTTCCACGATTTATCCACAGTCCGTCCCCACACGTCTTGTGTCCCCTTCTCTTGATAACAGTATAGTGGATGCTCCACACCCTCCACCCAGTACCAGCCTGGGCCGACGTAGTTATTCGTCACGGTTAAGTTCCTCCTTGGTGATTTCGTATCCGTGCTTTATCCGGTGCTTTAGGTCGCGCAGCTTCGCTTCTAGGTCTAGCGTGCGTTGGTACATCTTACCAATCTCGCTCTCAAGAGTCTTGCAATGCTGGTAGAACGTGCCGGCAGTCTTCTTGAACTTCTCCGCCTCGCCACGCCAGTAGCCCACCAAGATCACCTCGTGTTCGCTCACCCTGTCACCCTCCATTGTTCGAGTCCTCGTGGCAAAGCGTTGTGAGATGTTCCTGAAGCAGCGAGCGAACGTAAGCCGCACGCGATTCGCTACCCCTCGCCTTGTCGAGTAGGTCGATGTCGTCTTGCGCGAGGGCGATGCCGAATGGCACCATGCGCTCGAATTCTGGTTTCTTGGCTGTCATCGCTCAATAACCTCCTTTGGGTTGATGATGTTTTGGTACATGGAAAAGAACGGAATGCGATACCCCTGTAGGTCGGCATTGTACGTCGCGCCTATTCTGATCTTTCCGTACACGCCCGATGAATCAAACCGCCACTTCACCAGAGAGTCAGTTACCTCCATTGTTGTGCTGTCCGTGAACACGAGGTACTTGCTGCTCTTGTTCGACGTAACCGTTTCCTTCCCGGTAACGGTGAATGTCTTGTTGTAGTCCGTGTGCAGCGCCGCTGTTATCGCAAGTCCGAAAACTGCTGCTACAAGCATCGCGATTAGACCAGCTAAACATATGCAGACGACGCGAATTGGATCTTTCATTTGGCCACCGCAGCGCATTGCGCCACGAACATGACTGTCAGTACAACCGCAGCACACTGCGCTATCGTTTCAACCACCTCAGGCCAGGTCTTCATTTGCGCATCTCCATGGTCACACCCTAGCAGAGGTTGCAAGGTTGTCAAGCTTGCAATAGTCGCTGGGTGTGGGCTGTGTGGTTGTGGATCGCACTAGCCGTCCACCCCAGTACCGGTCCGCCCCCCGACGGGGGGGTGCCTGGCACTCGATGATCGATGTGTCACCCCCGCGATGTCCGCAACGTCCGCATGCGGACTACCCAGCCACACGCACCCACACCCACACCCAGCCCGATAACCTCGTTTCCTGCGCAAGGGAATGGCCCTAACGCGCAATCCTCACCTTGCCCATGGCCAGCCGTACACGATTCCGCGCGCAATCGATCAAACGATGGGGTGAATCCCCATATCCGATTCATATCCGGATTTATGAAATCGGATCGTTGTGCTGTTGTGGCAAGTACTTATGTATATCCGGACTAAATCTCAGGACGCTTAGAGATGGGGTGGGATTTGGAATTGAAGTTTTAATTTTCTGAATCTTGATAGATATTGAGATATATATACTATATACTACGTAGTTATATACCACATAGTTAGCGATTTCATCCCCCCATATCTCTAGGCGTTTGGGGGGATATGCCGGATATGACCTAAGTGCTTGCCACAACACAACATCGATCCCCCCTAACAAAATGATATATCTGGCGGATATGGGGATATGAAACCACAAACTATGCATCATAGCACTTTTAAAATCGATATTTTATATAAAAGGTCATATCCACAGACAGCCAAAAAAACATTTGACACAAAACACTAGACTTATGACTATTAACTCGGTACTAGTGAGAATGATTCTCAACTAACAAACACTTGACAAACACAAACGCCAACAGGTGCATGCACGAATATCGAGCACATACACACAAGTCATTGCCAGAGCACGACATGGGTACAGATGGCCCAGTGTATGACACACCGCCTAGGTTTGTGGGGTGTGGGGGTATGGACAGATTGCGAGGGGGATTAGAGTACATCCATCACACCAGCGCAGCCTTGAAAGGGCAAGCAATGACATTGACTTACCAGACGCAGACGATGAACGGCAGCAAATGGTACAAGTGTACTGCTGAAGGTCGTGAAAGTGGGCAGTTGCGGCGCGGAGTGTCCGGCTGGCACCCGACCAAGGGACTGGCCAAGTCCGACGCAATGTCAAATATAGAAAGCGTTTTAATATGACAAAATAGAGTAACAGTCTGCGGCAGGGACTATAAACCTGCCGACCAAAGCGCCACCAGTCGCACAACTGGCACATCCAAGGAAACGACATGACAATAGCCTTCACCGCCGCCATGGCTGAGTATGCCAAGACCATGCACGGGCCAGCCTACCGAGCATTCCTATCGTGGTGCCGCCAGCCCAAGACCAGGGCCTGCGGCAATCTCGCCGCTATACTGGACGACTACGCCACCTCGGACCGCGCAAGCCATGCCGCAGCTGGATCTTTGCGCAGGTATTTAGTAGGAGACGAAACATACGAAACGGCTAGGGATATGGTTATCCGGGCAATCGTAATTCGTGACTTGATGCCAAGTGTAGAAGAGGTTGCGTTTCGCGATTCCATATTCCCGCGAGATTACGTAAAAGAATAAACGAACATAGATTGTAAAGCACCTCACCGCCCATCGTGGGCCGGTGGGGTTGCGGTGATAGGAGCCCTACCATGAGAAACCCTGAATCATCCGACCCCATAATGGACCGTATACACGGAATAATGCCGTTAGCGTCCCGTAAGTATGGTGAGGGCCATGTCATCGAAACCGATTACGGCTGGCGTTACTTCCCCGGCTCCGCATCTGTCCGCAATGACCTGGTCATGTTGCGCGGTATGGGCTGGAATGCTAAGCGCATGGCGTGTGGGACATATCGCCTGAAAATGGAAGCCTAAACCATGATCGCCATCCTCTATCACCTCCGCCTGGTAATCGCGCTCAAGCGTGACGCTGGCCAGATGCCATCCATCACCATCACCAGCCCGACCCACACCGCCACCCGCACCCGCGCCAGCGAAAGCGGCGGGGCGTGGTTTGTGGAATGGAGCGCGTGACATGAGCTCGACGCCAGTTAGGTCATTGCTGGACAGGCTAGAATACATAACAGCAAACACACCGCCAGAAGCGGAAGAGGACCATCGCAACCTGCTGGAGGCGCGCAAGATCTTATCGAGCGTGTTGCACCTGGACAACGCAACGCATCCCGTATACGTGGAGGCTCGCAACAAAGCAATATATCGTGCGCTAGTGGCGTACGGCAAGCCTCCGTATCCCGAGTTTTTCGGGGGCCACTGACTCACACACCACAAACCGCCCACCCAAAACCGACCTATCCTTACGCTCGCAACCTCTCACACTACGCAAGCCTGGCCAGCATACACGGCCCCGAGAATACCATGGACAAGCACACCCTCACCAACCTCATCCGTAAGTTCATCGCGCAGCGTAGCGGGATCGAATGGCGCAACTACATGCGCGACGGCAACGACACCGCCGGACGCGCTGCGTTGCGCGCCGACTACTCGCGCATCCTGAAGCACGGCAGGGACGCACGCGCTCTGTTGCGTGCCGTCGAGCTGTCCAGCATCACCGCGGAAACTATTGCCGAGCGCCTGAACACGGGCGGGCGGTTGTCGTTGGTCGGTGAACGGCTGGACTACACAACCGGCCAATACTTCCCGACTGAATACCGGGCGGCCGTCTGCAATCTGTTGTCGTCGCTCTTGATCGACCACTACGGCCACAACAACGCCACCGACGAACGCAAGCCGCTTGCCCGCGCCAGGGATTGGGCATCGCGCAACGTCGGACGTGGTGTGGCGACTCGTTGGTTCACCTGACCTTACGCATCCACCTGACGAGCCGGTGTAATCCCGGCGAAACGCCACCGGCTCAGGGCCGTGTGGTGTAGTGGAATAACAAGCCTAGAAAGGGCGTAGCAATGCGAATCTTTAACCATGTAGTCGTGTGTCTTATCACGCAGGACGACATCAAACACCGCACCGGCGAAAAGACAGGAACGACATGGGCCGAGATCGCCACGACTGACGCCAGCATCGCCATCACCCTGCCCGCTGGCAAGCGGTTGGTGATTGTGGATGAGGTTGTGCCGTGATGCACGACCCCATCATGCCGGCCACACCATTCGAGCGTCTTATGCCGCCCGACGCCATCGACCCAGCCAGCGTAGGCAAGCCGGTGCGCCGTATCCGCAGCGTGTCGGACCTGCTAACCTTACGGCAGGCCACCGCTGGGCTTGAGGCAGACTGGCGTTTGAGGCTGCAAGCCCATGTCTCACGTTCGCGTGCTTGACAAACTAGCCTGGTCTGGTATGCCGTGGGTGTACCAAGACCGCACGCTAGAGCTTTTCCTTCTGGGACCATGCCCGCCTGATTGGGCGAGTGTGGCCCCAGCCATCCGACGCAGCAACGCACGCGTCCGCGAGCGTTTGCGGCGATCACAGAGAGACACCGAGAGGATTACGCGATGACCACCGACAACGACCAGGCCGCCGTCGAGCGCGACCGGCTGATGCTGGAAGTGGCCCAGGCCACCGCTACGTGGAAGCACGCGCAGGCCGAGCGGGAGAACCACTGGTACGCCCGATTGCACAGGGAGGAGTCAGCGTGGGGCGCAGAGAAGGCCCGCGCCGACAAGGCGGAGGCCGCCAACAAGCTGCTGATCGACGAGCTTATCCCCGTTGGCTGGGAGGTGCTGACCTCGGCGGGATGCCCGCGCTGCGGCTGCGATGTGGTGGCCGAGCCAGCGATGGATGGCGACGGGTTCGTTGATGGGAATCCAGCTCGCTGCCAGTCCTGCGGACTGCCCGGGCAGGTGACATGCGATGATGACGGCGCCTATTTCTCGGCCGATGACAACCAGTGGGAGATTGAGGAGGTAGCCAAGCGTGCCGACAAGGCCACCGCCGAGCGCGACCGGCTGGCGGGGCTGCTGCGCGATGCCAACGATGAACTGGGGCGATGGGATGACGGCAAGACAAAGTGCTACATTTGCGGCGAGGAAGTGCTGTGGAGGAACATCGGCCTAGGCTGGCACCCGATCCAGTACCACGACTGCAAGCCGGTGCCCGGTGCCCGGCTGGAGCAGGCCGAGCGCGAGCGTGACGAGGCGATCCTGGCAAACGGCAACGCGGAGGTGCGCTGCACCGAGGCGCTGGGAATGGCCGAGAAGCTGGGCGAGCGGCTTGAACAGGCGGTGGCGCTGGTGGGAGATGCGCAGTGGCTCATTTCTCCGTTTGCGCCGATGCGTGATCGCATCAGAGAGTTCCTCGCCGGCCAGCCCGCGCCGGTCAAGGTGGCGGTTGATGATGCGATGGTGTCTGTTGCACAGGATGCATTCAGGATTCGCATGGAATCGACACACGGGAATCTAACCGTAAGCCTGCGCGCCGCCCTGGTGGCTGCGCTGGCGGAGGTGGGGAAGTCATGAGTATGACATTCTGCCCGCACGGTACACGACACCCCGTGCATTGTCCCAAGTGTGAGGAAGAGATGTTTAAACCGAAACGACAACCGAAACGCATTGGCGCTGTAAATAACGACATCGGCGGGATGTTGGAGGATCTGGTCCGGGCAGCGACTGAAAGCGGAGTCTGTAATGGGCTGGACGATGACACGCAGGCGGCGTGCGACCGTATCTCCGGCGCATTCAAGCATGCCGAGCGCGAGCGGGACGAGGCGCGGGCCGCGCTCGCAATCGCTGAACAGGTGAAGGACTCACTTGGACGGGATATTGCTAGCGTGTTCGCTGGGTACGAGCAGGCGGTGGCGCTGCTGAGGGAGGTGGAGGATTCGCGGGAATGCTGTGGCGAGAAACCGCACCAGCCAGGGTGCCGACTCGGGACATTCCTCGCCGGCCAGCCCGCGCCGGTCAAGACGGTGGTGGATGATGCGATGGTGGTGCGGGCAACGCACGCATGGTTTGATGGCCCTGTAAATTGCGCTGACGGAAGCTATGGACGAATGCGCGCCGCCCTGGTGGCTGCGCTGGAGGGGAAGTCATGAGCTACGCAACATGCATAGAAGCAGCCGGAACCAAGGTGCTCAGCTACCACACGGACGGCGACTATCAGGGCAAGTGGCTGGCCCACACCGAACGCGGATTCTACGCTGGCAGTTACGGTTCGTGCAGTGGATGCGATTGGCGCGAGGCCGAGCTCGGCCACATCTCGTACTGCGACGAGAACCGCGAGTCGCTGGCGGCAGCAATCGACGCGGGGATCGGACGCGAGATCCTGAAGGCCGAGCCGATGAGCCTGGAGCATCTGATCAAGGAGATAGAGGCGGGCTATTACGACGACCCCGAGGCGTGCATCGCCTGGGCTAGGCAGGCAGTGGCCGACCTGGCGCGGGCGCGGAAGGGGGAGGGATGATCGACGCACAAGAAGTTATCCGCGCCTACCAGTCTGGCGAAAAGCCAACGGCAATCGCCAAGCGCATGGGCATCAGCAAGACCTGCGTTTTCTCGAAGCTGGTAGGAGTTCCGCGCATTCACCGTGTCGGAAACCGGCTGAAGAAGCAGCGCGAGTATCGGGTGTGGCTGGATCTGCGTAAGCGGGTGTTCCGCGACATCCGCGCACCTGGACTGTTCTTCGACGACTACGCTCATTTCCTCGCTCACATGGGGCCGTGCAACGGGCGCTACCTGGTCCACCCGCGAGGAGCAGACTACGGGCCAGCAACCTGCCGATGGGGTACGCTGTCCGAAGCACGATCGCGAAGTTTTGCCATTGACACAGCCCCAGAAGTCTCTAAACAACACACTCACCCCTAACAAACCAGGGAAAACCAGTGTCCTACGTCATCCACTCCGCGAAGGGCTACCACCAGTGCCAGTCGCGCCCCACCCGCAACATCGAGGGTTCGACCCTCTACGACACCGCCGAGGAGGCTGAGAAGGTCGCCTTGTTCTTGGGCATTCCGTCATTCAAGATCTCGCGCATCAGCGATGACTGCGCCGAGGCTTGCCGCGAGCAGGCCCGCGAGGACCTGAAGCGCGAACTCTTCCGCAAGCAGCGTGAGGCGGCCAATGCCACTGCCTGAACTCACCACGCGCAAGGAGTTGCCGTCCGTCCTGCTGTACGGCCCGCCTGGATCGGGCAAGACCAGCTTCGCGGTTGGCGCTCCCAAGCCATACTACCTCGACATTGAGGGTAGTCTCGGCCCGATGGCAGACGCCGTTCCCAGCATACGGCCCAAGACGTTCCCCGAGGTCATGGCCATCCTCGCTGCGTTGGTGCAGGAAACGCACGAGTACGGCAGTGTGGTGATAGACACCCTCGACCATCTCGTTCCGCTCATCGACCAGCATATCTGCGAGACTGAAAACGTGGATGACGTGCGCCGCCTCGACAAGCGCGACGGATTTGGTTCGTCTGGCAAGGCTGAGGCTAAGCAGATGTTGCGCGTGTTTAACGCTGCGGATGCCCTGTCGAAGAAAGGTGTCTGGACCATCCTCCTGGCGCACAGCGCAGTCAAGACCAACGACAACCCGAGCGGTGATTCGTTTGCTGAGATCGCGCCGAAGATGAACAAGCCGGTCAATGCAGTGGCCATTGAGCGTGCGCGGATCGTCATGTACACCAGTCGCAAGATCATCCTGAAGGATGCCGACGACGGTGAGCGCAAGGTGGCTGTCGCCAGTGACGATACCTGCTACCTGACCACGCGCCCGACAGGGCCTGTGATGGCCAAGAACCAGTACAACCTGCCCAACGGCACGCTGCGTACTGATTGGTCGTCCTTTATCGGCGCGTTCAACGCCTACAAGGTGGTCAAGTGAACTACCTCGTCACCGTAGCTGGGCATCCGTCCCAGTTCTACTTTGAGACAAGGGCCGAGGCTGAAGCCATGGCCGATAAACTCACCGGATGGGGCGAAGTCTCCATCTGGCACAAGACCACCACCATACCCAAGGAGAACACCCCGTGAGCTTTCTCACCGACCTCGCCAACGACATCAAGAACAACCCCGACGCGGGAAAGGACCCCGGCAAGCAGCCGATCCCGCCGGGGCGCTACACCGCCCTCATCAACAAGGCCGAGGAGGAGCCGTACCTGTACGGTTCGTACAAGGAGGCCGACTTCATCGCCGCCAAGATCGCTGACCCGAGCCTGGTCCCCGGTTCGCAGTTGTCGGTGGAGTTTGAGATCATCGAAGGGACCGAAACTGGCCGCAAGGTGTGGGACCGACTGGTGTTCGCCGCCGCGTCCAACCACCCTGACTTCCCCAAGAAGAACGGCAAGGGCAAGTTCACCGCTGAGAACCTGGTCAGCATGAACCAAGACTTCATACGCGCCCTGTTCAAGCGCGCTGCTGTCCCGCCCGAACTCATCGAAAAGGACGGATTCGCCTCGCTGCTGAATCGCACGATGGTTCTGGATCTGAAGGTGGAGATGGACAAGAAGGGGGTCAACCGCAACAAGGTGGACTACATGATCCGCGACGACATCGGGAAGCCGAAGGAAAACAACTCTCCACGTCCGCAGGCTACCGACGAAGAGCCTCCTTTTTGATCTAGTCTTCGACGGTTTCTAGATGACGGTAGTTCGAGTAGGAATCTAGTGACAAGCCGGGAAAGACCGGCATTTCATCCCTCAACGCACGATTGCCAACCATCATACAAAACGGCCGCGCTCAGTCGCCGCCATGGCAAAGGGGAGTAGGGGTACTCCAGCGTGGTGCGAGTCCACGGTTGAGGGTCTTTTACGCTGAAGTCGTATAGTGGGATTACGGCTGATTTGTATCCAGCATACGGGGGTTCGATTCCTCCCTTCAGCACCAATCCACCAGGCTTTCCAAAGGAAACGCCATGACACCCTTCGAACTCGACCACTACACCGGATACACCAGCAACGCCGAACTCGAAGCCGAGGCCCGCGAGCAGCAGGAGCGCGACCGCTGGCACGAAGCGTACCAGTCGCTCGTGATCAAGGTTTTCCCCGACTGGCACAAGGACATGCCCGAGTGCCACATGTGGGAAGTGTACAGGATCGAACACGACGCCACGTTCAGGACTGAAGAAGTGTATATCACTCGTGGATTGTCGCAGACGTTTGATGGCGCTTGTGCGTGTGCCAAGTACGCCGCTTACGAGTACGCTGATCTTGTGGCGAAGGGGGAGTGATGAAAACTTGTAACGAAGAAGCGATTAAAGCCATGGCGAATGTCCTTGCCGGAATGGTTGACGAGGATCACGCAAGTTACTACTCTGACGCAATGTACGTCCTGAATGCTATCCGTGAGGGGCGTGTTCCCGGTGTGATTATTTCAGAATCAGAAGCGCCTGAGTACGACATTCGATAATGACTGTCCAACTCAGGCCCTACCAGCAGCGGGTGGTTGACTCCATCCGCAGGGCACTCAACGCTGGACTAAAGACACCGTGCGCGAGTGTCGCAACAGGCGGTGGTAAGACCTGGATCTTGACCACCATGGCGCAGACATTTAACCAAAAGATCAAGCGGTGCCTGACACTAACCCACGTTAAAGAACTGGTGGGTCAGTTGTCGGCAGCCGCCAGCCAGATCGGCCTAGACCACGGCGTGTACGCTGCCAGCCTCTACCGCCGCGACGTTAAGCACATGTACGTCATAGCGCAGATTCAGTCAGTACACAAGCGCATGTACGATCTTGGCAAGTTCGACGTGGTGTTTGTGGACGAGTGCCACCTCATCAGCGACGAGGATTCCAGCATGTACCAGCGTGCGCTGGATGTGCTGCGCACGTTGAATCCCGATGTGCGCGTTGTGGGTCTGTCTGCCACGCCGTTCCGCATGAAAGAAGGGCTGGTGTACGGGCCTGGCAAGATGTTTGAGTCGTGCGTTGAGCATGTGACGATGCGCGAGTTGATCGAGACAGGCTACCTCACCCCGCTCATCGGCAAGAACGCCGACCGCAAGTTCGACGCCAGCGCCCTGCACATGCGCGGCGGTGACTTCATTGCTGGCGAGTTGGAGGATTACATGGCCGACCAGATCAAGGTCAGCCAGGCAGTCAGCGAGTTGGTGGCCCAGTGTGCCGACCGCAAGAGGACGCTGGTGTTCTCGTCTGGCAACAAGCACAGCCGCATGATCGTCGAAGAGCTAGAGAAGCTGGGTCAGACTGCTGCGCTAGTCAACGGCGAGATGGGACTGGTAGAACGCGATGCCGTAATCGGCGCATCCCGTTCGGGCGCGGTGAAGTTCCTGGTCAACTGCGCCGTGCTGACCACCGGATACGACGATCCCGCCATTGACTGCGTGGCGATCCTGCGACCGACGCGCAGCCCCGGCTTGTTGTTGCAGATGGCTGGGCGTGGACTGCGACTGTCACCGGGCAAGCAGTCGTGCTTAATCCTGGACTACGGCGGTTGTTTGTCGCACTTCGGGCCGCTCGACATGATCGAGAATAGCGTCCGCGCTACCGGATCAGCCAAAGAGCCAGGCGCGTGCCCAACCAAGACATGCCCCGAGTGTTCGCGAGTGATCCACGCTGCGCGGATGACGTGTGATTGTGGGTATGTGTGGACTAAGAAGTTAAATCACGATGAGAAGGCCAGCACCGAGGCGGTGATGTCTGGTATGCGCGAGGTGGCGGTGCAGCGAGTGTCATACAGCGTTCAGCCGACCAAGGTTCCTGGCTGTCCAACCACGCTTCGCGTCACATATTGGGCCGACGTGATGACCCTGATCTGCATGGAGTTCTTGAGTGTGGACGCCAAGTCGCACCCATACGCGCACCGCAAGGCGCTGCAATGGCTGCGAGATACGCCAACACGCGAGGTAGAAGGTAGGTTGTTGAAGGTCGAAGGGTCTACCATCCGTGGTACGTTCAACGGAACTACACAAGATGTAGTGGACGCTGTTTCCTTGCTACCTTACTGCAAGTCGTTAGAGTCACCGACCCACATCCACGTTGCGCCCGATCCCGAGCGCCCTAAGTACGCGAGAGTGTACAGGAGGAGTTTTAAGTGAGAGTATTGGTAGCATGCGAGTCATCCGGCACCGTCCGCAACGCTTTCCGCGCACTCGGGCACGACGCATGGTCGTGTGACCTGTTGCCCGCTGACGATGGCTCGCCATATCATGTTAAGTGCGACTGCATTCCGGTTATAGCCGCGGGGGAGTGGAGGCTAGTTATCTCACACCCACCCTGCACTCACCTTGCCAGTTCTGGTGCGCGGTGGTTTGCGGAAAAGCGCGCAGATGGGCGGCAGCAGCAGGGCGTGGCGCTGTTCCTGGCGATTCGTGACGCATGCGAGGCTGTCGGTTGCGCCTACGCCATAGAGAACCCGGTTGGAATCATTTCATCCATCTGGCGCAAGCCGGATCAGATTGTGCAGCCGTGGCAGTACGGCCATGGAGAAACGAAAGCCACTTGTCTGTGGCTGCACCGTCTGCCCTTGCTTGTTCCGACCAATGTGGTGGAAGGGCGGGAAGCGCGCATCCATCGCATGCCGCCCGGACCATTGCGCTGGAAGGAACGCAGCAAGACCTATCAAGGCATAGCGGATGCGATGGCCCAGCAATGGGGTTCCATTGGATAACCGCAACGCCCAGGTAATCGAGCTTGCCAACCTCGGATACCGTCTTATACCGTGGCAAGGACGAACCAATGTCACATCACCCAGCCGCCCACTCTTCGCCTGGAAAGACAAGCGGCTCACGCCAGCCGAAGTCGAAGCGTGGACCAGCCTCCGACCAACCGCAGACTGGGCCGTCATCCCCGAGTCAACGTGTGTGTTCGACCTCGAACAAAAGCACGGCCTCGACGGTCGCCGCGATTTTGAAGAGTGTCTCGCAGACTGCGGACTGTCGTGGGATCGCGCTGTCAACGGGTGCGCTGTCACACGAACTAAGTCTGGAGGATGGCACGTTTGGTATCGGCAGCCGAGCACTCAGCAGCTTGTCGGAGGCCACCACATTCGGCCTGGCGTTGAGTGCAAGGCTGTCAATGGATCGGTCCATATCCCCCCTAGTTTCGGATACGTTCCGGTCACACGCCTTGGGCCTTCTGGCGAGTTACCAGAAGTTCCTAGTGGATTGGCAGACCTCTGGGTTAGTGCCAAGTCTAAGCGAGGAACCGCCAAAGACTACCGCCGCACCCTCTTCGGAGTAGGCGAGCGCCGGGCCATGCTGTGCTCGTGCGCTGGTAAGCTGCGCGACGGGCTGGGGATGGACGACGAAGAACTGTTCGCGTCGTTGATCGCCATTCGCGACCGGCGATGCGAGGACCCAGCGACATTCGCCGATGACGAGATTCGCGGCATTGCCCGTGACTTCAGCAAGAAAGAGATTCATGGAAGCGAAGCCCTTGCCCTATGTGGCGA
>OFQZ01000391.1_pt1 | contig 15366 bp, 24 predicted proteins | sample 1543011 | NCBI WGS metagenome assembly OFQZ01 (sample SAMN07774216, study PRJEB24372) | wastewater metagenome | isolation source: Exp Tend NO 0WW | collected 2016-02 | reverse complement strand
AAAGAAAAGAACTAGAAACAGTAACTAATAACAGAACGTATAACATAATGTATAAACGTTCTATTCACACTTATTGTTACATTTGTCAAAAAAGAGCTGGCAGCTATTTCGCTGATTGCTCGCCAAGTGGATTTCAATCTAAAGGCTTTCATGGTAGTGGAAAATACATCTACCGTTATAAAGCTAGATGGTATAAAACTTGGAAACATAATAGAAGAACACAGTATAAAAATTGAAAAGTATGAAGAAAGTAACCAGTCAGCGGTAACTCGCTCTAATGTGAGTACAACTGACAATGAATCAAAAAGAAAATGTACTTTACAAAACAACCTGTGACAACAGAACTTACAAACTCAAACGCTGGGCCAATGAAGGCATATGCTGTAGAGGATGTATAAATCGAAGAAGAAGAACTTGGTATGATATTTTAGAATATGATAACAAGGTAAGAGCCAAATATCCTAATTGGAAATTGGTGTCAAAAAATAAAAAACAATGGATGAGAAAACCATTGAGAATTAAGGTCGATGTTCATTTTAATGGAACGTTTACCAAAATTACTTGGTAAACTTGGACAATATCTTGGACAAGCTGTCCAAGTAAGAGGCCATGTGCTGGAACTGGTATACAGGGCGGTCTTAAAAACCGCTGGGCAGTAATGCCCGTGTGGGTTCGAGTCCCATCATGGTCACTAATTGCGCTTGTGACGAAAATGGCATTCCGTGTCAGACTTAAAATCTGAATCATGTGGGTTCGAATCCCATCTGGCGTACAATGAAAAAAATTAATATTGATAAATGGAATAAACTGATAGATGAACATTTTTTATCGGCAAAAAAGAATAATAGTAATTATAAATATACTATTGAAGAAATGAGAAGTTGGTGGTTTGACAAATTGAGTAGGAATCCAGAAAATGATGTTGAGGATTTTATTTTGGGTTCGACTCACGCTAATAATAATGGTTATAGATTTCATCCAGTTTAAATATTTTTAATTTTGGCTCTGTGCTGGAAGTAGGCATACAGCTCCGTCTTAGAAACGGAGGTCCATAGGACGTGCAGGTTCGAGGCCTGTCAGGGTCACAAAGGTTTTCCCGATGCTTTCCTTAATAAGCAAAACCATGGGAGTGTGCTGGAATTGGCATACAGCAACGGCTCAAACCCGTTGGTCGCAAGATGTGCAGGTTCGAAGCCTGTCGCTCTCACAATTGACTCTATGCTGGAAGTAGGTATACAGCGATGGCTTAAACCCATCGGTCCCTAGGACATGTCGGTTCGAGGCCGACTAGAGTTACAAATTGATAATCATGAAGCACGTGGAAATATCAGAGTGGGAATCGGAAAATAAGGCTGATATTATCGGTTGGGAAATTCATTATGGTTATAAAAACGAAAACAAAGAATGGGTATGGTATGATGGGTTCAAAATGATTATTTTTGAAATGAAAGATAAAACAAAAAAAGAATTTAAACAAGAAAATATGCCGATATGATGGAATGTAGACAAGCTGGCCTTAGAAACCAGTGCCGTAAGGCGTGAGAGTTCAAATCTCTCTATCGGTACAAAATAATGAAAATTAATATCTCATATTGCAGTCTTAAGTGGTATTCATTGAAAACAATCAATCAATGGATATGGATGTATAAACCTTACACAAATATTAAGGGATTTATTCTGAGAATTTGTGGTGTTTATATCAACGTAAGAGAAAACAATGCAACAGAGAAATTAATTAAAATATTCAAAGACAGAAGAAATGAAACAAGGAATAAAATTATTCTTGGATGATGAGCGTCAACCACAACAATGTACTTTGTACATGAGGGAGAGGATTGGCAATTTGGTTTCATTATATAATGAGGATTGGAAAATCGTTAAAAGCTATGAAGAGTTTATCAAAGCGGTTGAAGAGAACTATCAACAAATAACTCATGTATCTTTTGACCATGACCTTGGTGATATCCTTTACGACCCAAAAACGGGTAAACAAAGTATAGAGTGGCATGAGAAGAGTGGATATGATTGTGCTGTTTGGTTCAAAAATTTCTATAAAGAAAAGGAGTTGAAATGGCCAGTTATGTTTGTTCACTCTGGCAACGGTGTTGGAACCGATAACATAATTTTCGTGTTCAACAAAAGATAAATGGAATATTATTCGGATAACAAGCGTCATCTTGTATGCAAGCCTTATTCAATTGAGAACTTGCATATCATGGCTGATGAACTTGGAATTAAAAGGTGTTGGTTTCATAAAGACCACTATGACATTCCAAAGAAAAGAATAACAGAAATTGCTGAAAAAACAAATGTTGTTTCACGAAGAGAAATTGTAAATATAAAAAATGGGTTATGAATCAGAATGAAATGTTTTTAATTGATACACCACCGCCAACAATAAGTGGCCAGTTGCATATGGGACATGCGTTCTCATATATACAAATGGATTTCTTGGCTAGGTATCAGAAAATGATGGGTCGTGAGTTGCTATATCCATTTTGTTATGATAATAATGGAATACCAACAGAACGCTTTGCGTTTAAAAATAAAATAAGCGGAACCGATGAAATAATCGACTTATCAAACAAGACATCAGAAGAGTATTTAAAGTTCTTTGAATCTATTGGAATGAAATTCTCGGACCATAGGTTTAATACTTTCAGTGATTTGGCGAAAGAAATTGCCCTGTTATCATTTGAAGACTTAAAACAAAAAGGTTTCGCATATAAAGCAAAGGAAAATTATCTAACATGCAGCATATGCAACAAATCAATTCCAAATTCTGAAATTGAGAATGATAAGCATACTAGAGATAACGGTGATATAATATCAAAGGAAGGTGATGGTTGGTTCATTGAAATAATGAACCATAAAGATGCAATAAGAGAACAAATCGAAAAGATAGAATTCAAACCAGAGAAATTTAAACTTAGGATGTTGAATTGGTTGGATGAAATTGATAGAGATTGGTCAATTGGAAGAGAAAGAGATTATGGAATTGAGATACCTGATGGTTCTGGGTTAAAATTCGACACATGGTTCACATCATCATTAACACCTCAAATTGCTTGGGCATCACATACTGGTATCGCTAGTTTAGATTGTCCTATATTTGATTTAAGATTTCAAGCACACGATATAATAACAACGTGGGCCTTTTATACGATAATAAAATCTTATTTCCATAATAATCAAATACCATGGAAGAAGATAATTATAACTGGTCATGCGTTGGATAAAGATGGTGAGAAGATTGCAAAGAGCAAGGGTAATTTTTCGAACCCACAGTATTATATTGATACATTCGGTAGTGAAGGTATTAGATACTGGGCAACGCTAAATCAAATTGGAAGTGATACATCGATTGATGAATCAATTATGAAGAACATTACCAAATTGATTATAAAAATAAAAAATGCTGGTAGGTTTATTGAATTCCAAAAATCAAAAGAATGGCTGGGTTATAATGACGCAAAAGAAATGGAGTGGGATGAGACTAAAAAACAGATAGATTCTTATTTTGAAGATTCAGAATGGCCTAAAGCTTTTCAAATATTGTATGATTTCTTTTGGAAAAGATTTTGCGATATATTTATCGAAGATTCAAAAAAAGAAAGTTGTAGCCTGAGCTTAGAAAAAATATTAACAGAAATGATACCGTATTGGGAAATATATTTTCCTAATATAAAAGAAAAATTGAAATAATGGGAAAATTAGAAAAAAAGAGAGCTAAATTAATTGAAAGAATCGAAACGCTCGAAAACGAAATGAGATTAAATCTTAAACAAAAAACATCTAATACAGCTGAAATAAGTATAAATGATTATCAATATAAAATACAAGCTGCTAGAAAACAATTAGAACTATTAAAATAAGTTATGCATTATATAATACAAGACGGGTTATTGAATGATACACATCATGTAAAATTGGTTGAATACCTAGAACGTAGAGGATTGTCATACGAAAGGGTCAGGTTTATGCCTTTCATAGCTGAGATAGAATTCACAACCAAGAGAAAGGATGTGTGGTGTTTTGGTTCGACGAATATGGCGATAGCATCAAAGAAATACAATTGGAACCCAGGCACGATGTACAACGACCAACATGATTCAGAAATTCATCTTGAGAAATTTGGTGAGCATATGCTTAATCATGATGGTATCGTAATTAATTTTACTGACCCATTGCCAGAAAATATTGGAGATGAAAACGGGTTGTTCTTCGCTAGACCAACCAAGGATTCAAAAATCTTCACTGGTCAAGTATTTGACAGAGATTCTTGGAATCATTATGTAAAAGAAGTTTATGATGCTAACGCTACTCAATACATAACTGGTGAATCGAAGATACTTATATGTAGCGCAAAGAATATCCAACAAGAAATAAGATGTTGGGTGGTAGATGGTAAAGTGGTCACTGCATCATTATATAGAATGGGTGGTAGAACATTAAAACAGAATTATGACGGTGAATCAGATGCAATGACATTCGCTAATCAAATGGCTCAGATATTTCAACCTGCTAGAGCATTTGTTTTGGATATTTGTTTAGCTGATGATGAATATAAAATCGTTGAGATAAACGCAATCAATGGTGCTGGATTTTATGAGGCTAATATGGGTAAGTTGGTTGAAGCACTAGAAGAGGCGTTTGGTTAAGGTTGGCCCTGTGGTGGAATTGGTAGACACGCCAGACTCAAAATCTGGTGCTCGTAAGAGCGTGAAGGTTCGACTCCTTTCAGGGTCACATTTGGGGATGTGGTGGAATTGGTAGACACGCTGGTCTAAGAAGCCAGTGCTCGTAAGAGCGTGAAGGTTCGAGTCCTTTCATCCCTACTAAATTAACTGTGTATGACTAGAGTTGTTAATTGTAACAAAGAACCATATGATGTTTATATTGGTAGACCTAGTATCTGGGGCAACCCCTATACCCATATTGCAGATAAAAACACATTAGCCGAATTCATCGTTGGTTCAAGAGAAGAAGCAGTAGCCAAATACAAAGAATATATCCTCAATAATGAGGAATTATTAAGTCATTTAGATGAATTAGATGGGAAGGTGCTAGGTTGTTGGTGTTATCCTAAAACATGCCATGGTGATGTTCTTTTAGAGCTTATTTTTCAGAAAAAACTTCGAACCCATTTCAAAAAAGCGTGATATTTATATAGAAACCAATCTATATGAATATAAGTCAACGAGAAAAACTCATAATTGAAAGCTTTCAACCAACTTTAGATAAATTAGAAAATAGGACTATTTTAACTGAAGGTGTTATTGAAACAATAATATCTAAAGTTAAGGGTAAGGCACAAGAGATTGGTAATTCACTTCAAGCTAACGGAAAACTTCAAACATTAATACAAAAAGTAGAACAAGCTATTGGTAAGCCAGCTGCTCAATTGCAATTTGCTGATATCAATAAGGCTAACATACAAAAAGTAATATCAGCATTCAATACAGTAAACGAAGATAATAAAACTGTTGAAGGAATAGTTAATTTCTTAGGTGTTGGTGGTGCAATTTCAACATTAATTGGATTGGCTGGTATTCCAGTGGCCGCTGTTGCTGGAATAATAGCATTAATAATTTGCTTCCTATTTAAGGATGCTCATACATGGGGTAATAAAGCAAGTAATTAATGAAAGAGTTTATTCAATCAAAACTCAAGACTGGACTTAACGAGATGGGTGTTTTAGCGGAATCAAATCAAACCGATATTACACCACATTTTGCTGAGCGATTAAATGATAGGGTCTTAGAACCTGATATCGTAACGGTTGGTTATGAAATTGGTGTGGGCAACTATAGGGTTGTTGGCAAGTATCAAATTAAACCTGAAACCAAAAGTAAAACAATAGCGGCATACGATAAATTAAAAGCAACTAATTTTGGTAAGAATAAAGATGTCGCTGTTATGCTAGCTGATTTATATATTCAACCAAGAGATGTCCAATTCACTACAGACCCAAATGAATCTAAGGGTCAAACATTGGTGATAGTTGATGATAAAACTAATTCAAATGGCAACAGAGTTTATGCTATTGTTAGAAGGAATGTAGCAACGACCTTATTCTTTGGTAAAAGCTATATACCAATAACAAAGGAGAAATTGAATGTTGATTTTATATTAAATAAATTCTGATGGGAGCATTATTAAAGAGTATCATATTTTTCATTAAACTTTTGTATAACGATTATTTTAAAAAAAAATCGAAATAAATTTGGAAATTTGGTTTTTGTGTCGTATATTTGCATTCTAAATTAAATAACTATGGCAAATCCACAATATAAAAATGGTGGTTGTACCCCAGTTCTGGCGGTTTTTGTTATAATGTTTTTGGTTTACGAAATATTTTTCTAAATAAATTTGGTGGTCTCGATTTTAAGTTGTATGTTTGCAACTCAAATGAAAATAAGCATGGGTATCTAAAACCTTCAGCATTGAAATATGCACGGTCCATGCGAATAAACTGGCTTGTCCAGCTACTAATTTAGTTCGGGGGTGCTCTCCTCGTTAAAATAACCGATGAATTCATAAGTCGGAAAAGTCGCATTAATTTATCCAAAAAGATGTGGCGCAGCATTAAGTTGCTGTTTACAAGATGCACAATATCATACCATTCTACGGTGTAGCCTCACAAGGGGGTGATAGTAGGGTGGGCTGGCACTAGTCATGCTAGCTTGGGTGGCAACACCGACAACTGATATTGCTTTGATTGCCAAGGATTCCAGTTCACGGCAGTGATTGATGAATGGTAGTTTTGTCCTATTGAGGTTGCCAAATCTCACTTAACAGGTGGTGCTGAAGACAGAAATGGTAGGATGATATATCGAGTAAAGTAAGTAAGCTGGGAGGCCGAAAGCAAGAGGTTGTTAGATTCTAAACTATTCAAAAGATGGCAAGAATCATGAGCGTAATCGCAGCCTTTTACTAGACTATTTGGGTTAATTGCAAAATTGATAGCAAATTAAAAACTGAAAAAGAATTACGCACGTTCTGTGAAAATACAGTTATCCAGCTGCGTCGAAAGACCACATGTTGGCTCACAAAGTACCTCAAGGAAATGTGATGAAATGAAACGAGTATCTAATTAGTAGGTGGTGGGAGCCATCGCACCCTTCCAAGGGGCTAAGAGTGAAAGCGGTAATTTATATAGCAGTTCGTAGTAGTTGCTGGACTCATAACCAGTCTGTTTGAGGAATACCAACAGAAATGTAGGTGTGTAATACTAGAGAAATCTAGCGGAAAATCTTCCTCACAAAAGACCAATTACTCAATCTTTTAACAAGCGGAGGTAGCTCAGTGTCCAGAGCAGTCGTAAGACAGGTCGATGGTTCAATTCCATCCCTCCGCACTAATTTATTTTTAAAATAATTACGAAATAATTTGCTTTTTCAAAAAACTTTCGTATATTTGCATATATTTATTAATTCACGGGTTAAGACCCACAACAGAAATACAATGAGAAACATTAACAACAATTTTGATTTTAACTTTGAGGCCGAAGCGGATAGCATCGGAAGTCGAGTCATGTCATGTAGTTAATGTAATAGAAAACTAAATGAAGAAAGCCTCGACTAACAAGTCGAGGTTTTTTTGTTTATATACGGTCTGGGCGCATAACGGCAGGTGCAGCGGATTTAAAAGGTTCTTTGAAAATACAAGGTTTTGACCACTTTAATGATAATTCGACATATTTATTGTAAACAATAATATGAAATACGAAAAGAATTTATTAAAAGAAGTGGTAGCTGAATCGAATAGTTATTCTGAAGTTGCTAAAAAATTAGGACTAAATCATTTGTACTATGGAAATAGACAAACGGTTAAAAAATATATTGAGCAGTTTAAAATATCGACAAAACATTTTGGAAACTATCATTATAATACGGCAACAAAGAAAATAGCTTTATCTGAAATTTTAGTTGAGAATTCAACATATAGAAATACATTTAAACTAAAAGATAAACTATATAAAGAAGGGTTAAAGCAGAGACAATGCGAACTCTGCCCTCAAGGTGAAGAATGGATGGGAAAAAGGATGTCATTAATTTTGGACCATAAGAATGGAATTAATAATGATAATCGAATTGAGAATCTTAGAATAGTTTGTCCTAATTGCAATGCAACATTAGAAACGCATTGTGGTAAAAACAAAAAAATGGCTACGTAGTTTACTGGTTGTAATCGCCATCTTGTCACGGTGGGTCGGGGAGGATTCGATTTCCTTCGTAGCCGCAAGTTGTAGAGAGAAAATGTTTGACCAAAGATTTACCTACGAGAAACATTTTCTGGCCATAAGCAGAAATGGATAGTATAGCTCACTGGTAGAGCGTTGCCCTGAAGAGGCAAGCGTACCCAGTTCGATTCTGGGAAGCACCACGGAAAGTTTGAGAGATAGCTACTTAGGCGTTCCCTCAAGATGGCAACTATCTTAAAATAAAGTTGCAAATGGCATCATGGTCAAGCGGTCTAAGACGTTGCTCTTTCACAGCAAAATGACGGGTTCGATTCCCGTTGGTGCTACTATGGTCGTTTTTGTACTTTCGACCAAAGTGTTGGTTATTTCCAACAAAATAAGTATAAATGTGGATAATAACCAACATTTAATGGTGCCTTAGCTGAGATGGATTAGCGCAAGTCTGAAAAACTTGAGAGGTCGGGTCGCTACCGATGGGTACCACATTTACGTAATACTGGGGAGAAACATGAGTTCGATTCTCGTATTGTCCTTCGGGGTGATTAGTATAGTGGGAGTACGCTCCCAGTATTACAAACTTTTAAAATTAGAACAATGGAAACAGAAGAGTTATTGGTAACATTAAGTTGGACTGCTAACAGAAGTTTAAACCAAACAAAGTTCTTGTTTGAATTATGTGATAATGATTTTGATAAGCTGTTTAAATATGAGGCTTATAAAAAAAGAACAATGACATATGGTTGTGTTGGTAATAAAGAAGAATTGAATGAAGCACTAACAGCATGGGATAAGTTAAGAGAAGAAGACAAAAAAAGAAATAGTAAAAATGGCTCGTAATACAATTGGGTGCGTGGCTTGTTTTTCAAACAAGTTGCTTTGCAAGAGTGGGTTCGATTCCCACACGAGTCTCTGAGTAACATTTAAAAAATAAATTATGAACACACGTATTTGTCCTTCACCAACTGGATTTTTTCACTTAGGTACGGCAAGAACAGCTTATCATAGTTATTTGGTTGCAAAGGCAACAGGTGGTAAATTTATTCTTAGAATAGATGATACCGATGATAAAAGAAATGATGACATCTATACTCAATATATTTTTGATGTTATGGATTGGTTAGGGTTAACGCCTGATGCGGTTTTTTATCAGAGCAAGAGATTGGATTATTATAGAGCAGTAGCATCAACATTGATTCAAAGAGATTTGGCTTATATAGTTGATAATGGAGCTATAGCAATGAGACTTCCAGTCGATATGCCTAGCACATGGAACGATACAATTGCTGGTGATGTTAAAATTACAGATAATGATTTAAAATTCATTGACGGACTAATTTTAATCAAAGCTGATGGAACACCAACATATAATTTTTGTTCTATTGTTGATGATATTGTAATGGATATTGATTGGATAATTAGAGGAACTGACCACTTATCCAATACACCAAAACAAATTGCTATCATGCAGCATTTGAAGACAACAATGAGAGATAAGGTTCATGATATCAAATTCACTCATTTGGGTTTGATACATCATAAGGTTGACGGTGTTGATAAGAAGATGAGCAAAAGAGATGGTGCGAAGTCAGTGTTGGATTTTAAGGACCAAGGATATAATAGAGATGCTTTTTTAAATTATATTCTTAAGTTGGGTTGGGCTCCTAGGATACCTAATTTTGATAGTTTGTATAAAACCGTTTCAACGGACCAAGCAATCAAGTTGATATTCGATGGTAATTTCAAAGCATCAAAAAGTTCTTTTGATTTGGATAAATTAAATTATTTGGATAAGGTTTATAAAAGAATGTCTCTATCGACAAGCGGCTAAGTCATTACCCTCTCAAGGTGAAGTCACGGGTTCGAGTCCCGTTAGAGATGCGAAATATTTTGTTAATGTACCTCTCTTCTATATCAGGAAGATTAAATGTGGGGTAAATAGGGCGACATGGAACATGGTTGGTAAGCATTAATTGAATATTAAATCGAGGTATGGTTGAACGGTTACAATGCCAGCTTGTCACGCTGTGCGGTGGGGATTCGAATTCCCCTATCTCGGCTGGTTCTTTTGAAAATTGGATTTTGTTTATAGTAATAAGTGTTGAAGGATTCTGATAATAACGATTCACTTAAAACTTAAAACAGATGAAAACAATCAAAGGATTTTTGAGAGCATTGAGGATAACACCAATATATGCTAATGGTTTTACATGCAGAGAAGATGTATTTGACCAATTCGCTAAGGGCGATGACCAAGACATACAGATATTGTATGCTAACTATGATAACGCAGATTATGACGGGTATGCCGAGGTAGTGTATTATAGGAAGTCAACAAAGAAGTATTACGAGGTTTATGGCTCACATTGTTCATGCTATGGTTTGGAAGACCAGTGGGATAGAGACGAGGAAATTGTAGCAGAAGAATTGTTAAAGAGGATTGACCAACTAAATCGACTTTTCTTGGACTACCAGAAGAAGTAAACTTAAAAACAAAAGGTGGGATTAGCAGAGTCCATCCTTTAAAGAGTGAGAACAAGGTAACCAATCCGAACTTGCAGATTCCTAACTAGGATGCGTAAGCGTTTCTCTTTGGCACACTAGCACATTGTTTTTTATTTGGATAGGCAGCATATTGATGTATGTCGCTCCCCTGTCACGGGAGAGATTGCGGGTTTGAGTCCCGTCTTATCCGCAGAATACAATTGGGGGTGAAGCTCTAGTGGATGAGCACGTGCTTTGCAAGCATGAGGTTGTGGATTCGAGTTCCACCACCTCCACAAAAAAAGTGATATTCTTTCGTTACAGTAATAACAAAAAGGGTAAAGACTTTACTATTGATGACTTTGTTTACTGACAATTTCAAGATAGTTAAACTGTTAGTTTAATGGCTAGAACAGTTCCGTTAAGGAGCAGATATTGGTTCGATTCCAATACAGTTACTAAAAATAATCTGTCCGAATGGTAGTAGGGCATAGTTGCAAACGTAGTTCGAGACTACATTCGTATCAGTTCGAGTCTGGCACGGGCAGGGCAGCAATAAACTATTTGAAGATTATTTTATGGGGGATGGGTCTGCTAGGGTGGACACCGAGCTTGCACCTCGGAATATCAGAACGTTTCGAATACGTTATCCTCCACATAAAATTAATATTATGAAGCTGGACGCATAATTGTCGGTAACCCCGACAAACGAAAAAAATACTCTGAAGGTTTTAATGAAATTTTTTCCTTCTTCTTACAATCCTATAGACATAACTTACTGACTTTTGGCGGTGAGGGTGTAGATATTGAATTCGATATCAATGGCCCTGACAGTAAAGAGGTATTCAAGCAATACGAGAATGGTAAATATAAAAATAAGACTATATTTACCAAACACCCTAATATTGTTAAAGGTGTAATAATTGGTAAAAAATCATGGGGTCTGCATGTGAAAATGTGGTCCGATGGTATCAATGAATGGTGCTTTACCAAGGATGAGATATTACAAGAATTCAATAAGTGTGATATTCGGATACCAGACTCATTATCAAAGGATTTTGATAATTGGATTGAAAAGAAACGATTAGAACGATATAAATAGTTTTGGTGGTCTCAAATTATTGTTGTATATTTGTCTTTGGAATTGTAGCTCAGGGGTTTGATAGGTTCCGAAAGGAAATGGGTTAAAACTATCAGAACGAAGGTCTTAGCAATAAGAATGGATTAAAAACTTCGATTAGAGCAGCTGGTGTGAAACCCAGAGGGTCAGTGGTTCGAATCCACTCAATTCCACATTTTAATTTTTATTTATGATTTACATACAGTCAGATTCCGAGCGTAAATTGCCTCATCATTTTGATGCCGCTTGTGCATTATACGGTGCTATAGATTGTGGTGAAGAGTTCAGATTGACTTCTATTGAAGAAGTTATGTCTGGCAAGTTTGATGCATTAATCAGAAGTAAATTATTCGTGGGTTCGACTGAATTCATGAGAGAAGTTTTCAAAAGAATTGGATTAACTGATGTTAGAGTACCTAGCAATTCAAATAGAGATTTTGAATTGATAACATTAGGTGAAGCTCAAGCAAAAGCTAAGTCAGGAACAAAATTATTCATTAAGCCTGTTGAAATTAAATTATTCACAGGGTTGGTATTGGATGAAATGGAATATGTATCATTGAATGGATTGCCAAGTGAGACAATAGTCATGGCTTATCAACCTTTTAACAGTAGATTGGTTAGTGAGTGGAGAGTTTATGTTCACAACCATAAAATGGTTGATAGTAGAAATTATTCTGGTGATTATACGCAGAATATTAACTATGCTTATGTAAATGCTATAATAATGAAAAACCAACCGCATGGTTTTCCATCAGCATATACAATTGATATTGGTGTTCTTGAATCTGAAGAAAACGTTGTTGTTGAATTTAATGATATGTGGGCTATTGGGAATTATGGAATGCCGAACGACATTTATTTAGACTTGCTTAAAACAAGATATTTTCAAATTGTAAATGGATAACGCACAAAAAATAGAAGGGTTTAATTTAATTCTTGATTTCATTAGTCGATATCAAGAAGCGAATACAGCTGTGCCGAAAATGATTGGAACGTTGAACAAGGCGGTTGGTCAAAATGGTTTTAAGAAAGCAGAAATCGGAACACCTGTTTTTGATACAGGTGATAGATATCTTGTGATGCTTGAAAGTCTTGATGGAAAGACAAATGTTGAAGTAACATACTATAAAGATACTCTTAGACCTGTAATTAATTTTATATGACACATTTATTAATACCAATTGAAGTAATTAAAGAAAAAATTCAACGACTTGAGACTGGGCTAAAAAACTATAAGGACTTCTGGTCTCCAATGACTTCCGATTGGGAAAAGAGCCAAGAATATCAACAAGGGTTTGCAAAGTTAGACCTATATAAAAATATGTTGGGTGGGTTTAAAAAAATTGCTCTTGATGAAGTAAGTATTGAAGAAGCAGCTAGTAAACATAGTGTTGGCGATAATGTTTGGAGCAAAGAATCGTACAAGCAAGCATTAAATGATTTATTATGAAAGATTTTCAAACACAAATATTGTTAACTAAATATTTTGAATTAGGTGGAACACTAGTTCCTAATCAAATGCTACTGTGTGTCGACAACTATCCATGTATATTCATATCAAAACGTATGAAGCTATATACTGACAGAGAAGATGGTTATAAGACAAAGTTAATGCACTATAAGGTTGAGATGCAAAACTCTTTATATCCAAAAGGGAAAATTATGGATTGTTTTGCTAGTGAACTAAGCGTTCCAATGATGGTTAGCAAGGTTGATATTTTTACATTTTAAAAACTAAATATGCATAAGTACATTGATTCAAATAAGAGTGATAAAGAAATTTATTTACAAATTCAATTGGATGCTTGTATGCGAAATATGAGAACAAGTCATACTGTAGGTGATTATAATAGAGGTGTGAATATTTATACTCACCCATTTTCAGTTGATATTAATGCATTACATATTTCAAAAAGAAAACTTTATTTAACTAGATGGTTTAACAAATTACCAATATAAAAAAAATGGATAAAAATTCAAAATTATATAAAATTTTACTCGAAATTTGGGAAAAAAGAGGCTTGGATATAACACAGATTGTTGATGTTTATGGCCTTAGTGGTTGGGATACTGGACGTAGATATTCTGCACGGATAAAAAACCCAAAACCTAAACCAACGGGTTTCTTTAAAAGTTTATGGGTCGAGCATATTGAATATGGTGATTGGATTTATCAATATGAAGTAATTGAATATTTTATAAACAATAAATTAATTTAAAACAATAAATTTTATGAAACAAGTACATATTATAGGTGGTGGAACATTCAGTTATGTTCGTAATCATCTTGCTCTTGCGATGCCAGCTTTTGGAACAACAGCAAAAAGACTAGCAGACCTTTGCGATGTTCAATTTCCAAACATGAATGTAAATCTTACTTTAACGAAGATGGCAAATTCAAATGCCGAAATCGTTACTAACGAAGATGTACAAATATGGGTTGAAAACCTTAAAAAGGATTATGAAACTAAAGTTATATTCTTTAATGTTGGACTTTGTGATTTTGATGGTTCTATTTTAGGGGAAGATAGAGATGAACTAACAGAAAGCGGTAAATATGAAGAAAGATTAAAAACAAGTGAAGGTGAGCAGTTTATGCAACTTTCCCCAGCAAACAAGATTCTTAAGTCAATAAGAGAAGGACGTAAAGATATCTTCCTTGTTGCTTTTAAAACAACATGTGGTGCAACAGAGAAAGAGCAATATCTTGCTGGTCTTGACCTCTTAAAAAAGAATTCTTGTAACCTTGTATTGGCAAATGATGTGAAGACAAGAAAAAATATGATTATTACCCCTGAGGAAGCAAAATATTATGTCACCAATGATAGGAATGAGGTGTTGGAGAAATTGGTTAAAATGACTTGGCAAAGAAGTCAACTGACCTTTACTCGTTCAACAGTTGTTGATGGTGAATTGATACCTTGGAATTCACATGAAGTATACCCCGCATTAAGAAACGTTGTTGATTATTGCATTGAACAAGGTGCTTATAAAGTATTTAATGGTGCAACAGTTGGCCATTTCGCTTGTAAAATATCACCAACAGCATTTCTTACATCTGTCCGTAAATCGAATTTCAATGACCTAGCAAAGAATGGGTTAGTAAGAATCAAAACTGATGGACCTGATGAGGTTATTGCATATGGTGCCAAGCCATCTGTAGGTGGACAATCACAAAGAATAGTTTTCACAGAACATCCCGATTATGATTGTATTGTCCATTTTCATTGTCCAATAAAAGATGGCAGTGAGGTTCCGATAATCTCACAAGAGGAATATGAATGTGGTTCTCATCAGTGTGGTCAAAACACATCAAATGGATTAAAAAATTTTGGTGAGTTTTCAGCAGTAATGTTGGATAATCATGGCCCAAATATTGTTTTTAATCATAACATTGACCCTCAAATTATTATTGATTTTATCGATAACAATTTTAACCTGCAAGATAAAACAGGTGGGTTAGTTAGTTAATAAAATAAATGTATTATGAAATATTATTTAAAAGAAGAAATTATGGAAGAATTTAAAAAGAAAAACCCAGACTTTCCGCTTACAA
>OFQZ01000389.1_pt1 | contig 15541 bp, 30 predicted proteins | sample 1543011 | NCBI WGS metagenome assembly OFQZ01 (sample SAMN07774216, study PRJEB24372) | wastewater metagenome | isolation source: Exp Tend NO 0WW | collected 2016-02 | reverse complement strand
GATTTAGCGGCCCGCAAGGCGCTTGCTGATGCTGGGGCGGCGCAAGGCATGGCGGCTGCTACCGTGTGGCACGGCTCGCCGCACAAGTTCGACAAGTTCGACAGCTCCAAGATCGGCACAGGTGAGGGTGCGCAGGCTTACGGGCATGGGCTGTATCTGGCGGAATCACCGGAGGTTGCCAAATCATACAAAGATGTTTTGGCAGGAGCTGATAAAGTTTATATGGTTGGTGGAAAACAGGTTGACCCTAGGTTTATGGACGCATTCGAAAGCAATGCTTTGCAGCAAATTGCCGCGGGTAGAACGACAGCTTCCGCGTTAGATGATCTGGCCGTGCAAGGTGTAGGCGAATCGGCGCTTTCAAAAATGAAACCATTGCTTGAAAGGTTCGAGAAGGCTGGTGTAAAAGTTTCTGAGGTTGGGAAAGGGTCACTCTACAAAGTAAACCTACCAGACGAACACATTTCTAAGATGCTGGATTGGGATAAACCGCTGAGTCAGCAGCCCAAGGAAGTGCAAAAAGCGTTAGCAAATCCCGTCGTTTCCGATGCGATACAAAAACTAAAACAATCGGGCCAGCTTGGGGATTATTCAGCAGCTGATCTTCAAAAACTGCGCGGCGAGGATTACTACGACATGCTAAGGCAGTCGCATGGAGACAGCAACATTGCTCCATCTGCTTTTCTCCAGTCACAAGGCATCCCCGGCATTCGCTACCTAGACGGCGGCTCACGCGGCGCCGGGCAAGGTTCATCAAACTTCGTTGTCTTCCCCGGCAATGAAGGTCTCCTAAAAATACTTGAGCGCAACGGCAAATGACATCGCTCGACTCCCTGCGCGCCGCCCTCCAGGACGATAACGTTCGGGCATTCCTGACGATGATCAGGAGCGGCGAAGGCACCAGCGACGGCCTGGGCTACTCGCGCATGTTCGGCGGCGCGCAGTTCGACAGCTTCAAGGATCACCCGCGCAAGGCCCAAACCTACAAGATGGGCAAGACCGGCCAGACGCTGACCAGCACTGCCGCAGGGGCCTATCAATTCCTGTCTCGTACGTGGGACGGCTTGGTCAAGCAATACGGCTTTACCGACTTCACGCCCGAATCACAAGACCTCGGCGCTGTTGCGCTGATCAAGGGTCGCGGCGCCCTGCAGGACGTGATTGCCGGCAATTTCGAAGCCGCCGTGGCGAAGTGCGCCAAAGAATGGGCCAGCCTGCCGGGCTCACCCTACGGCCAGCCAGTGGTCCGCATGGACCACGCCAAAGAAGCCTACACCAATGCAGGCGGAATCATCACAAGCCAGCCAGCCCAACAAACCAAGGAGACTACTGTGAGCCCTTTTATCATGCCGGCGATCAGCGCCGTTATCGACCTACTGCCCAAGCTCGGAACTATTTTCGGCTCTGGTTCCGACGTGTCTAATCGCAACATCAAAGCGGTTGAGCTTGTGATCGACACAGCAAAAGAAGCCATTGGCGCGCGCAATGAGCAGGAGTTGGCAGAGGCCATCAAGAGCGATCCTGCGGCGGCGGCCAGCGTCAAGGCGGCGATTGAGGCCAAGTGGTTTGAACTAACCGAAGTGGGCGGCGGCGTAGAGGCTGCACGCAAGGCAAATGCGGAGATGACCGAAAAAAAGTCTTGGCTGAACCCGGCAATATGGGTCACTGCGATGATTCTCCCGCTGGTCTACCTCGTCTGTTATGCCGTCCTGATGCGCGATGGCTGGTCTGACGAAATCAAGATGATGGTTGTAACGTCCATCCTGACGGGCGGATTCGGAGCGATCACCGGCTATTGGATGGGCACCAGCGCCAGCAGCGCCCGCAAGACCGAGTTGCAGACCAAGTAGGAGAATCCGTCTCGTCAGCTACTATGCTCCATGACTTTCCATCCCACCAGCGCCAGACTTCATGGAAGCGAAAGATGCTCGCATTCCACCAACCGACATGTGGGGGGGGTCCTCTGTGCCATACGCGGGTGAGTTGTTTCGTGTCGTTCATCTTGCGTCCTTTCATGCTATTTTTATCAGAGCATCAAATCAATTGGGTGTGAGACTTGGAGGGGTTTTTATGCGTTGGAACAACGGAATTTCCCAGGATATCCGCCCGCCTATATCGCGTTATGCAGCAACGGGTTCATTCGTCGCCGCCTTGTAGTCCTTAAAAACAGTCCCTTTGCTTGCGTCGCCTTTCCAGCAATCCTTGACCCATACGCGCTTGCCTGATTTGCAGGTGCGCCAGTGGCCTCGGCATTGGTGCCTACGTGGTGTTGCATGGGTTCCGCCTTGCGGTTCCGATGCGGGGCCGTTTGGCTCCAGCTTTACCGTGTGCCAGTCGTAGATCAGCGGTGGCTTACCCTTGGCAATGCGGCGCTTATTGGTCAGGCTATTGGCTTTGGCGGTAGGCTGGTGCGCCTCGGTGCAATCGTGCAGCTTGAGCAGGCACGCACAGACCATGCGAAACATCTGCTTCACATCGACTTCTTCAATCTGCGAATCGCCCTTGTAGTACCGTATGCCTTCAGGTGTTTGCAGGTAAGAGAATGGATCAAAGTATTTGCCGAACGCGCCATGCCCATCTTTACCGGCGTATGCGATTTTTGACACACCACCAACAGCCACGCTACCCTCGCCACCGACTAGCCACAGCGCAAACTTCGCGCCGTCTTTGTCAATGCCGACAATCGCAGTCTTGTCGAATGGCAGGCGCATGATTGCGTCGGCCTGTACGCGCTGTCCATCGGTGTGCGCCATGTGCCCCAAATCAAACCATGTGGCCTGTTCCGGGTTTGGTGATAGCTGCACCATTTCAGTTATTAACGGCGTCATCAGTGCTCCTAAAGTTGTTGCATAACAGGTTGCTGCATCGGATCGCCTACGGCTCCCGCTGAGCAACGGCGTTAAACCGTACTCAATTGCTTCGTCTTCACCTCTTCAATCGTGCCCATCGCTTCGGCCACAAACATCTTTGCCGCTGCTTTGGCAACATCAACGATGCCTTCGGCGCACGTCAAAAACATCTGTTCGCAATGATGTTGGTTCAGTTTTAGGGCAATGCTTCCGGTGCTCCCATCGAACCGGGCCACCCCTTTGTACTGACCTTTGTCCTCGCCGTACTGCACAAGTTCAATCTCAAGTTTTACTAATCTCATGGTCTTCTCCAAGTTCGGTTTAACCGGGCGTCCGAGTCGGATGGCTTGCGCCACCGTTCGACTCTGCGTTATGCAGCGATCCAATCGCGGCGGCGGCGCGCACGATGGCGCGGCGGGTGGCGGCGTAACGATCTGCGCCCGCCTTGTACCATTCGACGTAGATCGGGTCGTCATCGTCTTGGCGCCATATCTCAACCATGCCAAACTGCGCTCCATCTGGCGGTGCCTGCACCACATCTGGAGTGTCAACAGGGGCGAAGTCCTTTGTGCAGAACCGCAACTTCACTGCCAGCCGCAGCGCGTCACCGTCGTCTGTGAGTGGGTTCCAGTAGCGGCGGTCGAACTCGTTGGGTTCGCGGTCATACTGCAACCACAACCCCCACCAAACTTTGATGCCATCCTTTTGCTTGCTGGCTTCAGTGTCGTAGTCGATCCCCGCAGCCCTAGCGGCTGCTTCTAGTAGCTCTTTATCGTTCATACTTCCTCCGGTTTGTCGTTGCATAACAGGCTGCTGGACGGCGAGCTTCGCCGCGTCAGCAGCGGCGTTAGGAACTTCCACCAAATACCCGCGCTCAAGCGATTCAACCGCCGCCCGCAGCTTCTCGCGCCCCTTCCGCAATCGCCAATGCAGCGGCCCATCAATCTCATTGCCGGGCATGTTTCGCAGGCTCAGTTCAATGCACTCAACCAGCAGCCCGTCAACATATCGCAGGGCGTCTGCGTGGCGTTCCGCATCACGGCACATATGCTCGCGCCCAACCGTAATTTCGTTGCCTAACAATTCATTCAACATCGCTCCCTCCGGTCGCTGGACTGGCCGCAAGCGGCCAGCCTGTTAATTTAGGCGTTAGAGCGCAACCGCACCACATCGGCATACGAAATGCCAAGATCGTGTCCTCTGCGTATATCAGCGGCGTGTTCCTCGCACACTTTTGCGCACGCCTCGCGCTCGGCTTTGGCTACCAGTTCGGCGAAGCGTACAAGTTGCGTCTGGTATGGTTCTTGGCCAGCTACCCACACGTCAGCCTCTTGCGCCATGCGTAGGATGTCGGCGCTGTTCACGTCTTGCTCCTCGGATCAATGCGCGGAACACGGGCGTTCTCGGGCCAGTAGTCTGTCCATTCGATCTGGAGAGTGTCTTGAAGTTGCTCATGTCGGCGGGCTGCGCATCTGACACTCGCCACTGGTGAGCAACTCACGACAGACTTACTCCAGTAGCGGCCATTCCACCACCGCCATATCCCATCATTGAAATTCCAACTCGCATTACACCAGCCAGGAAACGGTGGCGGGCCTTTGTGCCAGGTGCGGGTGCTCATGTCGGCTCCTTCTTGCTGGCTGCGATGGCGGCGTCGATATCGGCGGACACTGCGCTGTAACTCATCCAGGGAAGTCGTTCGCAAAGTTGATTCCGCACAATGCGCGTAGCTGGGCGCTCGTGACCATCAGTGAGCCACCGATACCGCGCCGCGTCCTTCGCATCGTCCTGCGCTGCGGGCGCTGGTTGGGCTGGTGCTTGCCAATGGGATGCACGGGCTTTCCAGCCAGTCCAAGCGTTGTTTACGGCGCTGTTGCTGTAGTGGATATTTCTTCCGCTGCCGAAGGTGCTTAGGTCGCCGCCGTCTTTGCTGATCCACGCCTCAAACGTTGCCCGCTCATCAGGGAGCGTCGCAGGAGCCATGCCGGGTTGCTGTGCCTCCACAGGCTCAGCGGCAGGCGCTGGTTGTGGCGTCGTGTATAGCGTGCGTTCCTCGTATGGACCACCACCATCCGTGTGATCAGCGTGACCGTCATGCCAGTCCGTGCAATCTCGCCTGCGAAACTGCTGCACAACGTGACCATCACCTGGGCCATCCATAGCGGTAGGCGTCGGCATGGCCTCTTCATCCGGCACGCCAAGGTAGATTGCTCCTTCCTGCGGCTGGTCGGCGCGCAGCGATTCGATCTCGGCGTGCTGGCGGCGTAGTTCAGCGGCTGCTTCCGTGGCAAAGTTGTAGTCACCAAGAGCTTCGAGCGTCTCTGCCAGCCGCAGCGCCTCGGGTTGTTTCGTGTCGGTCATGTAGTTCTCTCCTGTAGGTCAAGTGGCCACCGTGCGGCTTGGCTACTTGATAGTCAGCCGATCACGCCGCACAATCCGAGCTCCGGATACTGGTTGACCAGCAAGAATAGCGACGCGGATTTTCGTCTTTGATGGTGCTGGCGGCTTTGGATCAGCGCACAGCGCAACGGGGAACTCTGCGCCTTCGTCAATCTCTACAGATTCATCGCGGTCTCGGTACAGCGTTGCCGTCAATAGGCCGTCATCGCTCTTAATTGAGTCTGTGCCGGTTATCAGCATGCAAGCCTGCAGGTAGTCCTTGAGGCGCGCCTGGTTCGTTTCCTCGCGCTTGATCTTGTCCTGAATCTCTGCAAGGTAGCTCTTGAGCGTTTCGATGGTGTGGCCCTTGCCTTTGTAGACGGCAACGACAGCCACGGCACGATCATGGAATGTGGCCTCGATCATGTCTAGGCGATCAGTGTCCAAAATTCCATCTTCGTCAACACAGAGGGATATGCGCTGCTGTACGTCGTGCGCGGCTTTGTAGAGAGAAACGTTTGTCATGGTTCAATTCCTTTTAAGGCCATTTCTTTGTGTCGTGCTTTGTGATGCGGCTGGCAATACCAGACCACTTCAAGTGGTCGGTCATAGGATTCATGGTGCGCTAGCGAATTTTCTGATCCGCAAACGCAGCAGGGCTCTTTTTCAATGACCCCAGCCCGGATGGCTCTGGCGACTTGACTGTGAGCAACACACCTACGCCTGTCCTCGCTGCGCCACCGTTTTGTTTGCTCGGCAGCATTGGCAATCCGGTGCGGATTCTTTGCGCGTTCACGGTCGTACTGCCTTATCTTTTCCAGGTTAGCTAGGCGATGGGCGTTGACATCTGCTTTGGTGCATGTCTTGCACTTTCCCATTAGTCCATCACCCATGGCTGAGTGTTTGTAGAACTCTGAGCGGGACTGAGTTTCCCCGCATTTAAAGCATGTTTTAGAACTGATGTTGGCGTTACTCATGCGCCCATTCTACACCAGTTCTAATTAAAAGGTATGTCATCCGACATGTCGTCGAACCCACTGCCACCGCCAGCAGGGGCCGTCTGGCGCTGTGGTGTGGGTGCATGTGACTTCACCGCCTTGAGCGGCCTGTGGCGCAGTCCTGCAACCATCTTCGGCAGTTGCTCCGGTGTTGTCTTGCGGTCCAGGATTTCGCTTGCGGTGAGTTCAGTAGCAGCTTGAAACACCGCTTTCATAACCATGCGCGTGCCAGTGCCGCCGTCTTGCTTTTCGTAGTCCTCAGTCTCCAGCAGGACGCCGATAGGCTTGCACAGCTCAGGGAAGATGCTGCCCTCTACTTGCACATCCTGTCTTGAGTCGAAGTCATATTTCAGAAAATGGCCGGGCTTTGGCTTGATGTCGCGCAGTCCCATGCAAGTCATGATTGCCATCAGGGCGTCATAGCCTTGATACTTCTCGCCATCCGCGCTCATGGTGTACACGGCGAGGTTTACCTTTTGGCCTGCTGTGGATTTGAAGACAAAGGCCACGCCTTTGCCTCCCTTGCTTGTCTTGATGTCCACGGCCTGAGTGAAGGCCCCGACATACTTTCCGATTTCCTTGATCTGGTTGCCGGTGGTATCGGCTTTGCGGGCGGCTTGTGGGTCTAGTGTGTACATAGTTTTTCCTTTGGGTTGGTTAAGCGGGTTGAGCGAGGTTGTAATAGTCAACGACAGCAGCATCAACCGCCGCTAGATCGTTCGGAATGTGGGCGTCTTCAAACATGCCCATAGGCGTTTTGACGGTATCAAGGCCACTGTTTTGCGTGCAGAACAAATACTGTTGATTGATGACTGCGGTACGCATCACGATAGTCAGCAGACCCTCAATCGTGATTTTTTCATCCAACAGCTTGCCGATGGTCTTGGCCTTGACATGGCCTGATTCGTCTTCCTGCGTGTGCGCCAGGATGTAGACGCGCGTGCTATCTGGCAGACGCCCAGCGGCCATCAGGATGTCCCAAGCGTTGCGGGCGATTTCGTTGTATTTGGCAAAGGCTTCGTTGCCCTTGGCTTGATCCAATACCCGACGCATGAACTCGTTTGCGAGGATGTATTGGAAGTCATCAATGATGATGATCGGTTTTTTGGTGCGCTCCATTGCCCCGACGATGGTTGGTGCGCAGTCAGTCACCAGAATGGAGCCTTGCGGGTTTGCCTTTGTGCAAGGCAACCACTTGTCAGAGCGGAAGGGAAGCGGCTTCTTTACCGCTTGAATCAGCAGCACGTCGGGCGGGTTCATATTGCGAAGGCTGGTCGTCTTGCCGGTTCCACTTTGCCCCAAAATCATTGTCGCGATGCTCATGATGTGTGTTCCTTTGTGATGTGTTGAAAATGTGTGATTCGAGTGCGTCCTCTGCTTCTTGCAACTCAAGAGCCCATTCACCCATGCGAGACATGATCGCGCCCCTTCGTTTGTTTGATCAGCGCCAGAAACGCCTTGCGGATAGCCCGCTGGTGCTGGCCTGCGCCGCGGTTTATGTGTTCAGCGAGGCGTTTCATTGCAGCGTCAGCGAGTTGATCTAGGTTCATACTTCGCTCCCAGCCCGCACCCGTGGCCGCTGCTCGATTTCGCGCTCTGCGTGCTCTTGTGCAAGCCGCGCTTCGCTCTCTGCCAGGCGCTCGTCATACGTGTGCGGCTCTTCACCGCCGACGCGAATGAATGGGCCTGTCAGTCCGGCAATTGCCACTGCGACAAAGCAGGCGACTAATTTCCAGTGTTCAGCTACGAAGATCAGGAGTGCGTCAGTCATGGTGTTGTCCTCTTGGTCTTGGCGCCGCGCTTGGTAAAACATTGAATCTGGCCTGGCGCGACTTCTTCCCATGCCGCGTTTTCACTGCCGCACATTGCTTGTGCAGCGGCGCGCATGCGGTCGTGAGCTGTGGGCTCAGTGGCTGGCGCTGCGTCCAGGGCTGGGCCGAATGCGCCCAGTGCGAAGGCCAGCAGCAAGGTGATGGCGATGGTGGCTTTCATGCTTCCACCACCTCATACTCAATCGCTTGCAATTTGCTGATTTGTCGCTCGATCTCTGTGCAGCGCGCAGAGAACTCGGCCATCAGCTTCTGTTTCGCCGCCTTGAGCGTTTCGATTTGATTAGCTCGCGGATCGAAGTCATCCGGCAGATCGAACTCAAGCGGTGCTGCGCAAACGCTCAAATAGTTTTCTCCGTCGGCGCCGAAGTCATGTTCTGCCCAGCCGTAAGCTGGCTCACGAGCCGCATGGTATGGGTCGGTTCGCATGAAGACGAAGCCGGGGATGGAGACGTGTTTCATGACTGCACCTCGACCGTCGTGATTCCCTTGACGCAGTCAATCAGCGCCTCGACCTCGGCATCTGTTCGGTACTGAATGACGTCTGCCAGCGCGTCGACCAGTGCCACGTCCTGCTTTTCCAGCGTTCCGGAGTTCGCTGCTGCCAGCGTGGTCCCTGCTGTGTGCAGTAGATCGCACAGCTGCTCTTGTGTTTGCAGCGATGCGCGGATCAGCTTGAGGGCCAGGCTGAATTGCTCTGTGCGCAGCTGAAGCGCTTTTTGAGCTGGGCTCATGATTGCACCTCGACAATCTTGTGACTGGAATCCAGTTTGTACGCAACGTTTGGCTTGATGCCGTCCTCTCCCACATAGGCGACAACAGTACGATTGCGCTTTCCGTCCCAATACTGAAAATGCATGACGGCGGAGTAACCACCGGTCATCGTGGCGGAGTTACCACCGGTCATCGTGGCGGAGTCACCACCGGTCAACACTGACAGCGCACCGCCTTGCAAAACGCCACCTTCGCCACACTCCAACACTGCTCCAATCACAGCAACTCTTTTCGACTGTGGCTCGTGCTCAATGATGTATTTGGCAGATTCGGACATTGCGCCAACGAACCGCACTATCCCAGACGGGAATTTGCACTTCCCGCCAAGCATCCGTACTTCAGAAAGGACGACTTCTACAACTAGCCATTTGGCGTCGCTCAACGTGGCGTAGTCACTTGTGCCGTGGTCGCCCTGTCCATAAAGCCATCCGTGCAGTCCGTGGCCGCATTCGCCGTCATCTTTCCAATCTGGAGCCGTTGCCGTCTCTCCTACGCCCGGCCAGATGAATCCGTTTTTGCTGCTCATGTCTGCCGCGCAGCAGCGCAGTACTAGCGCTGTCTGTGGCTTGGTAGCCTTCTTAGTTGTCGCCATTTGCTCCACTCCTTGGTTGATCACTCCACACCTGGCAACACAGTGTTGTTTGGTGCGTTGGGTGAACTATAGCAACTGCGAAAGCTAAATGCAAGCAAAAGCGAAAGTATTTTCGCAAATAGGGGAAAATCCCTACAATCCCACCATCCGCGAAGCGAGCGGACATGAAAAAGCCGCCTCGGCGGGCGGCTTGGTCGGCTCTGGGCGCTTCATTTTCATCGGAAAACTTTAGCACTTGCAACTTTCGCAAAAGCATCCTATACTTTCGCAAAAGCGAGAGTAAACATGAACCTTCAAAACCACATCGACGAGGACCGCGGCAACGCAACAAAGCTGGCCGCTTCCCTCGGAATTCCCTTGTCCTACTTGTCTCAGATGGCAACCGGAGCGCGCACGGTGTCGCCGGAAAAAGCCGTTTCCATTGAGCAGTTCACGGAGGGGAAAGTCATGCGATGGGACTTGCGCACAAAGGACTGGCACTTGATCTGGCCAGAGCTGAAAGGCGTTGCTGGCGCACCTGTCATTGCGGAAGAGGTGGCCTAGATGCCCGCCGCCCCCCATTCCTCCCCCCGTGCTCATAACTCCGGCACGGCTTACCCCGAGGGCTCCGGCCCTTGGGGGTTTTTCTTCGTTCGTATTCATGGCTCAACTATCGGAGAGCCCTCTTTTTTTGCCCAGAAATCGGCTTGCGAACCGGCGCGAACCTTTCAAAACGCCTTCGCCGCCGTTCGCAAAGGATCCCCATGGAATCACTGAATCAAGCTCTTGTTGAGTGTGTCAAGGCCCTTGGCGGCTCTGGCAAGGTTGGGCCAAAACTGTGGCCTGAGCGGTCGCAGGAAAGCGCCCAGCGCGCTCTGTTGGATTGCCTCAACGAGGATCGTCCTGCCAAGCTATCCCCAGAACAAGTGCTGTTCATCCTGCGCATGGCCAGGGCGAAGGGCCATCACATCGGCATGGAATGGCTGTGCAACGAACTTAGCTACGCACCTCCCCAACCCATTGAGCCCAAGGACGAGATTGCCGAGCTGCAGCGCGCGTTCATCGAGACTCAGGCTCGCATGGCCGACATGTTGGGCCGGATGGAGCGGTTGCAGGGCGTGCAGAGCTTTCCTACGTTGAGGGCAGCGGCATGACCAAATACGAATTTCATCCACTCGCAAACATCTTCCCTCTGATTGATGGGCAGGCTTACGACGACTTGAAAGCCGACATTTTCAAGCACGGTGTGCGCGAAACAATCTGGCTATACGAAGGCAAGATTCTTGACGGCAGAAATCGTTACAGAGCCGCTTGTGAGCTTGACATCCCGTTTGTTGGATTCAAGGTGTTTGATGGTGATGACGCAGCTGCATTCGTTGTCAGTCTGAACCTACACCGGCGCCACTTGAACGAGGCGCAGCGCGGCATGGTGGCGGCGAAGCTGGCGAATATGGCGCAAGGGCAGCGCACCGATATTCAACCTTCTGCAAATTTGCAGAATGTCTCCCAATCCGACGCGGCTGAAATGCTCAACGTCAGCACGCGCACGGTGGCGAGCGCCAAGAAAGTGATTGAGGAAGCACCGCAGGAAGTCGTGCAAGCCGTTGAACGCGGGTCAATGTCTGTCAGCCTTGCCGCTAAGGTTGCGGCGCTTCCAGAGGCCGATAAAGCAGAAATAGCGGCATCTTCACCAGAAACGATCAAAGAAGTCGCCCAAGATGTCGTCAAGCGTGCCCATGTCGCCCAAAACAGTGGGAACAACGAGTGGTACACACCTGCGCGGTTCGTAGAACTTGCCCGCTCTGTCATGGGCGGTATTGACACCGACCCGGCATCGTCCGCAATCGCAAATAGAACGGTGCAGGCAGCAAAGTATTTCACCGCCGACGATGACGGACGGGCGCAAACATGGGCAGGCAGGGTATGGATGAACCCGCCCTATGCACAACCACTGATGTCTGATTTTGCTGAAGCGGTGGCCAGCAAGTTTGAAGACGGCGAGATTGATCAGGCTTGCATTTTGGTGAACAACGCAACCGAGACCCAATGGTTTCAGCGGATGTTGTCAACAGCATCGGCAGTCTGTTTTCCGAAGAGTCGAATTAAGTTTATAGACCCAGATGGGAACGCTTCAGGGGCGCCCCTGCAAGGGCAGGCAATCGTGTACATGGGCGATGAAGTAAACGCCTTTCAAGACGCTTTCCGCGGGGAAGGCGCGGTGCTTGTCAATGATTAGAGGCGTCATCAATAACCGCGAATTCAAAACGCAGGTTGCAGACATGTCCGGCCTGACGTTCGGGAAGATCACGCCGACTGACCTGGATGCATTTATGGACTTTAACAACAAGCTATTTGTATTCGTTGAGGCGAAGCACGGCGCATCACAAATGCCATACGGCCAGCAACTGGCAATTGAGCGGCTTTGTGATGCCTGCCATCAACCACCCAATAGATACGCGGTTGCATTCGTCACCAGCCACAACACCAGCGGCGATATCGATTTCGCAAACACAACCGTGACGAAGTACAGATGGGGCGGCAAGTGGCTTACGCCGCAAAGTATGGGCGCAACCCTGGTGCAGGGTGTGAATCGTTTTCGCCAATTGTGTCTAAGTTCAAACGTTGTCAATTTTCAGAGGACAGCATGACCTATCTTTTAGCCAACCAAGCGCATGGATATTGCTGATGGCACGCAGTAGGAATATCAAACCAGGGTTCTTCAAGAACGAGGTTCTTGGAGTTGCTGACCCGCTATACAGCTTGCTGTTTGAGGGCCTGTGGGTGCTTGCTGATCGCGCTGGGCGCCTGGAAGATCGGCCGATTCGGATCAAAGGGGAAATCTTTCCGTACCGAGACGGTCTCGATATGGACTCCATGCTGAATTGGTTGGAATCAAACGAGTTCATCCGGCGTTATACGGTCGCTGGTAAGCGCTTCATCTTGGTGGTTGAGTTCGTAAAACATCAGAACCCGCACAAGAACGAGGCCGAGTCAGAAATACCAGCTCCCGAAGAAATCGGAACAAAGCCCGAAGAAATCGGAACCACTCTCGCTGATTCCCTCTCTTCTGATTCCTTAATACTGATTCCTGATTCCTTGAAAGGGGAGAGCGCGCCCGCAAAGCGGACGCCACCCACCAAGCCTGTCATTCCCAAGCCTGATGACGTGTCCGAGCAAACATGGGCCGACTGGTTGCAGCTCCGCAAGAGCAAAAAAGCCCCGGTTACCGTGACGGTGGTTGATGGCGCGAAGGGCGAAGCGGACAAAGCCGGGATGACGCTGGATGCGTTTCTCCGGGTGTGGTGCCGTCGCGGATCACAGGGGCTTGAAGCGTCATGGCTCAAGGAAAAAGAGCGATCCCCACCAACAGAAACGCCCTACCAAGCATCGCAGCGCAGGAAGGTTGACATTCTGACCGGGCGAAACAAGCCTCAAGGGTACGTGATCGAGGCGAAAACAGAATTTTTGGAGAGCGCGAAATGAGTCTGCCAATGCCTTGGGTTGAAAAAATCTTCCTGAAACTGGCCCTGACGTTCGGGCGCGAATTCACCGATCGTTGGGACGAGTCAAGCCTTGAAGACGTGAAGGCAGATTGGGCACACGAGCTGCGCGGCCTGCAGCAGAACCCATCTGCAATCGCGCATGGACTCGAAATCTGCGTGACAGGGAAACCGCCGACCGTTCACGACTTCAAGGCCGCGTGCTTGCGTTACGTGGCGCATGTGCCGGCGCTACCGTCACCGCCTGCAGACCCGGAACGTGTGGCGGCGGAAATCGCGAAGCTCGCCCAATCGAGCCGAGCGCAAAACGTAGATCACAAGGCGTGGGCAAGAACCTTAAAGGTTCGGCACGCTGCCGGTGAAAAGCTGAACCGAAACCAAATCGCCTGCTATCAGGCTGCACTTGGAGAGAAGCAATGCGGAATTCGATGAACACCGAAGAGCTTGAGGCGAGCCATCTGCTTGACCTTGCTCGTGCTGGAGGCGACGTGCCGGAGAGCGTCGTTACGTGGGCGTTGTGGGTGCTTGGCGATCTTGAGCGTCTGTGATGTTTGATAGCAGTGACACCCAAAGCGCATTACGCGCAGATCCTAGCCCACTACATCCGCCTTGCAGCGCACCCGAGCTGGAAGCAATACACCTGGCAGCGCGTGCAGCAAATGGCCCGCGAGTGCCCGGAGCTGTACTCAACGCTACCCGCTGATCTGACCAAAGCAATGAAACAACTGGAGACCAAATCATGAAAGCCGCCGAAAAAGAAATCCTGCAAGCGCTTAACACGCAGACCGAGCCGCGCTACGCCTTGTGGCTGATCAATCGCAACTGGAAGCGCCTTGGCCTCTACAACGTCGACGGGCTTGTAGCCGAATTCCTCATTCCTATGGAGAAGGCCGGGCTGATCGCGGCAACGCTGGGCAAGTCCCGCGTACTGTACGAAATCACCAGCGCGGGACGGCTTGCATTGCTTGAAGCAGAGCGCGCACCGCTGCAGGTGGTTCCGCCACGCGAGCGGCCATTTGTGGATTGGAACGGGCGCATGCAATGGGACGCAGCGAGTGAGCGCGGATGCCATGCGCATATCGGAAGCGTGGGGGTTGCGTGTTGAGTAACGCCGCCGCTGTGCCGACGTAGGTCGGACACGAGCGGCCTGTTCTACCGACCATTTAACCGGAGAAGACTATGTGTGTATGCACTCCTGGATGCAAGACTCCGTTTTGCGGCAAGACCGGCTGCGAATGGCCGCCCCAGAAGCCGCGAACCTATGTGACCGACGCTGGCAAGGAAAAACGTGATCGCCGCCGCAAGAACCGGGCCGATGACGACCCGCGCATTGACCACCTGTTTAATGGCTTCGACAACATGATTGCCAAAGCCGACGAGTATGGCAAGGGCTACCTGAAAGCGATGCGGCTGGAGTTCGGGCAACTGATCGCCAGCTTGGTGCGGTAGAACGCCGTTGCTGAACCGCGCAGCGAAGCGTAGTCGGCTTCGGGCAACCTGTTAGACAGCACTGGAGGATGAACATGAGCGAACTGATTGAACAACACGAACCATTGCCGGACTGCGACTGCCAAGCCTGCGCGATCTTTGCGCGTGACGTAGCCGTGGAGATGCTTGCGCAGTGGTGCGTTGCCGTGGATGAAAACGGCGCAGGATGGGACGACTGGGACGAGCACTACAAAGACGCGATGTACCGGCCTGGGCCGTTGCGTGAGAGATTGGATAAAGCAATTTTGGAGGCACGAAATGAGAAATGAATTCACAGAGTGGCAGGACTACGCCAAGCGCGGCCAGCTACTGAAAGAGGACGGCACTTCAAGCGGCCAACCACACGAGACGGCGCTGACCATTTCATGGAATGCATGGGAAGCGCGAAGCAAGCTGACGAAACCACTGGGCCGCGAACAACGCAGGGCCATGATTCAAGCGGCGATCAACGACCACGACGATGAAGGGCTACGGCCAGACATGGAACGCTTCGCTTGGCTGATAGACGCGGTAGAGCGAGCGCACGGTATTCGTGCTGTCTAACGCAGAGGTGAGTGGCTTGTCCACTCGACCGCCCGGTTATCGGGCTGGAACAACACAAGGGGATAGACATGGGTGAATACGCACACGACGCGATGCGCCAAGAGATTATGGGACGCCACGGCTTTGACATTGGCGAGTATGACGACGCGCCAAAGAAGCACCAACCGAAACCCGTTTACAAGCGGGTGAAGTGCCCACACTGTGACGCGAAGCCAAAGGAAGCTGGACTTTGGCAGCATGTGCGCGATGTGCATGGCATCAGCCAAGTGGAGCAAGCACTGGCCCCACTGCCAAATAACGCGATGTAGACCTCACTTTGACTGCAATATAACGTCGGAAATTCCGTCGCTCCTACGCCTAAAAACCACGCCAGGTCTCACCCCCAATTGACTCGATGCTCACCTAAAAATAGCATGAAAGACCGCAAATCGCGGCACGCTTAGGTTGACCGATTGCAGACTAGGCGCCCGTCTTCAAACGCGGCTTTGAGTGCCTTTGCTAGCGCGTGCTTCGTCACCAGCATGCACCCGCCATTCTTCTCACAAATGGCCTTTTCTTCGTCTGTCATCGTCGCTTCCAGGGCAATGGCTGGGCCAACAATCAGGAACAG
>OFQZ01000387.1_pt1 | contig 15589 bp, 19 predicted proteins | sample 1543011 | NCBI WGS metagenome assembly OFQZ01 (sample SAMN07774216, study PRJEB24372) | wastewater metagenome | isolation source: Exp Tend NO 0WW | collected 2016-02 | reverse complement strand
ATTGCCACAACGGTACAGGCAGATTGTGGATTTTCTTTCGGAATCCCAACCGTCGCCGATCAGGACTACATCATTATCCTGAAAGCGCCGCATGGCGGCACACTGACAGATCTTGCGTGCAAGAGCGCATCGGGAACATGCACAGCGACATGGAAAATTGACGGCACAAACGTCACGACCGGCGTCAATTCTGTGACAAGCTCAGAGTCGAATGTCACTCCTTCAGCGGCAAACGTTTTCACAGCCGGCCAAACGATCAGCATTACGGTCAGTTCAAATTCAAGCTGCTTGGGCGCGCAGTTTTCAGCGACTTATTCGCGCACCTTGGCGTAATCATGGCCATTGCACTCACCAATTCAGCATCGAACAGTACGCCAGCCACATCACCAACGCTCGACCCGGCCGCCGCGCTGCATGATGTCATCATTGCTGCAATGGTTTGTGATCAGGCGGGGGCGACTGTAACGCCGCTTGGTGGATTCGATACGCTTGTTGACCAAGCGACAACAACGGATGGAATGAAAACCGGAGTTGTCCGAAAGAAAGATGCGAGCGGTAGCGAGGGAACCATCGCCCCGATCACGATGAACGATACCGGCATTGTCGGTAGCCTCGCGTTCTCTGGCGTGGACAACACAACATCGGAAAACCTGACGACAATCGTTGTCAATCAGAACACCGGGTCGGCGTCACCGCTCGTTGTGGACAGCGGCAGCTTCACCCCAACGGTTGACGGCTGCATGATCGTGGCGATTATGGGTGTGGATAACGCATCCAGCGGAGATACGACAACGACATTTTCGACAATCTCTGGTACGACGGGCGCATGGACAAAGCCCATCGACATCACCAATGGCGCGTTTCGGAATATGGCGATGGCGTATGCGCTGCAAACGACTGCGGGGGCGATTACTGTGCGTGCCAGCACCACCATTGGAGCGGGAAATATGGGCGGCGCGCTGGCAATCATTGTGTTGCAGCCTGCGGGCGGCGGTGGCGGCGGAAGCGGTGCCGCCGTCAGCAATTTAATTTGGTTGCACTGATGCAGCTCGCCATTCTCGCAGCGTTAGGATATCGCGGATACCGTGCGACAGTCGCGGCATCTGGCGGGGGAGGGCAAGACTTCGCCAGCTATCAGACTGCACCAACACTGATAGATACCGACATAAATAGCGGCTCGACAACGAACGGCGAGAATAGCAAAGGCGCTTATGTTTCGTTGTTCGGATATGCGTTCGGAACCCAGGCCGCTTTGGGCACAGCCAGCGGTGCGCGTGTATACTTCCGCCATCCTGGCGGGGACAATACGTGGCACGAGGTTGATAATTATCGGGCACTAAACGGCTCGCGGGTGTTTGCCACGCATCAAGTCGCTCGGATCATCGTGCAACTTGGTGCATTGGGCAGCATCGCTGCTGGGGCGGTATGTGACGTAAAAGTTACCGTGAACGGCGTGGACTCAAACATCCTGACCGGGCATTTCACCATCCAGCCGGGACATTTCTTTTTTGTATCCACCAGCGGCAACGACGGCACAGGTGCAAAGAATAACATTGCGGCACCGTTTCGATATCTGCAGCAGGCCAACGGCGGGTCCACATTCACTGGCGTATTCGATCCCACGACGGGCGTTAAGCCGGGAGACACAATTGTTCTGCGCGCCGGCACATGGTCGGATCAGACGGGGTACGAAAGTAAATGGATTCGCCCGTACAACCAGACAGGAACCGCGCCAAACGGGTCCGCCAACAATGGATACATTCACATCGTTGCGTACCCTGGGGCGGCCGGCGCTCACGCGCAGGAAGATGTGCATTTTTCAGGCGGCAGCGGGTGTAACGGGGCGATCACAGGATGTTCAACGTCGCGCTCGGGGCTCGGGTATGGCACGTATTTTTCAGTCTCCGGCTTGCGGATTGAGATGCCGGCGAATGCCGTTGCCGATGCAGCCCCTATCGCGCTGCAGACCAACGCAGACTATTGGCGGGTCTACGATTGCGAGCTAGGACCGTGGCCGTCCACGCTTGTCACCCCAAATAACGCCAAAGCCGGCGGCATCGCCGGGTCAAGCGTCGGTGGAAAATTCAAGTTCCATTACATCCACGACATTGATTGTGATGCGAACAACCCCGGCACATCAGCGCTGGAAAATCACGGCATTTATTTCGACACGGGTCACACGACACCAAGCGCTGATTGTGAGTTTGCTTACAACCGTATTGAAAACATTCCGGGCGGCAGTTGCATTCAGTTCCAGGACACGAACGGCGGCCCGATGACGGGCATGACGGTTCACCACAACTGGCTCGATACGGGTATCAAATATGGCCTGAACATCGCGCTTGGCACTTACGGGTTAAATGCTTGGAACAACATTATTCGCAACTGCTCGCGCAACGCGATTCGGTGGGGAAACTTAGATTCAGATTCGACTACTGTTATCAATCTGGCTCACAACACCGTATTGCAGCCGGACAGCACAAATGCGTACTCGATGGCGATCACGCATGAATCAAATATTTTCACGTCTGGAACGGTCAACATCAATCACAACTTGGTGGTTTTGGAGGCTGGTGCGGCGGCTGGCGGGACAGAGTTTCACGACTTTGGCGCCGGCCAAACGAATGCCTATCTGTCGCAAAACCTTTATTGGGATGTGTCCGGGGTATTGACGACTGTCCCGACAAAAGATACGAACAGCGCGTACGGAAACCCCAACTTCACCAACCGTACTGGAGAGAACTACACCGTCACAAGCGGCGGGGCGGGTCTTGACGCATGCACTCTGGCTGAAACGATTGCTGTCGTTGACGACTTCTATGGTATTGCGCGCCCTGTTACCGGGACGGGCTCACCAGGGGCAACCAAGAACGACATCGGCGCGACCGAGGGAATTGGAACGTGAGCCTGAAACTATCGAGTATCGAACTCTTTTTCATTCGTTTGTTCGCGCTGATCGAAAAGACGCGGATCACACGGTACGTGTACACGTGGGCCGCAATGGTTATGAGTTGGAAGTTCGTCTTGTGGGCGTGGACGTTTGCAGAAACCAGCGCGCGCCCCGGCTCGGATGTTGCCATGATCATCGGCGCCATCGGTGTGCCGCTATCAGCGGTGACGGGATTCGCTTTTAAGGACTACTTGGGATCACGGGAAAAATGAACAACCGCAAAGCCTTTTTGGACATGATCGCGATGTCGGAAATCGGCACGGTCATGCTGGCGCTATCGGACAACGGCTACAACGTGCTGGTGGGATCCCGGCCAAACGCGATGTCGATGTTCGAGGGGTATGCCGACCATCCGCGGAAACTGGTGAAACTGAACGACAAACTGTATTCGACCGCGGCCGGCCGGTATCAACTGTTGGCGCGGTATTTCGACGCCTACAAGAAGTCGCTGAACCTGCCTGATTTCTCCCCAGCCAGCCAGGATGCGATCGCGCTGCAGCAGATCAAGGAACAGGGCGCATTGCCGGACATCGACGCCGGGCGCTTCACCCAAGCAGTCGCCAAGGTGGCAAACATTTGGGCCAGTCTGCCAGGTGCGGGCTACGGGCAACATGAGAACAAGATCGAGAAACTGCAGGTGGCCTACGTGGCTGCCGGCGGGATGTTGGCATGACACCAGAGTCCGATCCCCTGCAGGCCGCCAAGACCATGCGCCTTGAGATACTTCGAAAAGGTCCGCACGGCCTGTACCGCGATCGGGATGGTCTGCTCATTTCCGTGCTTGTGGGCTCCGACGCCGAAAAGGCAACAGAAAGAATCCCCCGGTTCACGTTGATCGGGGTGTATGACGAAAAATCAAAGATCAACAACATCGTTGAAGACATAAAGGCGCGCTGACATGGACAAACTCAAGCAATTTGGCGTGGTGGTCAAGCAATTCGGGGTGGCCACCTGGGCGTGGATGGTCGAGCATCGGAAAGCCGCCATGGGAATTGCCTGCCTGGCGCTGGGCATCTTGCTCGGAAAGTGTGCGTTCTGATGTCCTGGACCGACTTCATTCCCGGTGTCGCCGCGGCAAAGTGGATTGTCGGCGGGCTGGTGGTCGCATCGATCGCAGGCGGGGCGATTTACGCCAAAAGCAAGTACGATGCGTCAATCCGCAAGCCGCTTGAGCGGGAAATCACTTTCCTGACCGACTCGATCGAGGCCAACAAGAAGCGCGCGGCCGAGCTGCTGGCGACCGAAACCGCGAAAGTCCGCGAGGCCGAAAAGGCCCGGGATGACGCAATCACCTATCTGGAAGGGAAATACCATGCTGATACGAAAAAGCGCGATGCTGATTATGCTGCTCTGCGGCTGGCTCATGGCCAGTTGCTCGACAAAGACGCCGCCGGATGTTGGCCAGGTAGTAGTGGTTCCCCCGCCGTCAAAGCCGGAATTGCCGGCGGAACTCCGGAAACCAGCGGCGGCAATCCCCTCTCTGCGCGACTTGAAGGCCTACTTTGGGCTGCCATGAAGGGCATCGAGGACACGATCGCACAGTATGAGTTTTGCCAGGCCTACGCGATAAAGGTGAGCAAATAATGGAAATCATCATCGTCCTGTTGCTGATCGCCGGCATCGTAGCTGGGTGCTATGTCCTGCCAAACCACGACCAGGCACCCATCCCGACGCCGACAAATGCCCGGTCGGACCTGAAATTCGCCTACTACGGGAGTTATCCGGGTATCGATGGTGCGCCTTCCCAGTTGGACGAAACGCGGGAAAACGTGAACCTGTTCATGGCGTCAAGGTGGTGGGGGCCGGACTCCCAACTGGCGCAAGGCATGGACGCCGCACGCGCGGGATTGCTCCTGTTGTGGGATCTGCCAGAGGCGCTTCAGCCAGGGTACGGGGCAAACGACCCGGCCAGCTATGACTTGGCCGCCGCGGAAGTCCGTGTTCGCGCACGACTCCAGCAACTCCTGCTCGCCGGGATTCTCAGGCAGGTCACCGCGTTCTTCATTGTCGACGAACCCGAACTGGCCGGCTGGACCAGCCAGCAGTTGAGAGATACCGCGGCAATGGTCAGGCGCGCCCAAGCCGACGTCTTGAGCGCCGCGCCCCTTGCTGTGGTGTATTCCACCATCGCGGATTGGCCGGCCATCGAGGAATTTGAACTGGTCGGGATCAACCGGTACGACGAATCGGTATTCAACTCGGGCGACTTCACCCGCCTGAAAGCCGCATTACGGCCGGACCAGAAGATCATGCTCTACCCAGGCGGCGCCGCGAACTGGAAGCAGGACCCTGCCCCGTTCTTTAATGTCGCCCAAACCGACCCGCAAGTATGGGGAATCGTCGCCTTCGTTTGGCGGGACGACTACTCAATCACCGGCTGGGGACAGGGTATTCGCAGCAACGGCATGGCGCCGGCCTACAACGCCATCGGTCAAAAAATCAAAAATGGAACCCTCTGACATGGAAACGACGACCGCGATCGGGATAGGCTCAATCCTCACTATCGCCGTGGGCGTGCTGAAAGTGATTTGGGACCGGATCAAAGACGCGCGGGATGAGGGCGTGAAGCAGGCTAGCATCGCTGTATCCGCGGTGAAGGATACTGCCGACGAAGCCAAGCGTCTCGCGATCGAGGCCAAGGAAGATCTGAACGAACACCGGATGCACGTCGCTATCAACCACCCAACCAATGCCGCTATCACCAAGATGGAACTGGCCTTGGAGAAGATCGGCAACCAACTATTCGGGGAGCTCAAGGAAATCAGCATTAAACTGGACGGGAAGATGGACAAGAACAACCACATCAACCATAACGGTAACGGCGGGAAGTAGCGCCATGGCAAAGACTGCACGCAAAAAAGTATCAACGGTGTCGAAAAAGACGGGCTCAGACCAGACTCACACGCCAATTACCAGCAAAAAAGTATCAGGCAAAAAATCAGCCGCTATTCCACCGGAAACCGGCAAAAAGGCGAAACCCGAACAAAAGCAACGCGCTACAACGCGATTGGAGGCAAAAAAAATGGGGGCGGAAGGCAACGGCGAGGGGGACTTAAACGCAAAGCAGGCAATGTTTGCGGATGAATACCTCATCGATTTCAATGCAACGCAGGCGGCAATTCGGGCAGGTTATTCAGCGAAAACCGCAGCGGTTCAAGGATTTGGGTTGTTAAGAAAACCTAATATCCAGGCGATTATTAGCGCAAAGCAAAAAGAACTTGCACACAAAGCCGGCATCACGCGCGAGCGTATTATCGCAGAGGCCGGCCGCTTGGCGTTTTCGGACATCAGAAACATATTCGACAAGGATGGCAATTTGAAGGCCATTCACGAACTGGATGACGCCACGGCGGCGGCAATTTCTGGCGTGGAACTGGTTGTTTCTGGAAATGGCGATGATGTGACCATGACCAAGAAAATCAAGCTGTGGGACAAAAATAGTGCGCTCGACAAATTATTGAAGCACTTGGGCATCGAGGACACGAACCCAACCGATCCAGTAGCGGCATTGCTGGCGGCGATTGGGGGGAATTCAAAACTGGTTCCGCTGGACAAGTAATGTCCACCGTTGTAACGGCCACCGTTGAACAATTGGGTGACCCAATTTGGCGAATCGGTAATCTGTACTTCATCATTGATGAAACCGGGAAGAAGATACCGTTCCGGCTGAACGAAGAGCAGGAGCATTTCCTTCGATCATATTGGTATCTGAATGTGATCCTGAAGGCGCGGCAACTTGGGTTTACAACGCTGATAGACATCATTCTGCTGGACCAGTGTTTTTTCGTGCCAAATACATCCGCCGGCATCATCGCTCACAACCTGGATGACGCAGGCAAGATATTCCGCAACAAGATCAGGTTTCCGTATGACAACTTGACCGAGACAATTCGGCGCGCAAACCCGCTGGTCAAGGAGTCTGAGTCTGAATTGGTGTGGAAAAATGGATCCTCCATTTCAGTAGGGACATCGATGCGGTCCGGCACGCTGCAGTTGCTGCATGTATCAGAGTTCGGCAAGATTGCCAGGCGCTATCCTGAAAAGGCGCAGGAAATCACTACTGGCGCATTCAATGCGGTGCACGCCGGGCAGTTTATTTTTGTGGAATCGACAGCCGAGGGCCGCGGCGGCGACTTCTTTGAATTAGTAAAGAACGCCAAGAAAACGCGCGACGGTGGCAGAAAACTAACGACGATGGATTGGAAGTTGCACTTCTATCCGTGGTGGCTAAAGAGGTCCTACACCTTAAACGACAGCGCACCGCTGACAAAGGAATTGCAGTTGTATTTTGCTGAACTGCTGAAGGATCACGGAATTAAACTGACGCCCGGTCAGATGGCTTGGTACGCCAAAAAGTCCCGCGACATGAAAGCGCACATGAAGCGGGAACATCCCTCTTACGAGGATGAGGCGTTTGAGGCGGCAAACGAGGAAAAGTATTACGCCAGGGCAATGTCAGAGTGCCGGAAGGCTGGGCACATACGCAACATTCCCATCGCCAAGGCGCCAGTCAATACGTTTTGGGATATTGGGCGCGATACTACGTCGATCTGGTTCCATCAGTACATTGCGCTTGAGCATCGATTTGTAGATTATGAGCAAGGCACTGGTGGCCAGATAAGCGATTACATCATCCTGCTGCAGAAGAAGCCATACGTGCTTGGCACCATATATTTACCGCACGACGCCAAAGATGAGTCGCTGGCATCGAGCGATACCGTCGAGAAGAAACTGCAGACCGCGTTTCCGTCGGTGCAGATCAAGGTGATACCACGGACGAAATGGCTGGCCGGCACCATCGATAACGTGCGCAGCAGGATCCCTGAGTGCTGGTTCCATGAGGAAAACTGCGCCAAGGGAATCGACGGGCTGGAGAACTTTCGCAAGAAATGGTCCGAGCCGCTTGGTAATTGGCTGGATGATCCAGTGCATGACTGGGCATCGCATCCAGCCAGCGCATTCCATCAGTTTGTTGATGGGTGGGATGAGGGTGATACAAAGGCGGCGGCCTTCAGGCCGAAGTGGTCCGCGCAGACACATACCATCGGCGATCGCGTCGCCGGCTATTGAATTGCCCTCACGGGCATGCTGTAAACGGTCGAAAGATCGTGATCGTAGTCATCAATCCACCGGGCCGCATGGCCCCTTTTACCTTCTGGAGACTTATCATGGCATTTGAATTCCTGTACCAACGGCTGCAACGGCTGCCGGATCGCCGCGTCATTACTCTGCTGACCGACGCGCTGAACAAACTGTTCCCGCCGGTCATGAGCTTCGCGTGTGGCTCATCGCTAAACGTGACCCCGCTTCATGCCGGCGCAATCATCAACCTGGATACCGCCGCGGGTTCGACGGCCATCCTGCCGGCTGCCACGGGCTCCGGCATCAAATACCGTTTCCGCGTGACCGTGCTGGCTACATCAAACAGCCACATCGTCAAGGTCAACAACACGACCGACGTGATGAACGGGTTCGCCGCGCTTCGCGACGATACCGCGGACAACGCGGTAATGTTCTTCACCGCCGCATCGTCGGACACGATCACGCTGAACCGGACAACGACCGGCTCCGTGGTGCTGGGTGAAATCATCGAGGTCGAGGACATCGCGGCTGGCGTGTACCTGGTGAAAGCCTTCCTCGCCAATACCGGCGCCAGCGCAACACCATTCAGCGCAACGGTGTAACGCATGGGACCTGAATCCGTGGAAACAACGGTTGATGTTGTGATTGCTCAAGTGGATCCGGTCGAGCAAGAGCGCGTCGATTACGAGCGGATTCAGGTTTTCGGCAGCCCGCTACAGACGAAATTCAACACGTACTGGACGCGCCGCAAGCCGATCGAAACAAAATGGCTGGAGGACTTACGCCAGTATTACGGGCAGTACGACCCGGATGTAGAGCAAGACCTGAAGGCCGCGAACAGTTCCCAGTTGTTCGTGAACCTGACCAGACCGAAGACCAACACGTTCGCGGCGCGCATGATGGACATGCTCCTGCCGACGGACGAGAAGAACTGGGGCATCAGCGCGAGCCCCCTGCCGGATATCGAAGAGGTCATCAACGACAAGAAGCCGCTTGTCGATCCGGCCGGCCAGGAAGTAAAGACCGCCGATGGTGCGCCCATCCAAGGGCAGGACATCGCGAAAGCAGCAATCGACGCGCGCAAGGAAGCCGCGAAGCGCATGGAAGAGCAGATCGATGATCGGCTTTCCGAGGCAGGGTACAACGCCATCCAGCGCAAAGTGATCGAGCAGATGGCGCAACTGGGTACCGGTGTTGCTGAGGCGCCCGTGCAGGTGATGAAAGCCTCGTCGAAGTGGCAGAAGAACGGGGGCATGTGGACGCAGAGTATGGAGGCGGGAACTGCATCGCCGACCGTGGAATATGTGGACGTATGGGACTTCTTCCCCGATATGTCCAGCCCGGACCCGAAGTTCTGGCGCGATGGATTCCGCCGGTACTACATGACCGGCAAGGAATTGCGTGATCGTGCCAAGCGCACCGGATTCAACAAGACCGCCGTACGCAATGTGTTGCGTGACGAAAAAACCCGCAGCACACTGACCGAAGAGCATTTGACGCAGCTGCGCACGATCCAGGGGATTACCAACTACATCGACGACCGGTATGTCGTGTTGAAGTACATTGGCCCGCTGGACAAGGATCACATGAGCGCAGCCGGCATCGATGTCGACGACGATGACCTGAAGGAATACCACGGCATTGTCTGGTTGTGCGATAACGTGGTGCTGAAGGTGGATCCGTACTTCCTCGATTCCGGCGCCCTGCCGTGGTCGGTGTGCTACTGCGAGAAAGACACCATGAGTCCGTTCGGCTGGGGTATTCCCCGGTTGATGCGCGGGGAACAGCGGGCCGCGAATGCGTCATGGCGCATGATGATCGACAACGGCGGGCTTTCGACGGGACCGCAAACCGTCATGGATCAGGTGGCCATCACGCCATCGGACGGCAAGCCCGGCATGTCACCGCGCAAGACGTGGCTGAAGAATCCGGCGTACAAGGACATCCCGATCGCCAATGTGTTCGGGCAGTTCACCATCGACTCGCACCAGGCCGAGTTGATGAACATTTTCGAGTTGGCGACCAAGCTGGCCGACGAAACCACCATGACGCCAATGATCCTGCAGGGGGATCAGGCGCAGCACATCACCAAGACCGCGCAGGGCATGGCGATGCTGAACAACAACGCCAACATCGTCCAGAAGCGCGCCGTCAAGCTGTACGACGACAATTTCACCGGGCCGCTGATCACGCGCATGTTTGAATGGGAGATGATGTTCAATCCGCGCGACGATATCAAGGATGACTGGTGCGTCATTCCCAAGGGCGCATCGGTCCTCATGGAAAAGGAATTGCAGTCGCAGACGCAGATGCAGTTCATGCAGTTCAAGGGCTCCCAGTGGGACGATTATTTCGACTGGTACAAAGTCGGCGAAGGCTTTGCCAAGAACGTCCGCATGGCCGACGTGGTGCGACCGAAGCAGGAGGTCGAGCAATCTCTCGAAGCCAAACGGCAGGCGGCAGCCCAGGCGGCACAGCAAGGCCAGGGTGGCGACCAGACTTGGCAACTCAAGGCCCAAATGCAGACCGAGCGCATGCAGTTGGACAAAGCCATTCACGATGACAACGTGCAACTGAAGGTTGCCGAGATAGCGGCGCGCCGGGGCATTTCCAAGGAGCAGGTACTCAAGGAATTGGCGCTCAAGACAATGGATATCGACAACTCGAACAAGCGGTTCAATGCGGAATTCTTCGCCAAGCAGAACATTGGGCCAGAGCAAATCGCGGGAGCCATGTGAGCATTCCGCGGATTGATCCCACGTCCGACACGTGGGAAGTAGTGAAAACACACGCTGACAGCCGGATTACAGCCCTTCGGGAAACGATTGAAAACCCGATGACGCTGGATCAGGCAAGACGCGACGCCGTGATGCGCCTCGACGAGATTCGCCAGGTATTGAAATTGACCGAGCCAATCAAGAAGATGCCCCTCACAACTCCCGTTCAATACTAGGAGAAGTACATGACGACGGCAAATTCGCCCTCGACAGAGGAAGTTGTAACCCCCGAGGTAGCAGAAACACCAGCGACCCCCGAGGCAGCAGAAGCCGCGGCGGATGCTGAATGGAATGCAGAAGTAGCCCGGCGCGAAGCCGCGGCGGCTGGCGAAGAACCATCGCCGGTAGAGAAGAAGGTCGAATCCACCGTTGACGTGCCGGCCGAACAAAAGCAGGTAACGCCCGCGCCAGCCAAGACGGAGCCGGCCAAAACAGAATCAGCACCAGCGAGTCTTGATGACCTGCTGGCCAAAATACCCGAGTCCGAGCGCGCCGCGGTTAAGGCGGCATTCGATGCCGAGCGCACCGCGCGCATGGAACTCGATCACAAGTTTCGATCCGCGCAGGGCAGGTTGACTGCCGCGGAACGTAAAGGGGCCGCACCAACTGCCGCCCAACAGCCCGCCAAGAAGCCCGACGCGCAAGAAGAAGCGCGCCGCAAGCAATTCAAGGAGGACTACCCCGATGTGGCCGAAATGATCGAATCGCTCGAGAGCAGGATTGCCGCAAATGCCTTGCCGCAAGACTCTCTGGAGTTTATCGAAGCCCAACGCCGGCAGACCGCCATCAACGAAAAGGTTGACGCGATTACGACCGTGCATAAAGACTTCGTGCCCCTGGTGAAATCCCAGGAGTTCGCTACATGGGCCATCAAGCAGCCTGGACCTGTCAAACGCCTCATTGCTTCGGATGATCCGGAGGATGTCATTGCGGTGATGGACTTGTTCAAGGTTGCGCACCCGCAACTCAGATCGCCCTCTCCGAGCGCGAGCGCTGATGCGGGGATCCCCATCACGGAAACAACCGAGCAGGTTGCGCTACGCAAAAGACGCGAAGCCCAGTCCCGATCGGTCGAGTTGCCGGCGAATGGTGGAACCCTTCCTCAACAACTTGACGCGACCAGCGAGGACGCCATTTGGCAACAAGCCGCCAAAGAGGCTGACGCGCGACTCGCACGGAGATAAACCATGCCTGGAAGTACCTACTCAAACGTCGGTCAACGTACCAATGTGTACGCACCGATTGAATTCCTGGAAAACGCGCAACCGCGCCAGATCCTGACCAACTTCGGCGCCACGAAACCGTTGCCGAAGAACAAATCCGAAACGATGAAGTTCCGCCGTTCGGTGCCGTTCCCGGCGCTGACCGTCGCCCTGTCCGAAGGCGTCACGCCACCCTCGCGCACCATGCAGTTCGAGGATGTGTCCGTGACCGCGCAGGAATGGGGCGACTTGGTCGAGGCGACCGACCGCGTGCGTGAACTGAGCGAAGATCCAGTGGTGAAAGAAGCCACCAAGGAACTCGCGAAGCAGGCCGTTACCACGATGGAAACTGTGCTTTGGGGTGTTCTGCGCGCCGGCACGGCAGCGGGATTTGCCAATGGCACCGTTCGCACGGATGTCAACACGGCCCTGTCCCTGTCGAAAATCCGCGCTGCCATCGCCACGTTGGACAATGCCTACGCCGACCCGGTGGAGGATATGGTGTCCGCATCGGTGAACTACGGCACCAGCGCGATCGAGCCGACCTACCTGGCATTCGGCCATACCAACATGAAGAACGACATCCGCAATTTGCCGGGTTTCGTTCCCGTGGCTGAGTACGGGCAGATGAAGCCGGTCTCGAAGTACGAATTCGGTTCGGTCGAGGAAGTGCGTTTCATCCTCTCGCCGCTGTTCACCGGATTCCTTGGCGGCGGTTCGGCAACACTCAATGGCATGCAGAACAGTTCGTCCGCCGTTGACGTGTACCCGTTGGTCATCGTCGGCAAAAACGCTTACGCGCAAGTGCCGCTGAAGGGCAACAAGTCGGTCGAAATGTTCGTCCACAACACGGCGGACAAGTCGGACCCGTTGAACCAGCGCGACCTTATCGGCGCGAAATACTGGTTCACTGGTGTTCGCCTGAACGACAACTGGATGTACCGCATCGAGTGCGGCGTCACATCGCTGTAAACGCAGTAACCCCGGGCCACCTGGTCCGGGGAAATCCATAGCCCAACGGGCTCTAAACGGAGAATCAACATGCCATCATTAGCAGACATCCAGAGCCAGGCAGTTCGCACCTTGCTTGGCAACCGGCAGTTGTCCAAACCCACCTTGGCGATCAACGCAGGCGGCGCGGCAACCGTCAAGACGACCGGCACCAACTACTTCACAGTGGACGGTGTTGAGTACAGCTACGCGGCTCTTTCGGCGCAAGTGCTAGCGGCCGATGCGACGCAGCAAGCCATCATCACCGGACAGGCCGGGTTCTACGTCCAGCCGATCGGAAAGACGGTGTACTACGTTCTTGGTATCAGTGCGGCGGGCGTTGTCAAAACGTTCCAAGGCACCTATGCCAACCAGGCGTTCACCAATTTCGTCGGCCGGCTTGGCGATGGATTGGTACCGGACATCGGCAACAGCTACACGCCGATCGGCATGATCAAGGTTGTGACGGGATCCGCCGCATTCACGCCGGCAACAACGGCGCTGGACGCAGCAAACATCACGTTCACGTTCTACGATCTGTCCGTTCAACCAGCAACCGCGCCGTAATTGGCGTAATCACGAAATGGGCGGGCTTTGGCTCGCCCATTTTCAAAGGAGAAAAGTATGTCCGTATTGAATGTAGTGCGTGACGGGAAAACCGTCACCGTGACACATGACGACGGCGATGGTGTTGTCAACCACGTCACCGAAGAAGCCGCAATCGAACACGCCGCAAGTTTCATTCCCGCCGAAAAGCCGGAACAAATCGAGTAATCACAGGCCGCGAAAGCCGCCAGCGAAAGGAATCACAGCATGCAAACCGCAAAGACCGAGAAGCAAGTAAATGCCAAGCGCGCCGCAGCGCGCGCCATCCCCGGCCATCAGACGTTGCAGGAGAAGGAGGCGGAAAAGCGCCTGCTGATCCAGGACCAACTTCAGGCCGAGCAGGACCAACTCAAGCTCGATGAACTGCGCCACCTGGACACAGACGGGGAAATGCTTCACTACGAAATCACTTTCCCGAAGACCAAGGAAAAGCCCAGTCCCGTGTACGGCAATGTGAACAGCCATCGCTACGTCATCCCGCGTGGCGTTCCCTCGCGCGTGCCGTGGTTCGTGGTGGTCCATCACGCCAACAACCTCGAATCGGTGTACGAGCCGCAGTTTGCCCCTGACGGTAAAAGTGCGCCGCCGAAGGAAACGAAGCAGCTTGGCGAATACTTCCAGGCGCGCGCCATCAATCCGATTCCCGGCGCTGAACTGCCATTCTGATGTCACAGCCAAGCAATTTTCTGGAGTTGTGCCAAAAGGTGCATGAGCGATCCGGCATGGCTGCCGGGTCGCGCCCAACGGGCGTTACCGGCCAATCCCAATACGCCGCGAAAATCGTCAACTGGACCAACGAGGCTTGGTACGATTTGCAAGGGTTGCATGAAACGTGGCGGTTCATGCGGACGGAGATTACCAAGACGCTGACGATCAACACGTCCCTGTTCGACATCACGGCTGCGCCGTTTTCCCTCACCGATTTTGGGCGATGGGATCTGGACAGTTTCGTGGTCAACACAGTCGGCGAAACAGACAAGTCTCGCGTGTACTGGAAGGAATACGACGAGTTCAAGAGCCTTTACGAGCTGACTACATTCACAGCCGGATGCCCTACCGGGTGGGCGCAGCCGACCACGAACCAGATTCAGTTCAACGCATTGATGCTCAAGGCGTATGAGTTCCATGCGCGCTACTGGCGCATGCCGAGCAACATGGCCGTTGACGCCGACATCCCGACCGGATTGCCCAAGCGGTTCTACATGATGATCGTATGGGACGCCCTCAAGAAACTGGCCATCGACCGCGGCACCAATGAATTGCTGGTGGAAGCCTCATTTCAAAGCGCCGACCTGCTATCCAAGCTGATGACTGCGGAATTTGAGATTCCGAGAGAAACCAAAGTATTCCCGATCTGTTGATGCGCAAACCTGACACCTACATCCTGGCGGGCGGCCTCAATGTCGAGGACGCACAGGTCAAACTCAAGCCCGGCGAAGTGCGCGGCGGCAGCGTCAATTTCGAGTGCGTGCAGGGTGGCGGGTATCGCATGGTCGATGGGTACGAACGTTTTGACGGTCGCACATCGCCGGGCGCATCCGTCATCAAGATCATGCGGTTTACCGATGGCGTTTTATCGATTGCCGCCGGCACAGAGCTGGAGGGGAACACCAGCGGAGCGGTAGTACTTCCCCTGGCCGCGCCGACCGTGACATCCGGATCCTATGCCGGGACCGATGCGGCTGGTTACATTATCGTCATCGACGTTACCGGATCGTTACAAAACGGGGAAACGCTTTCAACCGTGGCGGTGCCGGCCCTGTTTGGCACGTTATCAGATGCGCCGGAAATCATCACTGACCGGGAAGCCGACTACAAGACGCTGATTCGTACCGGGCGCGATTATCTGCGCGGATTGATTCAGGCGGTTCCCGGCTCGGGGCCGATCAATGGCGTGGTCAACATCGCCAACGATACCAACCATGTTTACGCCTTCCGCATGAATGCAGGAGCAACGGCAGTTGACCTGTACAAGCAGTCCG